>Ga0307928_10003428_pt1 | contig 12084 bp, 17 predicted proteins | sample AceLakmetagen232_FD_201815 | JGI IMG/M metagenome (GOLD analysis project Ga0307928, IMG submission 201815) | Saline water microbial communities from Ace Lake, Antarctica - #232 | ecosystem: Environmental > Aquatic > Non-marine Saline and Alkaline > Saline | place: Antarctica: Ace Lake... | reverse complement strand
CCAGTCGCCTGGCCGCTGGAAGCTTACACTCACCAAGCCTGCACCACGCTCCGTCGATATCCACCACATCACACCCCAGCCTATCATCGGACTGTCTAAGGTAGTCTTCAATCTCCTCAGCCATAGCGACGCATGCCTTACCAAATGCCGGCACCATATCAGGTGATCTTGCTCGTAACAGATCCTGTACAATCTCGAGTGACGAGCTTGTACACGTCCCCATCGACTCCCACCGTACTACCGGTCTCCTGTCTTCCATATACCCCACAGCCCTCCCGTCTTGATGTTTTGTATCACTATAGCTTGCCAACTTTGACGTTGTCAACCTTGGTCTTCACCCCACCCTTGATAGCCGATTTCTTCTCCTTCTTTGCCTTACCGCGCTTCATGCTCAGGAACTTTTTATCGATCAAATCGGATGCCTCACCCTTAGTCATGGTTATAGCCCCATCCCTACCCCTTGGTATTTGCATCCTGAATTTTCTGAACAGCGTAACCTGCCCGGGACTCATTGGGTGTGTTCTCCATACCGCATCCCTGCTTAGTAGTACTGGGGCGTCTGGGAATCGGTCGGCTATATAGTTGTCAGCTGCACTGATGGCGCCCATTAAGTCCGGGCGAGTCCTAACAATCTTTGACTCCCCGCCACTATGCAGTGTGATCAAGTGTTTCCCAATTGCATCCTGACCAATGGTCATCACCCTATCGTCCTTCATCCTCAATATGTAGCTATCTCCAACTTTGCGCCACATGAATCTACTTGCCTCGCTGATCACATCATCCTCAACCCCAGAGCTAAGGAGATCGACATGCTCGGACACCATCTTCTGTGCGTCTACCAAGCTAGTAGCCTTGATGACTGACGGGTTCTCCTCGAACAGCTCCTCCACCTGGCGCTGCACCTGGACGATATCCTCGCCCTCAGCATCAAAGTCTGCGTCCATCCCGAAAAGGCTCGGAACCGTCATGAGACTCTTGCCGGCGCACGCATCTACGAAGTCGATTACAAGGCAGTCACTCTTTCCCTCGAATAGGCGGGTGCCACGCCCAACCACCTGGGTGAACAGCAGCGGGGACTTCGTCGGACGGCACATCAGCATTGCGTCGATGGCTGGAATGTTGCTCCCTTCAGTGTTGCCTGTCACTGTGACCGTTCCATTGCGGCGAGTCACGATGTTTCCAGTGGTTGATGTGACACACCACACTCTCTCTGATTTCCATCCGTCCTCAAATTGGAGGGCGTGGCTGGCGGCCATCATATGCGTTTCTTGGTTCTGATTGAGGGTGATATAGTGCATCGTTGAGGGGTTGAATCCAGGTTTCCCTGGGGCCTCCAGTGAAGACATGTTCACTCTCCAGCCGCGGCACGTTGCCACAGCCTGCACCGCCCTAAGTAGCTCCCCATTTGCCGAGCAGATCTGCATACTCTTCTTCCGATCGCCACTTGGCCGACTGCCAGGGTCGTCACTCGGAATAGCCTTGCCGTGATTCCCGTTGGCAAACCACAGCCCGCGGATGAACGCATCGAACTGGGGCTCGTTCAGACCCCATAGGTACTTCGATCCACTCTTGTCCAAGAAATGCTCAATTGGAAACACCCCTTCAACTTCCTGTGAGCCAGATCCAGTGCCGCGACTGAAACTCCATGAGATTGAGTGTGACCCATTGTAGATCACTTCATTTGGCTTAGTGTGATTCTCTCTTCGCGCACAGTGCAAACCCACCTTTGCTATCACGCTGTCGAACCAGGAAATGATCCCATCATACTTGAATGACTGGTTTACCTTGTATTCTATCCCCCCGCTCTGGAGGTTCGTCACCGTGCCGTCGCCAACGAAGAACCCGATGAATTCGCACTCAGCTAATGTCAGCTCGTGTGGGTGTTTTCTCCTGAGCCCACCCTCACGGTATTCCATTTTCTCTATCGCGGCAGTCTCCGCATCAGCCAGCGGCAAGCCCTTATTGTAGTGGAGGTAGTGGCGTGATTCGTAGATCTTCTGCGTTCTCTCCTCCTCGGAGAACTCATATGGCTGCTCGATGTCGTCAAACACCACCGGCTCCGCATGGCCGCATACCGGAAGAATCCCTGGCTGGCCAGCCAGGTCTCCGGCATGGACAATGCCGAAGTCACGGTTCTCGTATGGTTTGTACACCATTCGGTGGTCTTCGGTCACGCGGATCGAGCGACTGCGCGTCTCCAGCACTACCATCCGTTCGCCTTCTTTGCGGTCTCGGCGGACGATGAACTTGGGCTCATCGAAAAACATCGATCCATCCGTGTCCCAGTTGGCGACCTTGTGTCCGTATGTCATGTCGTCAATACCAGTCCAGCCGTCCGATGTCAGGATCTCAGTCTCTGCATCGAGGCACAGCACCATTGCGTTCAGTAGTACCGGGAACTCCCGGTTCCGAAACCCCTGTATCATCTCCCTCCGCAAATCCCTGCCGGTCGTGCCGTCGAGTCCCCGTGCATCAACCCCATTATCACGGAAGCAGTCACGTAGGGAGTAGATGTGTTCCACGCTAGCACAAAATCCAATCGTAGAATGCCTGAAGCCCTTACAGTGGTCGTACCATGCCTTCACGATCTGAACATTGCGATCCTCGTTGTTCACTCGGTCTGATAGCTGTCCCGCTGCCCAGTCACCAGCCTGAGTCCTCACACCCTCAAGCGATGTGTCGGTTGATACCTTCATTGCTTTGATTGGGGATAGGTACTTGTCTTCAATCGCTGGCACCAGTCCATAGGAGTGGACAATCTCATCGAATAGCTTCCCAAGCCCCTTGCCATCCGACCTGTTTGGGGTTGCAGTGCACCCCCATAGCAGGAGATCGCTGTCCGGGCTGGCCGTGTCGAAGTAGTCCAGGACACGCTGATACGTCGATGCCAGGCTATGGTGGACTTCATCAATAACCAGGAGCCGGAACTGTTTTGGTTGCAAGAGCCGTAAGCGCCTCCCATACCCCTCGGAGTGGTTGGGATCCTTGCGGCCCAGTGTCGCCACTGATGCTACGATGACGTCGTCTGAATCGCTAGCGCTGGATGATCCTTGCTCTACCCCTACTCGTAGATTAGGGTTGCTCTGAAGCACCGCCTCCACCGTCTGCTGGATAAGCTCATCACGGTGGGCCATGATTAGGACGCGAGTGGCCTCGGGGCGCGGTGGTGGGAGCTTGTCTATTAGTTCAGTGAACAAGACCGTCTTGCCAGTGCCAGTGGCGGCGTGGACGATTTGGCGCCGTACTCCCTCGCCAAAAGCCTTGATGCTTGTGTCCACTGCCTCCTGCTGGTAGGGGCGCATCTCAAACTTCGGCCCGGTTACCGGGGAGGCGAACAAGTTGGGTTGATCATTCATACTGCAGGGGTCTCCTGGGCTACGGCGACAATCTCGCCGGCCCTCAGTTATAGGGTTATTTAACCGCAAAACCCTCAGAAATATTTGTGAAAGAAAGTGAGAAAACACATCATATAGCCCTTGACAAAACCTCAGGTTATCCTCACGCGCCCAACGAAAGACTTTTTGGTTTCGAGCCCCCTGAGATGGCAAAGTTGAGCCCTACTATAGGTAGAAGAGCTTCTAGGGAGACTCCGGAGACCAAACCAAGGCCGGGAGGGAGACTTGTGGGGGAGGTTTGGGGAATCACATGGGATCCCAAGGGAACCCGGGTCACGGTGATATAGCCACCGTGCTTCCGGTGTGCTGGGATGCTCAACAGCCTCCCACCACCATGCATTATTCTTTTGCCTTTCCCCCGGCAGCAGTTGCCTTGGGCTCCCAAGGAGGTGGTGGGTAGATTGAGGCACCAAGCCAGAGCCCCGTAAACGGCCCACCAGGCTGCTTGGAGGTACATGATGCCTCGTGACTAGTCTGAGCCCCCGTTTGTCCAACCTTGGGGGTTCTCCGGGCCCCACAGGGCATCTGGGAGGGTCAGGTGACCCAGCAATCGCCTGAGGAGCACGGAGATGGCCCGCTATGGTGCTTGGAGGGGTGCAGGGCACCAGATAGCCCTTGGAGCATGTTGGTGCCCTGCTATTGCCCTTACAGGCCCCACATCTTGGGGTGTAACGTGTCACCCACAATCGCCTGAGGAGCACGGAGACGGCCCGTCAGGGCATTTGGAGGTTGGTGGGGTACCCATGAGACCTTGGATCATGCTGGTGCCTTGCTGCGGCCCTTACAGGCCCTATTGGCATTCTCCAAAATATGCCAGGATGGTAACTATCCGGAGGCTTAGCCAGATGGACTGGGATCGGAACCTCATACATGCAATACCTAGTGTATACCAGCGCCGCGCAGTCGCTGACCTGGACTACCCTGAAGTGGAAAGACTTGACCGTCGTGTCATAGCACCATAAGCCGAAGGTTGAGTGCTTGCATATCCTGTCCTCGTAGCAAGCCAGTACTGTGGTTCTCCACGTTTTTGGCACTATCACATCTGACGACGGTGTGTTGGTGACGTACTTCAATGGATCTGGGAAGCAGCTTCTGTGGCACATACATACCGTGGCCGCCTCCCTCCATCCATCCCAGTCATCCCTTGGCAGTGGGATATTCTCCAAGGCTATGGTGAGCCCTGATGTGAATGCAGCCTCTATGAAGCTGGGGATGCTTGGGAATATATGGCGACTGATCGGGAGAATCATCTCGCTGTCGTGGATTACTGGTCTGATTGGGAATGGTTCGAATGGCATGTGTTCCGGGTGCGCCATAACTGCGCTAGGGGTATCGATCATGGACTATCCTCTTTTGCTCCACTGGTTTGTGGCATACCGCGGCTTCTGTGTTCTTCTGCTAGCTCGCGTAGGTGTCTGATCAATTTGTTGCCGAACGGGTTGTCGGTTCTGGCTGGATGCTGTTCAATCCCATCTGCCTGTTCTGTGAAGCACCTATAGAAGTATGCGTTGTGTCTTAGGCGCCTATTAACCTCCTCCTCTTTGAGTGTGTCCTTCTCCATCGCTAAATTACCTCCGCGTTGACATTCTGTCTACTCCTCGACCTGCGCGAGGGCCCCTTTACAGACCCTGGCCATGACCATGAGCGGCTGGCCCATGTCTGACTGACACATGATCATACTCACCAGCTCACGGCAGACCATTGCCCGCTTGCCGTCAGCGTTGAGTTAGGTTGCGCCAGGCTCCGCCGGCCTTTCTCCTGGCCTCCTTCACGCACCGGGTGGCCTGTCGAATCTCCTCCGGCGTCAGTGGATCAGGTGGGAACGGCATCCGCGGCCTCCCTCTTTTCTCGCTCTTCTCTGATGATAGCGAGTTCCTCCTGGTCGTAGATCTTCACCACGACCTCTTCGGATGTGTGCCGGCTGAACATGTCGCCACCTCGGGAGTGGGTGAGAATCGCGTATCCAATCACTGCTTCGCGTGGCTCAGTGTCACTTGCCCCACAATGGTGCCCGTCGGGTGTGATGGCATACAGGTGATACGCTCTCATGAAGTCGCGGATTGCATCGCCGTCGGAGTGGCCTGAGGCGATGTCCGCCTGCAGTTTGCTGGCCATCTCTGTGATCCTTTCATTGCCGTCTCCTTCGTCGGAGAAGCAACTCCAGTATGTAGGAACCTGCTGCCAGAGCGGCTTCTGGTCTTCGTCGAGGTGGAACTCCGGATCCTGCGGCACCACCATGACGTAGATCTTCTCACCGCATCGCAGACAGCGAAGCGACATACGCTGCTCAGGGTTGCGCTCTCGTCGCCAAACCCCCAGCAGTTCGCTCGGCAGGTGGTTCCTCTTGCAGTTGGGGCACGATACCTTCATAGCCATCTCCGTATCCAGTGAAGGGCTCGGCGCCACCAGGTGCTCTGGTTCAGCGCATGCTCGGCCTTGGCCTCGCTGAGTAGTATGGCGAGTCGTCCGTCGCTCGCCGTCCACGTGAAGTAGTGCGATGCCACGAATCCCATCCCATCCTCTGGGCGCATTCGCTCTAGTCGGTTTACCATGAGCTTCCTGATCCGGCGCTCATCGATGGTTGATGGCGATGTCTCCTGGATGGAGTTCATCGTGTGGAGGATCTGCGGGTAGGGGGGCTTGCACTCCGCTATCAGCTTCTCGCTCGGGAAGGAGCACATAGCATAGCGGATGCCGGGGAAGTGTGATCCATTCCAGTGGAGCGTCCCGGTGTGTAGCCTCCAGTCAACGCCGTAGGCTTGGTCGAGGGGGAGCCCGCGATACTCGGCACCAGGGTAGCCACTGTAGGCAATCGACGTCAGCACCTTGCCGGCCTTCTTTTCCGCCATATCAGCATACATGCGCATCAGCAATGCGAACTGGAGGCACCTCATCTGTGATAGATCAGCGTTCGTTGGGGTGAGTCCGCTCGCAAGTCTTCTACCATAGGCTTCCTCGTAGAATGCCAGGTCATCCCCAGTGACTGGGTAGCGGTCGATGTTCAGGATGTCGTGCTCGAGGTTCCAGGCGATACCATCCATGGGGAGCTCAAGGTTTCTGGCGAAGTCTTGGAAGAATTCGCCTGGGTGGGCAGCTGTATCCCATTCGTTGAGGATTCGGCCGAGGTCGATTGCTCCGTTGTAGTGGCCCTCGCGGACGCCGGCATTCCAGGCCAGCTCAACACAGCGGACGATTTTGAAGCCCGCATTTACCAGCCCGGTGATGTAGTTGTATCCGTCGGGGCTTCCACCCTCGTGGTGCATCGGCACCCCCACATGAGTCACGCCCATAGCCTTGAGATCCCCAATGCCTGTAGCTGGGGGCCGGGCGCCACCGCGGTAATCGAGTCCTGCCCTGTTGCCGTGCCAGTGGAACACCATCATGCTACTACCTCCAGTTTGATTCGGGGTTCAAGTGATGACCTGTGGATGTCGCCATTGTCGTCGGCCATGATCTCGTCCAGCTCGTCGTAGACATCGGGGATTGTCCTGCGCAGGATGATATCAGAGTCGATGCCCCGCACCTCCAACGCAGTGCCGAGCATGTCCCTGGCTGCCAGGAGGCGCCGTTCCACGTCCTCCACTCGCAGTTCAAGCATGGGCAAGTATGCCGGGTCGGATCGGCGTAGGGGGAATACGACCTTGTCACTCATGTGTGGTCTCCTTACTTGAGTTTCCTGACCTCAGCCAGGATGGCCTTGAAGTCGTCTACTGCCAGGCGGACGTCCATGGCACCGCCGATGGTGCAGCACCTCTCGTCTGGGTTCACCCAGTGATACTTCCCGGCGCCCTCTCGGTTGTTGATCAGCTCGCGTGTGGCGACCTGACTTATGAGGGCTGCGAACCTTGCCTGCAGCTCGCCGTGGATTTTATTGCGGCACTCTTTGCGAATCACTGGCATCAGCGGTCGCCTCCTTCATGCGGATGAATTCCAGCATGGCCACGTTGTATCGGCCAACCTGCTTGCCATCCCTCGTGGCGATGATCCAGGGGACAAGGCTTATCTGCCCAAACTCGAAGACGACGACCATCTGGTCTACCTTAGTCCCATAGTGCTCGTAGTCTGTGACTACGATGATGTTGTCTCCTGGCGTGCGGATTTCTGCAACCCGATCTCCTTCACGTAGCATCAGGGCTCTCCTTCACTGTGGTGCAGCGCACTCTCCGGAGTAATCCTTCGGAGTTGACACACACGCCCCACATGGTGCAGCGCACCCCAGCCGTGTCGTGTGGCTCGTGTGGCACCGCTTCTGAACATCCGCGGCATTCCATCCGCTCTTCGTTTGCCTGGCAGCACACCACCAGCCTGGGCTTCTTTATTCCTGCCATTCCTCTCCCTCCAATAAGATTCTCTTATCGACCAGTTCGTCCATGTCATAGGTAAGTGAGCATAGGAATTCTTGGATACCACACTCCTTCACCTTCCTGTACCTTGGGTAGTCCATTGCCTACCGCGCCATGGTTTGCAGTGCCTCCATCTGGATCTGCAGGTGGTTGATGCGCCGGTTTATGCCGTCTACTCGCTCGTCGGGCATTGCGCAGCTCCCCTCTCCGGCCGCACCACTCGGTGTAGGCGACGGCACAGCTTCGTGTCATACATGGCGTCATGTGCCTCGCCCGGATCGACGGTTAGTCCTGCCTGGCCGCACACTGTGACCAGCTTGGCGTTTAGCATGGAGGGCCGCACCTTCTCCATAGCCTCGGCGGCCAGTGACGCGATGTCGATGGGTGGCGTCCACCACCAGGAACCGAAGTAATCGTCGCCGCACTTCGCGAATAGGCTCCTGAGGAAGTCCTGATCGAACCTGGCGCTGAACCCATACCAGAATGCTTTGTCCTCCTTGTTGAATGGGTTAACGTACGCTCTTAGGAACTTCTTGATCTGGTCGACTACGTCGTGCGGGGATGGGAATGTGTCTAGCTCCTCCTTGGTCGTTCCGCTTATTTCCATAGCCTCTGGGTTTACAAGGTCTAGGAGCATGCCTGAGTCTCGGCACAGGTAGCACCCGAATATATGCCCTTCTGGGGGTGGGTTTGTGGCCAGCTTCCCCTTGCATACAGGGCACGGCAATTCGCCTGTGAACGGACGAACCTTACTCCTGAACTGGCCAGTCCTGCCGTCTTCAGTCTCAGCGAAGATGGCGATGGAATGCACTCCGTTGACGAAGTGGATAAGGCCAGTGGTTTCAGTGTCGACGAACGTCCTCTTGCGCACATCGATTTCTGTCATGTGAGCCCTCCCATGAGCCTGCTTGCTATTTCACGGCACAGTATGGTGATGGTCTGAGGCCAGGCGGCTGTGGTGCTGTGTTCGGTGTTATACCAGTCGAACAGTAGGCGAAGCCGGCATTCTCCGATGCACCCGTCACGTTCAAATGTCTCCAGGTCTCCATACATGAGCGCCAGCTCTGAAATTGTATAGCTGGCCATCTTCTCATTGATGGTCAATCTGGCACCACCGTTGGGTGGACTTCAGTCACTTCCCCATCCTTGACAACGTAGACGCCCATAGGTGATGGCACCGTGGCGGGGGCCTCTCCTACCTTGGCAACTAGAACGCTCAGCTTATTCTCCTCTGCGTGGGCGATCAGATTGTAGATGGATGATCCCAATGACTCGGCTTTGTCGACTAGCTCCAGCCGGATCCCGTCTGGACAGATGGCGTGGAGCTGGCTCACCAGCTGCATGCTCTGTGATGTTGATAACATACTGGCGGCTGTGTCCTCGTACACGATGTCGCCGTTGTCATTAAATCCGAGCCCATCTACTGGGCACCCAGCTGATGCGCTAGCCAGGGTCTCCTTACGTTCCTGTCGAGCCTCTCGGGTGGAGGCTTCTATTAAGGTGAGGGTGTCCCTGTCTGCTTCGCGGTCAGCGGCCCGGTCTATGTTGGAAAGATACACATCGTACCGCACCTGGTTGGCGGCCGCCTCAATGAGTTGAGCGTCCACCTTCGATGTGTCTGGCTGCGGCGTCGCCTCTGATATTACACCCTCTGGGTGTGTGTCCATCCAATCCTCGCAGTCTGCCAGCAGGTCGGCGATCTCCTCCAGGCGTCCCAACGCCGCCGCCCTCTCCTTGTTCAGGTCTGCGACCTTCGATGTTACCTTAGCCCGCTTGGAGTTCCTCTCCCGGCTATTTGCGTTGACGGCTTCACCTACATCGTGCTCTTCCTGCCAGGCGTCCAGGGTCTCCTGCTTCTTGGCGGCAAGGCCGGCAACGTTGACCGGTTTCACCTCAGCTGTGCTGATATCTCCATATGCCTTGATCTTGATGCGGAGGGTCTTTGCGCTTTCCTCCATCTCGGAGATATTGGCATCAATCTTCGCGGTGTCAACACCCAGGATGTCGGCCAGGAACTCCGTCCGTTTGGTGTCGCTCATCTTCGCCAGGTGGTCTGGAGTGGAGAGGAATGGGCTCATGAGGCGCTTGATCTCCTCTGCTGGGCGTTCCAAGAGCTCACCATTGTGGAAGAACTCGACCTTCTTGCCCGCCTTCACGACGCCGTCGTCATTGCGGGAGAACTCGCGTCTGACGTACCCGGTGTCGGTTCCAGCCTCGATGAACCCGCTATCCTCGCCGTGTTTCAGGATGTCATCTGGGAATGCCCCACCCCACACCCATCGCCCAGCGTTGAGGACTGTGGTCTTTCCTCCCTTGATGTCTCCAAATAGGCCGGTCAGACCGTGTGCCAGGTCTACTTTGGTGTCGGCATGGGGCCCGATGTTGTGAAGTCGTATGTATAGGACTCTCATTGCCCCTCCTTTATGTTGTGCAGAACTGTAGTCTGTCTGCTGTTTTCCCGATCCTCTTGAGCTCTTCTTCGATCGTTGCCATGCGGGATTTGTTGATGTTGGACATTGCGCAACGCAGCTCTATGTGCGCTGTTTCTAGTCTCTTGTGGGCTGTGCGCTGGTTTTCGCAGAGCACCCGCAGCTCGTCGATGTCCATCTCGTAGATATTTTTCTTCATCACCCGTCTTCCAATGTTGGGAGGTTGTCAATGACTCGCATGTGACTCGCTAGTAGCCACTGGCCTCCTTGGCTGGATGGCCGTGTGAACTCTTCGTATCCCATCACGAAAACCCTCATCCACACTCTACCTTTCTTGGATAGGTGGGGGGGCGTGGGGTGCCTCCAGGACATGCCATCCAGGGCGGTGGGCGTACCCCTTGGTTGGGTGGTCTTCTGCTTGGATCCAGATCTCAAGTGGGATGCGTTGACGTCGATTGATGAACAGTGGCCCTATAGTTCCATCTCTTCGCTTATTGAATAGCTTGTAGCCGAGCTTAGGGCCGTTCATATTGACATCTCGGAGTAGCCTGTATGGTGTATCTCCCCAAGCTTTCTGAATCGCGGTGCCCAGAGGAATCCTTTCCCACCACACACCCCGCAACTCCGCTGCCATAAAAGTAGACGCGTAGTCCCACTGCCACCACACCCCGAGCACAGGACTTTCACGTAGAGTGTGTCCAGACTGCGTTCGCGTCGCCCCTTCTCCCCCCGGCGCCATCTTGATTCTTCAAGTAGTCGCCATGTTTCCTCGCTTAGCATACTCCTTTCTGTCTCTTCTGCGATGCGCTCTTCGTTGGTCGGGGCGTATGGGTCTACATCAGGCATGCTGAGCCTCTCCCTATGCGGTCTATGAAGTCAAGAAGCATCTCGTGTGACTGTGGCCCGGTCAGGTGGTATCCTGATTTCTTTGCAGACGACCGGAGATCTGGTGCGGTGTCTGATACAACCTCCTTAACTCGGTCGTTGAGCGTGATCCTGGTGGCGTACGGGCCAAGCAGCCTGGTCATGATACTGTCAATGGCGGGGCCGGACGAAGCCCTGTGCTTCCGGCAGTTTGTCACTACGTTTGCCAGCTCCCCTGGGAGCCATGCCATGACCTCGATCTGCCGTTTCAGCTTCTTCTGCTGGGCGGGTTTTAGTAGGCTGGCGTCCACCGCCTCTTTTGCGTCGGTCTTTGCCTGTCCGTCTGCGAGGTTTTTATTCTTCTTACCTTTTGGTGCCATTGATTCCCCTTATGAGGCCGTGGCAACGCCTGGCATGTCGATGTTCTGAGCGGCGGATGTGTCATTGGCTTTGGCGAACTGGTGATTGGCGAACCCGCGATCGGCGTCTATCCACTGGCTCACCATCGTGATTTGATCCCCAGTCTTGGGGCTCCACACAAATCCAGACGTGTCTCCCACGGCTAACCCCTTTGCCCGTAGTCCTACGATGGAATGCTGTGGATCCATGAAGCGCAGATCATGCTCGTCCCCATCCACGACGGGGTGACCCCAGAACTCCCCAGGCATGGGCTGGCCAGGCCGGACGGCCATCACCACGGCTACGTTGAACCCGCGCTGTATCGCCTTCCTGGCCTCGTTCTCGTTGGTGTTGGACAGAGAGAAGATCAGGTAGTAGTTGGGGATGGTTGTGTCACGCAGCGACATGGGGTATTTGGTGTAGTCCATGAACTGCATCCGGGGGAACAGCTCAAACATTGTCTGGCCGCCGAAAGCATCGAACCGATGCACTTCCCATGCTATGTCGCTCGTGCCGTTCGGACGGTGGGTTGCCTCCACTCCGTCTGCATCAGCCTTCGCCTGTTGGATGACCAGGTCGGTCACGAAGTCGGCCTCAAAGGACTCGCGATCTGTCAGGAATCGCTTGGTGCGGGCCATGCGTCCAGCGTTCTTG
>Ga0307928_10003427_pt1 | contig 12085 bp, 21 predicted proteins | sample AceLakmetagen232_FD_201815 | JGI IMG/M metagenome (GOLD analysis project Ga0307928, IMG submission 201815) | Saline water microbial communities from Ace Lake, Antarctica - #232 | ecosystem: Environmental > Aquatic > Non-marine Saline and Alkaline > Saline | place: Antarctica: Ace Lake... | reverse complement strand
GTCTTGGCATAGTCTAAGAATGCCAATAGACGCTCCTTGCGCTTGTCAATGTATTCCATAATTAACTCGTCTTGAATAAATGCGAGTTCCGGTGTCTGTTCGTTAGGTATTACTTTAATTTCCATATTGTTATGCGTTGTCTGCTTCAAATTGATACCACATTCTTGTTAATTTATTAATTTTTTCAAACTTCTTGATGTTTGGGTACTTATAGTATGTTCCACCACAAACAGCACATTTAATGCTTTCTTGTTTGTGAATCAGGTCTGATTGTTGGTGAACTATTTCCCAATAAATTCTTCCACAATCATGTTCATAATGAATATCATCACTACAGATACGAACATACATTTCAGGGTATTCATCCATGTATTTCTCACACCACAGGTTTAATTCACCAACAGTGATAGTGTCCTTCTCATAGTATTCGAATGCCATTTGCATGGCCTCCCATGTGTCAAATTCTTTCATTTTATCTTATTTTGGAACATATGTTTCTTTCTCATGAACCGATTGAGGACGGTACTTACCTGCCAGATAACAGTAACACGCCTTCATCATTTGATTATAAGATAACTCGAATTCCATAATAGTCAATCCCTCATCAAATACCCTTTTCATCACCTCAGTATTTTCATAATAAAATACTTCAGGTGTCATACCCTCTTGACTCACAATTGTTTTATCATATAACACCATCGTGCTATGTGCGAAATAAATCATCAGTCTGTATGTTTTCGAATATTCTGCCATAATTATTTTAATTTAGATAACCTATTAATTGCGTCATTAATAACGCTCATATGTTTTTTAGCCATACCAAGTGTTATCATTGCTTCAGCTTCTAGCTTTGCCAAATATATATCAACATCAATTTTAGTTGCAACACTAAGAAATGTTGATGTCATACCTGAGTGTTCACAAATCCCCTCGTATCTATCAGCAGTTAGAATATCTACAATAGTATACGATAATTCATCATTGGGTGTAGTTGAATGACCTCTATCACCTTTTTCTCTTGCATTTCCAACATCCTCAATAATATGATAGGTGTCGTTATTTTCATAAAACACAAGAGTTCCATCTTTAATATCTTTTCTTTCTAACATATTTATTGATAGTCTTTTGTTTGAATGATTCCGTACTTAGAAAAATATCTTAAAGGTCTCCACTTCACCAGTTTACCTGTTTTGGCATTGGGATGATAGAACCCCCATTTATTATACGCTCTACCACATAAAAGAATTGTCCATGCACCTGCTTCTGGTATACATAACCAGTGTCTATTGATTGCTTTTGAATACCATATTGAATTATTCGGGTGAAGGAAATTATTCCAAGAATTGAAAAGTCCTTCAACATAACAATATATTTCATTACGAAATTCTGTGGTATGTTTCTCTAAATCAGTTGCCATGACCTTATCACCAATATCAGGTGTACTATCTTCTTTTGTTGGTTTTACGTTATAATAATATCCTTTTAATACAATACTTATTAAGTTAGTACTATGGTCATGAAAATATCTGTTATCATCACTTCTAATCCAATGATGTAAGCGAATACTTAAACCAAAGAAAATTAAAGTCCATCTATAAAGATAAGGTGACTCTGGTAAACCCATTGGTTCTTTCCAACGGATTTGAAATAACTTACTGAATTTTCTATATGGTTTCATTTTAATCTCTAAGTGATTAATAGTCAGGGAAATGGGATTCGAACCAACATGACCTCCTGCAAGTTAATACCTCCAGATTCTTTCCTATTTCATATGGGTTTCATCTCATCAGCATAATGACAATTCCTCCATATTACTTTATTCTTTCCTCCTTGAGTACCGCCATCCCCTTGCGCAAGGGTAAGACGACAGGTGCTCTACCAGACTGAGCTACTCCCCGATATTTTAAAGAACTATTTACTTATACGAAGATAAGTAAAAAAGGTTACAACTATTATTCATTTCTTTTCATTGAATCGATAGTTTGATTAAATAATTTCCAAAAAGTTTTAATAGTAATGTGTCCTTTTCTCATATCACCATCCAATAATTTTTGTAAAACAACCTGTGGTGGTGTGAGTGATTTAGCAGCACCCATATATAGATATTCACCTATTAGACCATCGGTTCCAAGAGGAAGGAAATATTCTTTAATTGTTGTTACAATATCTCTATAACTATTCCGATTAGGTATTACATATTGGATTTTGAGTCCATAAAGTTCGCCACTGTCAAAATAAACTGGTGTTACCAAAAAAACTTCTTTCCAATTATTATTTCTAAATGCAAATACTTTATCAGGAACATCAAGTTCTCTATCTCTATAGAGGTAACCTCCATAGTTTTTCAGTGTTAAATTAATTTTCATTCTGTTTCGTTAATGAGTTTCAAAATATTTCTGGTGATGTCGTTCTTCAACCTCATTCTGGTAACATGGTCTTTACCAGTAGCCAGAACGGGTTCGACATGTAATACACCAGTAATCATTTCAACTGCTTCTTGTACACGTTGAAAATCTTCTTGCTTGATGTCACGCTCTAAGGTGACGGTAAATCCTTTTGCTCTGTCTATCATAATACTTTATTATGGTTTAATCCCTGAAGCAGACCAGCTTCAAGTGCATCTTCATAGGTCTCGAAGAACATATCATCAGTGATTTCATTAAGACCAGTGCCATTGAGTTTGGTAAGAATCCACCCCCAACCACTAGCATTACTATAGATTTCAATATGAATATTCACGGTTTCCCTTATCCATTTCTGAAGTTCAGCTTGGGTTGGTGCATATATAACATGAGCTAATTCGGGAACACAATACCATATATTGGTATGGATATTTTCTTCTTTAATATCCCAATAACAACCATTAGGTGTGATGAATGGGTCAAAACCTTTTTCTTTAGCGATAGTTGCCGTTATGAATGTTGCGTATTCAGGTGCTACTGTTTCCATACTATGTTATACGAAAGTTATTTGGATTTGTTACAAAAAAGTTGCTTAGTGGTAAGGTTTATATAGTTACAGTCAAAAGCTACGTCACAGTCAAAGACCTTCTTCCACATCAAAGGCAAAGGCAAAAACTAAGTCTAAGGGTGTGGTCTAATTATCTACCCGAAGGTGTAACTTAGAACCACGCCATGGTCTTCTTTATAGGAAGCCAAAAAGACTATTTGTTTTCGTGGAAGAAGCGATTTATCTGTATGATTAGTCGTTACCTTGCGGTAACACCAATCGATTACACGTTTCTAGCGTTTTTGTATGTAAGTATTTAAAAGAACCCACCACTAAGCACAAAAGAAAAGGGACTCGGCTTGTGCTCTATCCCTTTCCTACCTTAGTATTATTCCGGTTTTTCTGGAGTGGTTACCAAAAATTCGGTAATTGTCTCTTGGAATCTAGCATCGATATCGATACGCATTCCTGCAATCTTTTGGATTTTTGCCTGACGCTCAGTCTCGAACCCAGCACGGATGCTTTTCTCAACTTCATTAGCTTTTTTAACCGCAGTCTCATATACGGCTTGCAGGTCGTTGTTATGCTTCTCAGCTTCATTCTGAAGGTCAGCATTATGCTTAGCTATTCTGGCATTTTCTTTGGTGACAAGGTTCTTCACCTTTGCCTTGAAATAATTCACCACTTGTTCTTTTTCACGGTGAACAGCAGCGAGTTCTTCATGAAGTTTCAGAAGCTCTGCACTGGTGTGATGCTTCTTAATGGTTACTGGTGATTTCTGACCATCTCTAATAACCATCCACTCAATAGAGGGAATGTTTGGAAGTTCTGCTCTCAAATGAGTCAAGAGACCATCCTGATGAATGAACCTACCGATATGTGCAGCATATGATTCAGCTTCGAAAAACTTATTGAGTTCTGTGGCAGTAAGTTGGTCCCAACCCCAACCTTTTTCAGTTGCTTCGGACAACATTTTGACAACGGGGTCAATAAATTTTGGCTTATCCGGGTAATCAACATCCAATAAATCGGGCACTTCCACTCGTGCTGTTTTAAGCATCAATTCCTTCGCCTTCATGTTCTCCATCAGGAATGCCTGACAAGCATGAAGTTTCGCCTTCTCATTAAGAAGTTCGAGTACGTTTGGGGGCAATGCAACGCCTTCAATGGTGGTTTTATCATCACCATCAACCTTAACGGTTTTGGAAACGTTATTTACTCCAGCGAATTTCGCTTCGATTTCAATCGCTCTTTGATGACAAAGGTTAGAAATTGACTGTGCTTGTGAAAGGCTAAGACCTTTATTCTCGGTAAGACTATGTTGTTTCATAATTAAAAAGTATTTGGGTTAAATATTATTTGATTGCAAATATAGTTCAAGTTTTTTTAATATGCAAGACTTTTTCTTATTTAGATTGATTTTAGTCTTTCTTATTAAGTTTCACTAATTCTTCTTTTTGCCTCTCAAGACGTTTCTTACGTTCTTCCAATTCCTCTTCCTCGTGCCTGAGACTAACTTTACCATTGGTAATGGCTCTTTCCAGTTCTTTTCTTCTTTTCTCCTTAACATCATCCACTGCCATTACCTCCAATTTCACACCAGTAAGGTAATAACTCCAATGGTCACCATGAGGATAGATTTGAACGTGTGTTGCACCAGCTTCCTTCAGTTCTATAATTGCTTCCAGAAGCATATCTATTGGAACATGTTCGTTGTTTTTAAAAAAATACTTATAACTGTCGTAGTCATGAACCCAATCATAATCCCAATTTTCACCATCAGGATGTTGCCCAAAGAATTGGATGTCAACCACGTTATCGAGGTCATCTAATTCTATTTGCTTGACTACTATTTCTCTGATTGATGGTTTGAATGTTTCCATGAGTTCTTATACGAAAGTTAGGTGAATATGTTACAAAATCTTTTAGTTTGCTAGTTTCTGAACATTGGTAACAAAGACGGGTTTTAATCCTTCGAATTTAAAAGCATATTTCCACCAGATAGGATAACGCTTTGGGTTCTCCATGTATTCCTCTTCGGTATAGGCTTTACTCTTACCATTCTTATCCTTCCAAATTGGAGATGCGTCAATATTAGTCTTGACTGATTTGTCTTGTACTGGTGAATATACGTTTACGTTTTTTAGAGTTTCCATTACTTGTTTTTTAATTTGTTTTTATAAAGATACTAAAAATTTCTATTTCTACAAACTTTTAAATTCTTTTTCATTTTTTAACATATTTTCGGCATCAAGTAATGCCATTTTTGCTGTTCTCAATTGATTACTCAATATCCTAACTTGTTGCTTCTTACGAGCACGAAAACTTCTAAGAGCCTCTTTCTTAGTTGGGTACGCATATCTTTTCTTCCCGTACTTCGCCACCCATCTTGAAGTACTCCGAATACTACCGTACACAAAAACTTAACTAAAATTAACTAAGTTCTTATTTCCTAATTCACCGAGCGTGTAACCACTACTCTCCAAAGGCGTTAATTCCCCACTACGGGTGGGTATTTTTATATGTGAATCTAAAGATTCATCCATTTTATTATTCATTATTCTTAGACCTTCATCTAATATGTTTAATGCAGCATTTAAATCTCTATCATTTTCATAACCGCAAGGTACGCATTTATATATTCGGTCCGATAATTTAAGGTCATTTTTTTTATTTCCACAGTTATTGCAGTTCTTTGAACTAGGGAAAAATCTATCAACCTCTATGACATCTCTATTATACCACTCTGCTTTATATTTTATTATTTCTTTAAACTTATTAAGTGATAACTCTTGTATTGACCTAGCTAAACAATGGTTTTTCATCATTCCTTTTACATTCAAATCTTCCATTACTATAACTTGGTTTTCATTTAATAATGAATTAGACACATAATGTAGGTAATTTTCTTTTTTATTATTTAATTTCTCATATAATTTAACTAATTTTATTTTTGATTTATTTCTATTATTACTACCTTTCTTTTTTCTACTTAATTCCCCATGTAATTTAGATAGTTTATATTGATTATTACGTTTTATCTTAATATTATCAAATATTTCACCATCAGATGTTATAACAAAATCTTTTATTCCTAAATCAATACCAACAATATTATTTGTTTTTTTTAGTTGTTTTGTATTAGGGATTTCCATTAACATAGATAAAAAATATTTACCACTTTTGGTTTTGGATAACGTACCTGATTTTATACCACTCTTGTACATAACTAAAATATCTTTATAATCCTTAGAACATTTGAATTTAATTTCTTTAATGTTAGATGTAATAGTTAACTTATTTGTGGAATAATCATTACGATTACTTATTGCCTCCAAAGGAAATCTACAAGATAATTTACTATCATGTTTTGATTTAAACTTAGGGTAACCACTACCAGACTTAAAGAAATGTTTATATGCTTCAAGCATATTTATAATGGATTGTTTAAGTACCTTTGTATTATGTTCCTTTAACCATTTTATATCCTCATCTTTCAATAAAACATTATGTAAATATTTACCTAATGTAGTTAAACTTTCAGAAGACTTGTCTTTTTCATAAGATTTAATCTTTTTATCCAAGCAATTATTATATACGTACCTATAAGACCCAAGAAGTTTTCCAATATATTCTTCCTGTGTTTTATTAGGGTATAGTCGTATTTTAATTGCTTTCAACATCACTTATTTTTCTTTCTCCTGTTAGCACTGCGTCTACCATAAATCTTACCTGAGAACGAAGCCATTAACATCATTAAATCATTAACAAGTTCCTCTTCCTCACCAACATCTTTTTTATCAACACAAATTACTTCAACACCATAACTTTTAAACATTTTTTCAATAAAATTAAATTGGAATCTTGTTAATCTATCTTTATTTTCAATTATTAGTTTGTCAATGGATTTATCAATAACTAAATTAGTTAATCTTAAAAAACCCTTTCTTGTATCAGATAAACCACTACCAACATCTTTAATTATATTAGAAACTGTTAATTCTTTCTTAGCACAATATTCACTTAATCTATTGGACTGTCTATCTAAATCACCCTTAGCTTTTTGTTCGTGAGAACTAACTCTTGAATATGTTGCCACTTTATTAACATCAACAGATTCACTTTTATTATGTAAACCAATATAAATATCAAGTTGCTCTTGCGTATATCTTCTATGACCACCTTCGGTTGTAAGTGGTTTTAGTTTATCTTTATTATCCCATCTACGCAATGTATTTGAGTGAACATTAAGATATTCAGCAGCTTCTTTTATATTTAGTAATTTACCCAAAATTATTTATTAATATTTTTTATTAATTCCGTAATAGTTTTTTTAGATAAATCTAAAAGATTCTGAAATTCTTTAATAGTAATATCTTGATCTAAATCAAAATTATGTGGATAAACATCACCATTATCTAACTTAAACTCTTTACTATTAAACTCAATCACAGTGTAATTCTTATTTTCCATCTTATTTATTATATTATTTAATTTCTCTTTCATTTATAAATACATAAAAATTTGTAAAACGACACAAATATATAAAAAATAACATTAATTTTAGGTATAAATAGGTAATTTTAAGTAAAATTTAAGTTAACGGTGGATAACCCTCAGTGATGTGTCCATATCCAATCCAATAACCTTTCGGTGTTTCTTTATGGAGATTAAACGTCATAAGTTCCACTTTCAGATTTGATGAAAATAAGGAACTTAAATGATTATCATCGTATCCATCAGAATATTGACGGTCTATGTATCTATAGAATTCCATAATTAAAGTTCATATCTATGTACACCGTCTTCAATAACTGTATTGTTTTGGATTATTCCACAGAGTTCTGCAATTGCACGTTCAATTGGTAGTTCTTGTTCTCTGCAAATTCCTTTAGTGAATGCGGCTTCAAAAATACCACGCATTTGCATGTTAGTTCCTGACCTGTCATCAATAATCTTGAGATGAATTTCAAGTAGCTTGTTGAACAAGCAGTTGAGATAATCCTGATAGTTATTATCTTCATCGGGATTCCAGCCATATACTTTAACGAACAAAGGTTTTAATGTTGCTGTCCACTCGCCTTGCCACGGGTATTTAGTCTTAAAATAGTGTCCCTTACAGATTTTAATCCAATCTTTTTCACTCTTCGTTAGTTGTATCATTGTCTCTAGCTTTTAAAAGTTCGTTAATAATTGATTACGGCTTGTGCTTCACGAAACGAAGAACATCCTATTATACGAGAAATAGTCGAGTTATGTTACAAAAATCACTTAATTAAATTAATAAACCAATCATAATTATCTTGTTCCTTATCACCTGTCCGATTATCACACTTGTAGAACTTTATGTAAAGTCCTAAGATGCCTTCGATTAATAACTCTTCTATCAGTTGATTAGCACGGGTATTGGCCTTATGCCAATCTCCACGTCTTCCACCAACACTCCATGAGTTGTATGCTTCATCATGTTTCTCGATGACTTGAAGTATTCCAGAGTCAGTCACGTATTTCTGTGTGAAGTCTCTAGCAATCATGCCATGATGATTAGCACCGGACTTAGGTTTGTTACGGTCAACTTTGTGTTTAAAGGTGTCATGGGTGAGTGCAATTACTCTGAGGCTAGACCTATCCGGGTCATTGGGATAGAACTTATCGATGTTTTCAAGTACCTCTTTAACATGGTATAATATCAATGCTTCGGGATGTCCAGAACGAACTTTACCCCAAAACGAACCTTCGATAAAATCGACATTGCCGATAATTACTTCTTCAATACCGTTCTCAGGTCTTAATAATGTCTTTATTTGTTCTTTTCTTGTTGGTTTCATAATCGTATATTAAATCGTGTTTTCATCTTAGTAATTGTTGCTTCAGGAACATCGTGAACATTCACACCATTATGGCGATTTTCAATAATAACAGAATATATGGTATATTCGAATTGTCTGGCTAAATCATAATATGGTTGAAGTTCTCTTTCAGTTGTACTAGTATTGGCAATAACAATACGTTCAGCACTCTTTTCCATAAAACGTCTACATTTACATTGACACCATTTATGTGCTTTCCCAATGTTTTTAGGTAACCAAGTGTATTTACCGTCTCTGATATGATAATCATCAGCACAACAAATTGCTTTAGTGCCAAGTAGTTCAGCAAATGAACTTTTTCCACATCCAGATTCACTTAGGGAATCCCTCTCAAGATAATTAAATCCTTTGAGAGGGATTCCTTTATATTTTCCTTTCTTTTCATTATTAACAGTTTATTGATTATACGAAAACAAACTCAGAATGTTACAACATCAGGAAACCTTCTATAAAGAATATCCGTTAGATTATCAATACAATTAGAGTCGGTTTCCCATTCAATCACTACATCAATAATGGATTGAGCACAACTTATCTCAAGTCCAAAGTGTGTTGAAAGTGGTTCTACTAATGCTGGAAATGTGTCAATTGTTTCCTGTTCTTGGTCTATTATCCAATTAATTATCTTCTTCATAATTACCAAATTATATTACTGACATGACTGACAGCAATGATTTTTATACTAAGTTTATCACTATTATTGAGACTACCATCTTCATCAAGAATACTTTCAGATAATATTTCTTCAAGTTTACTATCGAGATAATATTGAGCTTTCTTTGCTGCCTCATTATAATCGATTCCCACTACATATATTGGTTTGATAAGGGATTCACCGAAACTCATCGAGGTGCGTTGTCTATGCCCATCACCAAATTCAATAACAAATAAATTCTTTGCTTCCATCTTAATCTAATTTTTAAATACATTATATATATATATATATATATATATAAATTACAACTAATCGATTCTATTACATAAAATTGTTGCTGTTGATGTTGGTCGTGTGAGTGATGTGTAAAATAGTTGATTTTTTTCTTTCAACACCCAATTACTTTCAATATCACTTAAAATTATCCCAACATGTTTATATGTTGAACCCTGTACTTTATGACATGTAAGGAAATACCCATAATCAATATCTTTAACAATTACATCATAACTACTTCGATATAAACCGTTCTGATGTTTATCAATGGTTTCCATAAGGATATTACAACGCCTAAACTCATAATATTTCTTCCACATTTTCTTGTTCGATTTTCCTGAGTCCCTGAAAAAATCATGCATTTGAGCATAAAGATGAAGATTATCGTGATTTTTGGTGTCTATAATAAAAATATCCTGAAACTTAAACTTCCCATTAATTAAACCTTCTCTTAATTTTACACGATAACCCATAATACCGTAAGGGTTTTCTTCAAGTTCAGATTTTCCAAGTACTCGATAATCCGATGAGTTTTGAATAATAACTGATCTTTGTTTTTCATCCATAATTGTTCGATACCCAGTTAACACATCATTAATCTCAACAATATCACTATCCTTACCGAAAATTGATGTTCTAACAACATTATTTGATTGCATCACTGTTTCGTTTTTCCAAGCAATTCCTCTACAATAATCAATATTCTCATTAAATTCATCAGAGATAAATTTATCTAAAATGATTTTACGGAATTCTTTTTTTTCTATTGTGAATGTAATTCCGTCACCATAATCATTTATATTTGTTTTTCTTTTAAATAATTCGTGAAGTTCTGTTAAATTGTTTCTAATGTTATCGGCAACCAATAGTATTGGATTGGTGTCCTCTTGCCTTTCAATTTTAGTTAAAAAATGTTTTTCAATATCAATTTGAAAAAAAACAACACTTTCTTTTTCGTTTACAGGAGGTATTTGACAATTATCTCCTAAGAATAATATTTTTGTTTTAGTATTTTCGGTTTTTTCTTTAATTAGTTTAAACAAATCTATGTTCAGCATTGAGGCTTCATCAACAATAACAAAAGAATAATTATTGATTTTAGGTAACGCTATTGGGTTAAAAATCGGAAAATTTGGTGAGAAATTAGCTAAATCTAAATCTGGGCGAAGTCCTAAAAGTGCGTGAAGGGTTTTACCTTCAACATCACACATATCTGAAATAACTCTAACCGCTTTATGTGTTGGGGCACTTACTACAACACCTCGATGGTAGTTATCAAGAATCTTCTTTATTATTGTTGATTTTCCTGAACCTGCTGGTCCAGTTAACGTAAAAAAAGTTTCATTATTCTTCAACCAAACCTTAATCTTCTTCAATCCTTCATACTGCTCTTCGTTAAAGGTAATAACCCTTCCACTGGGGAGCTTCAATTCTCTATCTGTAATCATTTTACCACACTCCTTTTTAATAGTCTAACCAAATCAACTAAATCAACGTAGTTGGTTATTTTTATCTTTTCATTCTCAAAAAATTCAACACTATAATTCCCATCGTTCTCGGTATTGGAATCTGTAATCAGAAGACAATTACCTCCAACATCATAACAATAATAATAGAAACCATTTTCTTCACCACTTTCTTCGGGTGTTGAAAATTCTTCAATGAATCCCAGATTCATTAACAAATCTTTTGTTATGTCACTATTTATTTTTCCCATTATTTTGTAATTCAATTATTTTATTTTTTAAATTAAAAATCCTCATGCAACCTAATCTAGCAATTTTAAATTGTTCTTCAATTGTTAATTTTCTACTATCTTTCCGTATTTTTGCTTCCCTATGTATGGTAGCACGTGCGATATTACGTTCATTATCGTTTACACGATAACATATAATTATTCCAGCATCTTTAGGTATTAAAGGCAATGATTTCTCCAATAATTCTTTAGGTACGGCATAATATAATTTAGTTATTCTTGATGATTCGTGATTATGACCTTTTTTAAAATCTGCTTTCAAATCGCTTATTGACCTTTTAATCTCAACTTCAATTGCTAGACCAGATTTTCGCATTACGAATAAATCAATTTCGTGTATTCCATCAAAACCCCAAGAAATATTAGGTACAATTACGTTTTGTCGAATACCAAACATTTTCATTATGCTTATCTCCATCTCAATCAAAGGCATAATCTTACGTTTAGTAGTTGGTTTTCTTCGGACTGCCATAGTTTCTATTATAGTGAGTTATTCTATATTGTAGTCCAGACTTACTTGTTTGCCAATATTGGTCTGAATTGACCTCAAAGTTAGCAAATAAATTATCAATCGGAAAC
>Ga0307928_10003426_pt1 | contig 12087 bp, 17 predicted proteins | sample AceLakmetagen232_FD_201815 | JGI IMG/M metagenome (GOLD analysis project Ga0307928, IMG submission 201815) | Saline water microbial communities from Ace Lake, Antarctica - #232 | ecosystem: Environmental > Aquatic > Non-marine Saline and Alkaline > Saline | place: Antarctica: Ace Lake... | reverse complement strand
ATAGTCATTGGCCCTGGCTGTGATTGAGTAATATATAATTCTTGGCGTGGGTCCCAACTGCCCCGTGGATGTATAGCGTACACTCCGGTTTGCGGTGAGACCGATTGGCCAAGGGTGTAGTTGCCAAGCTGCATGTTTGGTATGTCAGTAATGATTGGCAAAGCACCTGCTTGTAAATAAAGTGAATCAACATAATCAACGTACATGTCTTGCACGTATTTTTGTGAATATGTATTGTCCCCGTCTTGGCTTGGAGTAATTAAAGGCATCGGTATAAGCTCTGGTTTATATTGTATGCCTATATCAACACTACTGTATTCACTTTTAATATTCGTTGTGCCATCTGATTCAACAAAGAAAGGGCCGCTAGTTGCGCCGTCAACTATCGCATACACTTGCTGACCTGCAACATTTGTTAAGCCTGTCACGTCTCCAGCTGAGTCTGAGCTTGTGTTGACTGTTGAGTCCATGTATTTACTAAAGCTCATGCTCTCTAAAAAAATTCTTTTGCCTGTGTTGACATCAATCTGTTGAACGATTGGCGTTGTCGTTACAGAGTCAGCAGTTCTTTTAATTCTAATCCAAAACATTTGCTCAATTTTATTGAGATTATATGGCTGCCAGTTTGATAAGTCGTCGAACTCCCAAGTGATTGAGCCGCTTGCTGTAAAGCCTGCGGTGTTATCAGTTGGTGTAAACGAATCCCAAAAACCATTCAAGTCTAGATATTCAAATGTTAATTCACAATCAGAACTTGATAGACCGCTTAACGTTAAGTCTATTGCAGTAAATGGTATTTGATTCCCAAGTATTATTTGCTCGTTATCATTTTCAAAAACACTTGTTGTTGTCGTAGCACCATCATCAAAAGGAGTAGTTACGTCATAAAAAGCAGTCATCAAACTATTGCTTAAGTATGCAAAGTCCATTGTTGTTTCAAACGTTGTAAGACCTAAACTAATCTGGCGCTGGACTAGCACGTGCGCTTGATTGCCCTCTCCGATTACTTGCGTATACTTTCCGCGAGTTGTTCGTTTGGACCAGGCCGAAACATTTTGCTGCAACAGTGTGCTATACATTAACATGCTGCCATTTTCTTGCGTTGCTAAGTAAAGCCTAGCCTGGATATTCTTAGGGTCCCATGTTGCATTTGAGTTTAACGTCTCAAACAAATGGTTAGACAATAGACCGGCTGGATAACCCAAGTACTTAGCTGCGCCAGTGTCATAGACTAACTGTATAACCTGAGACTTATCACCCGATGCATAAAGAATTTGATTATCAATTGTCGCAGCTTCAATATTGCTACCAGGGTTTTGAGACTGAGGTGCGAAGTAAAAGCTTGTGACTGACAAAGGAGATTCAACAAGCGGGCTTTGAGAAAATACTTTATTACTTGTTAAAAATATTATTGAATCATCAGACACCATAGATTGTATTGTCTGCTCACCTTTACCGTTAAACGATACGTTGAAAGATGATAGAGCGTCCGCCTCGGAGTCGTCGAACTCATCGTAGACCCCGCCGGATGAAAGAGCACATACATTTTTAAGCGACAAACTCCTGCCAAGCACCAGCCTATTTAAATAAAATACTCCGCGAGCAGGCCAGCCCCTTTTAGTTCCCACCGGTGTTCCGCCACCATCAGACCACATCTTTTCTTTAAGTGATGATACGTTACCGGATATCCCCGCAGTAGATATAAAGTCATCTAATACGTTACCTGTTGCAACTGTGCCAGCAGCATTTACAGAATCTATTCTCATCGAGCCACCGTTGCCTTGATACAATCCGCCAACGTGATTCGATGTATAGACCGCAGTGCTTGCCGTAAGTGTTATAGCTGCGCCCGTTGTCGCACTTGGTGTAAAAGTAAAGCCAGAGACTCTATATTGAGTGCCGCCCAACACAGTGAAGTCAAAAGATGGATAAATGCTAGGGGTAAGAGTGCTAAGCGTCCAAGCTGCAAGCGCTGGATCTGCATTGTCATCTCTTACTAGCTGTCTAATCTGCACATCTTCATGCAGTATTAATACCCTGTCATGACCTACAGCAAAATGAACTTGATTAATCTGAGCTAAAGTCCATGGCCCAGCTGTGACTGTTGCTTGCAATGCATCATTATAATAAATGTCAAAAGCAGATACTGCATTAGATTGTCTAAGAATTATTGTGTATGTAACTTCACCTGTGGAATCATAAAGAAAGTCGACTGCGTTAAGATAAGATGAATCAGTTATAACAGCGTCGGAGTTTTCTCTATCAACCATCACATCTATATAGTTAGAGCCGGGTGCTATCGTTGCTGCGCCAGTCCATAACGAAACCATGTTGCTAAGCTTTCTCGCGCCTTTCGTATAGATATCAATGTCAACTCTAGCCAGCATAGTGGGGTCGAGCTCGCCCTTTGTGAACGTGTTATGTATTGAGCTGATAGGCATTGTTATCGACCTTGGTTATTAGATGCGTAGTTATATCTTACATTGATGTAGGGTTTAGAACGTATGCCGCGAGCCGGACTGCTTTGACCGTCGGAAAATAGTGCTCGTGATTCCCACATGTCAGCGTCACTTTTGATTCTTGATGCCATTCTGTCAGAGTTTGTTACAGAGATAGCAAGCATAGAAGCCAGCTTATAGACAATGTATAACGAAAAGACCGCGGGCCATTTTGAAACTGGAACGCTCTTTGCATAGACCGCTGTGAGTGATTGGTTTGTTCTTGTTAAAACTCTGCTACCGAACACCGTGTAATCAATGAGAGGGTCAAGTCGAAACAGCATTAACAAGTCGGAGGGCATTTCCCAATAGTAAGACCAGCCATCAAATGACGGTGTAAGCGTAGTGATTGTACTCATTGCTTGGAACTCTTGAGCAAACCGCCATCGATTAGAACCAAGCTCCGCCGTAACTAAAGTTTGATACAACGCGCTTCCATCAGCTGCAAAGCTCCCACCGGACGACAATGTATTAAAACCTTGCCTGCCGCATATGATTGATGCTTGAGAAATAATTTCTATATCGGTTGTCGGTTGAGTAATTGACATAATCATCCTGATAATAATTAAAGCGCCGCCCCCGAAAGGGCAACGCTAGGGCTATTAACAACTCTTATTTAACTTGCTGCTCTTAACAATTGATAATTGATTACTGCATCCGCGCCAGGGTCAGCACTGAATGTAACGGTCAATGTGTTAGTCGTGACAACTGCATTAATAATTGTAGTGTTATTTGTGCCGTCGTCTACCATTTGAACAAACGCTAAATCAGTAGCAGCCGCGCCTGTAACTGTTACAGCTTCAGCAGCAGCGCCGCCCGAGGTAGTTGGTTGACCAGCGTACTTGACTACATGACTCGGAGTAATACCAGCCGCGAGCTTTCCCAATGTTACGTTTGCGTCAACAATACTTGCTGTCACAACTGAATTGCTTGCAAGCTTATCAGCAGTCACAGCGTCGTCAGCAATGTTTGCTGTGTCAACTGTACCAATCGCAGCGTATGAACCCACAGTTACATCAGTAGTAATGCTTGATACAACATACATACCATTTGAATCGTTGCCGTGTACATGAAACACGTCACCAACTGCAAGTAAACCAACCTCTGAACCAGACGTTAACACTTGCTGAGCTGCATTAAAGTAAGCGCTTGCTACTACTGTAGCGATTGCTTCATTCGTTCCTGTTGCTGTCGCGTTATAAGTCCACACTTTAAGAGCGCCCGTGTTAGCAGACGTTGAAACTCTTGCAAGATAATCAATATTAAAAGCCATGTTATTTCTCCAGATTCTTTATGTTATACAAAGTTAATTTCAACTAAGCCTTTAGCGTCGACAACTGAACAGCCAGCTTCTAACCACATGTTGATTAGATAAGAAGTCTTCACGTTCTCCCATGAGATATCTCCGCCTAGTCGTTCACTAGATGCATAACCCACAGCCATTTCATTAATCATGAATGCTTTACCAGCGGTAAGTCCGCCTTCATTCATGTCAGGTAGAACAATAAAGTCGATACCCATAATTGTCATGCCGTTAAAGCCATCTGAATCTAACGCTTTCTTGTTAACAAAGTCTGAACTTGTTAGTTCATTTGCAGAAAGCAAATCTTCTTCTGCCTCAGCATTCATGATGCAAGTTCTCTTGCCCATGTTACTGCTTCGTTGACGTAAGAACTTATGACCTGCTTTGAATTTGTCATATGTGAAGCCAGTACCACCAGCAGCAATAGACGCGCCTTGCAAGCTTGAAGGTGTTGTACTGTAAGTAGCTGCTTCGACTGCATCAATAATGATTTGATCTGCACGACGTGCGATAGAAAAAGAACAGAGCTTGGTGTATTCATCAACTGCATTCACAGCTAATTTATTTTTAAAAGTTCTGTCTGCGTATTCAGATGCATACCAGTCTTCAATGCTCACGACTACATCGCGATTAGTAATGTTCATTGGAGTCACATCATCTTGCGGTGCTTTTTGATAAGCCATGCCTTGGCCGAAGACAGGGAAATGAACACTAGTGCCCTTAGTGCCTGTCTTTGTTCTTATTGCGTTCTCTAAAAGAAAGCCTTCACTTTGAAACTCACTGTGCGCTTCGCTTAAGAACTGCTCGATCTCAATCTCTGATAGTTGTAATGACATACTGTACCCCTTAAAATTAAATAAAATTATTTAGATCGAAAGGGTGTCCAAGTATTTAGCGGGCCTATTACAGGTTGTCCGTTTAACTCGGGCCTTGTCATCTTAGCTTAATTATAGACTCAGATTAGTCAAGAATCAAACAGCCTCATCTTCATCATTGACTTCTATAAAGTCTTCATCTCTTGAGTCAATCTTTTGTGCTTGCTCTATCTGTGCAATTCTTTCTTCAAGCTCTGAGTGCTCGTTAATTTTAACTGCACTTTCAACAACTCTCGACATCTGCACAGCTTCAAGCGATGTTAGGTCGCCGTCCTCAATAGACTTAAGCAAAGCGCTCATCTTATCTTGTATCTTTTGCTTACTCGCAAGCCCTTTTATCTTAAGCTTACGCTGAGATGGAAGGTTAAAGCGCGTGTTCATCACTCGATTATAAAGAGCGATGTTTAGCTTAGCTCCGTCTTTATCTTCAATCATGTGATCGTAAGCCATCTTCATGTAATGAGCTTTAGCTTTTGTCGTAGCACGTGCGTAAGCCTCGGCGAACTCGGGTATCTTTTTAACCCACTCGCTGAAAGTATCTTCTGCAATGTTATGAGCTGCGCAGAACTCTTCTCTTGTCTCGCCTTTTTCAAAACGAGAGACGATATCTTTCAACATAGAAACTTTGTACTTCAAAGGGCTGTAGGCCTTGCTGGTCATTGTCTCCGACTCCTATTTTTTTTATATATATAGTATAGCACTAATAAACTAATGATAAAATTACTCAGTAACACACTAAAAATTAGTTGACTTAACAATTAAAGATGTTAAGATACGAACAACTTAAGAAACACACAACACGAATGAGGATTGAGAAAATGAGACATACAAGAAAAAGACTGACTTGCGCAAATAGAAATGACGGACTAAAAAATGAAATTGCAATAAAAAAAATAATTGATAGACACGTTGAAGAAATGAACGAGAAAGGCTGGAAGCTTGATCACATAACGTCAGGAGATAGCTTTTTTCATTATGAAGCTTACGTACATATGACTAAAGAAAATAAGGTAAAAATATGATGAACAACGAAAATTATCACGCACCAATTTCATATAAGGGCACAGTAGAAGCATGGGAAAATAGAAAGACAACAAGCAAAGCAATGATAAATTTTTTCAAAGTATATGCAAGCATGAGCGATGAGCAACGCATTGATATTTTTGAAGACATGAATAACATGATTGATTATAGAGAGGCTGTAAAATGAAAGAGCATGACGACTTAAGCGAACTAGGAAAAGAGATACTAGAACTCGAAGAAAAGATAAAGCAGACGCAAAAAGAATGTGATGCGCTACGCTCTGAACTTAGCTTTGAACGAGCTAAAAGAATACATGACTTATAAATTATTAAGAGAAATATTAAATGGGTAATGTAATTAAATTTATCGGATGCGCACTAACTGTTTCAGCGCTACACATCTACGGCGTCATCGGGTTTATACTATCGGCGGTAATTGTGGGCACAGTAATACACTTCATAGAAAAGGAATAATAATGGGTGACTCGAATGTTGACAAACACATTGTGTCTAATGCGATGGGCGAAAGAGCGGATGAAATATCCATCAAAGCTATACAAATAAGTCAGCGGATTGAGTATCTAATAGAGAACCAGACAGCTAAAGAGCTAATAGACACACTCGAAGATAACGTTTTTGATGATGTGATTGCTATGACCTTGCTTAGTATTGAAGGACATGAAGCGATAAAAATATCAGAGACAGAACTAGAAAGCATCATCAGAGAAGCGCTAGCAGCACTGCTTAAAGGTCGAGAGATGGACATGGATGTTCTGCTTGATATTGCAGACACAAGCGGCATGGGCGTCTACGGACTGATAGATGAGGGCATCGTCATTGAATATGAAAGTAATTTTTATGAGGGAGTATAGATAAATGAACGATGAAGATATAAACATGCAAAAAACATTTGCAGATTCGCCGCTGACCCAAGGTATGGGGACGGCGCCTCTAACACTACATGCGAGCGGTCAAGAAATAAATGTCATGGAGACAATAAAAAGAGCAATGGAGTTACTAGAAAACACGAACAAAGCAATAACGCAGGCAAAGAACAAGGCATTTAAATCAGACGACGGGCCGAAAATTATAGTGCAGCAAGAAGAAGACCTACTGTATTACGCGTTTGATGAGAACACAGCGGACGGAGCTATTGATAGCGACATGTGTTCTGGAAGTTCTGCTAGTAAGATTTATGCAGTCATGGAACTTATCGAAGAGCTATACGAGTCAGAAACATACACAGAAAAAGAGCTGCTAGAATCTTTAAACATAAAAAGGTAATGGACTATGAGAAAAGATAACGGATTACTAAAGCAAATTAATAAACTCAACAGGCGGGCAAGAATAAAAAAAGAATTAAAAGAATGCTTACGTGAGTGCAAAGGAAGGATAGCAATAATCTTTGTCGGCTTAATTTTTATAGCTGGATACACAGTAACCAAAGGATAAACATGCTAAACAAAATAACATTAATAGGAAATTTGGGCTCAGACCCCGAGTTAAGAGATACAAACACAGGCGTAAAAGTATGCAGCTTAAGCGTAGCAACAAGCGAGAGCTGGAAAGATAAACAGACAGGCGAAAAGAAAACTTCCACCGAGTGGCATAAAATTATTTTCTTTGGAGCTGTTGCAGAGATATGCAGTAAGTGGTTAAAGAAAGGGTCGAAAGTTTACATAGAAGGCTCGATACAAACAAGAAAGTGGACTGACAACAACGGACAAGATAAATATACAACTGAAATCAAAGGTCGTGAGATGAAGATGCTAGGTGACAACAGTCAACAACCAGCAAAGCAACAACAACAAAGCACTGCCCAAGCATCAAGCAATCAAGGTTACTCACCTGAGAACTTTGACGACCAAGTTCCCTTTTAGTTATTCACAAAATCCGTGGATAAACTTGTGCGTATCTTTTGTATAATCAGTGCATGTAAAGCCAGCCACCACTCATAACAGCTGGCTTCATTTGAACCTAATAAGTTATTTCAAACCCTTCATCAAATTAGACAAAGCACTTGAGCCAATCTTAGTTGCCTGGCCTTGCTCAGGAAATTGATGTTCAATAAGAATAGGCAAGTCATGTATTGGCTCGTTATTAATAAACTTTTGAACAGTCATAGAATAGTTATTAAAAAATAAATTCCTAACTCTTTTTTCTTCCGCGTAGTTTCCTTGCCTCTGTAGCGACTCTGACGACGTTAATTTATATGCATTATAAACTACAGCATGAGACCAGGTTTCGTTGCGTGCACATGGTGCTGAGCGCCTTAGAGCTTCATCGTATGCTACCTGTGCAGTTGGGAGGTTGAAATCTTTAGGGTCTGGCTTGCAGAACTCTATAAATTCCCCCGGCGTTGGTATGAAAGGAGACTTTATGGCGCGGCATTTTTTTACACCGTATCGAATTTTTTCGATGGTCGTCACATTGTTTTCAATTAACGCTAGTAGCCACTGCTCTTTTGCATTACTTACAATTTTATCATTGCTCCAGGCGTAACCGTTTGCTGGGAAAATAGATTGAAGCGTACTAAAAAGATTGTTAACAATGTCTTTTGTTTTTTGGTCGGCTGGTTCTCTAGCTTTATTATTTTCTTTGTCTGGCTCAGCACTAAGTCCATTGTTTGATGCTCTGTTGTATACATCTGAAAAACTTTTCATGTAGTTCATCCTTTAAAACAAGCTAGGCTCGTTGCCCCAATCGTTACTGTTCATGTCTACAGCGCCCCCTTTTTTTTCAGATGAGCTTTTATCAAACTCAATCATTTTCTTTGCGTCTAAAGACGGCCAGCCGTACGCAACCATCTTTGTGAAAGCGTCAATGGCTTTAATGCCCCCATCTTCACACAGACTGAGTTGTTTATTTATTTCATTCCATGACGTCTTGTTAATAGGAGATTTCTTTTTCCTCCTACTGATTGCCCACTCAACAAGTAAGTTCTCTGGGATGTAGTAAGGATTGTATTGCGTAGCTGATAGCTCAGTGATTCTTAAAGCCGGTAATGATTGCTCAGATGATGCAGGCGATTGGTTGGAGTAGTACGTATCTTCAAACTGAGACGGAGTAACTTTTTTTATTTCTTTAGAATAATTATGTAAGTGATCTTCTGTTGTATTCTTCTGTATATATGAAACGGACATTTTGTCCGGTTGGCCAATCGGACATTTTGTCCGGTTAGAAACGGACATTCTGTCCGGTTGGGACAACATTTGTTCAATCAATTCTAAAACTTTTCCGAGGTTAGGCTTGCACCATAAGGTATTTATTCCTTTAACTTTCTTGGTTTTTGTTTCGCACAACCCAATTTCAACGAGTGATTCGAACACCCTTCTCAATGTTCTTTCTTCAATTAAAATTTCGTCGTCCCATTCTTTATAGGATTTATAAAACCATCCATCCTTACCAACAGACGACTTGTTAGACCAGAAAATTATTTGATTCAATACGGTAGATTTTTTATAGCAGTTTAAAATCTTGATGTACGTCTTAGGGATACTTATAGTATTTCCTTGACCAGAAAAATTAGAAAGTAAAAGTTTATTTAAGTTTTCACTGCTCATTTTATTTACCTTTTTCACTGTTTAGGTGTTGCTAAACACGTAGTAAGTTTATATAATGAGCACCATATGTGTTGTGGGCTCATCAAGGATTGGTACCTCTGCCAGAGCGTCAACTCTGCCAGGGGATTTTGGACCATCATACTCTAAAAATTATTAACACTATGATTTTATTAAGTATAAGTTAGTCAAATATAATAACATTACCGTCCATAAGATATTTCAAGCATTCACTGGCTGTCTTTTTACCCTCGATAAAATATTTTTCAAGCAGGTATACAGCCTCTTCATAATCTATGCCTGTAGTTCTTTCTTTTACAGTAAATATTAAAAACACAAAGGCACCAAGTGACTGACAGCAATCAATAGATGTTATTTTTGAATCCTCGATCGTAGTAATCTTTAATTTTTCTTTAGTGAAATTTGACAAAATCTTTTCCCTATTAAATTAGTTTAAAAAATAGGCTTGAAAAAGAAAGAGAGAGAAGGGATAATGGAACCGTTCTCGCTTCTTAGACAAGCAGATCCTTGCAATCAGATGCGGCTATACATCGTGATTGTGTTTGGATACAGTACAATACATCGCAAATAAGATCAATGTAGGTTGTTAGTCCTTCCCTACATTGGTCTTTGTATTGTTTTCCACTTCCTTTATTTATATATTTTTCTTTATATCTTCCTTGGTGCTTAATTTTAATACCCCTTTAGTTGCCTTGTTTATCTTTCTTTGTGCCTTGATTGGTATGAATCCAATGTCAACCCAATACCTATAACTATTAACTCCGAGATCAAGCTTTCGCATTGCATTTGCCCATGTAACATAATGTGTTTTTAACTGGTCTGTTGTCATTTTATTTATTTCCCCATTAAAAGTTAGTTGATATCATAATCAATTATTGTTAACATATCAACTGAATTAATTGAGGACTAAATTATGAAGAGAAATTTTAAAGACGGAGTTCATAATATCAGCAATGATATTTACCACGGCTCCGATGGTGTGAGTCGCAGCGGATTGTGGCTACTCAAACAAGCCCCGGCTTACTATTACAATCGATATATCAATCCGTATTATGTAGACCATAAGACAAACAAGAATTTAATAATGGGTAACTTAGTTCATTGTTTAACGCTTGAGCCTGAACTGTTTGACACGGATTACGTTGTCACTCCTGAGCTTAAGGCGCTACCAAAAGTTGGCTTACTTAAAGACATTGGGCGTGAAGAATTCGACGCGCAAAAATCTATGCGACTTAAGATAGAAGAAATAAACAAAAATGTCATGGATGAATTTCAAAATAATTTACAAGGCAAGCAAGTCATAGCTCAAGATGTATATAGCACAGCAAAAAAAATAGCTGGCTCAGTATTAAAAGATGAATTCTCAACATCATTACTAGAGGGTGCGAAGATTGAGCAATCAATTTACTGGACGCACGAAGCCACGGGCATTCAATGTAAGGCTAGGCCGGACGCGTGGCTAGGTAATATCATTATTGATTTAAAAACCACAGCAGATGGAAGTTATAGAAACTTTCAACGCAGCGCTTATAACTACGGATACTTTTTACAGGCTGGAATGATTAGCGAAGCGCTTAAATCTGTCGGTGTAGAGATGGAAAAGTTTATTATTTTATCAGTTGAAAAGGTTGAGCCGTATGCCACTGCAACATTTGTCCTTGATGATGATTCAATTCAGTATGGAATAGATTTATTTAATAAGCTTATGCAAGACTTCAAGCAATGCAAAGATGATAACCGATGGCCAGCATACCCACTGCAAACTTTATCACTACCTAATTACGCAAACCTTGAGGAACTATAACAATGAACGACCTAGGATTTAAGAAAGAACCAGTAAAAGAAAGCGCTAGTTTAGCTACAGTTAATGAGGCTCGCGCAGTTGCAGAGGTTCAAAGCGCTTATATAATTGCTAAAAAATTCCCCCGTAATCAGCATGAAAGTTATGTAAATATGATGGATGCTTGCAAGCGTCCTATGTTAGCTGAGCAAGCTATGTATGCTTATCCGCGCGGCGGCCAGTTAGTGACAGGCCCTAGCATTAGACTAGCTGAATCAATGGCTCAATACTGGGGTAACCTTGATTGTGGCGTTCGTGAAGTATCTCAAAATAATGGCGTATCAGTTGCAGAGGCTTACGCAATAGATTTACAAACGAATACACGAGTCGTTAAAGTTTTTCATGTTAAGCATGAAAGGCATTCACGCAAAGGTGTTACGAAATTAAAAGACCCTCGGGATATATACGAGCTAGTTGCCAACCAAGGCGCTAGAAGATTAAGAGCTTGTATACTTGCTATTATACCCGGCGACGTAACCGATGGGGCAGTCTCTCAGTGCCGCAAGACTCTTGAAAGCTCCGACGTACCTATTGTTGAACAAGTCCGCAATATGGTATCGGCATTTGATACGCTTGGAATTAAAGTTAATCATTTAGAAAAAAGATTAGGGCATAACCTTGACGCAATAATACCGCAAGAAATTGTTACGCTTAAGTCTATCTATAAATCAATTAAAGATGGCATGTCAAAGAGGGAAGATTTTTTTGATATACAATCAAAGGTAGAAGAACATTCCAAAGAAGATCTTAAACAGTTAATTACTAAAAACAAAAAGGAATCAACTAATGGCAGTGAAGAAAAAAGTTGAACTAACAACTGAGTGCAAAACAGGAAAGCATATCTTTATCGTAACAGCTAGCATGACCAAAGGCGGCATGAATAAAGCAACGACTATGAGATGCCAGCATTGCTTAATCCCTTTAGACTTAGAAGAAATTAGCTCAAGAGAGTGGCAAGAGGAAGAAGG
>Ga0307928_10003425_pt1 | contig 12087 bp, 17 predicted proteins | sample AceLakmetagen232_FD_201815 | JGI IMG/M metagenome (GOLD analysis project Ga0307928, IMG submission 201815) | Saline water microbial communities from Ace Lake, Antarctica - #232 | ecosystem: Environmental > Aquatic > Non-marine Saline and Alkaline > Saline | place: Antarctica: Ace Lake... | reverse complement strand
CTGTAGCTCAGATGCTTAAGAGAAGTGTTAAGGCAATAGGATTAAATGAATGGGAGTTCTCACTACATAATATCAGAAAGACTACAGGGATGTGGCTTAAAACAGTCCAGAGGCGTGGTTATGATTTAGATGGTGATGAAATTTGTATGAGGTTAGGTCATGACCATAATACTTTTTTACAGCACTATGGAAGTCCTTCAATCTTTACAGAGCAACATCGGGATAAGATTATAGAAATATTGGGGGATGTTTATAATTTAAGATGAAACAACTATTAATGATAAACACAATAAAGAAAGCTCTAGAGGTGGGATGTAGATAGATTTTATCTTTTACCATAAAGATAAGCCTTTTGTGAAACTATGAACTGGTTAAAAAAACTATTTGGGTTGAAAGAGAAAGAAGAACCTAAAAATGAAATTCCAGAAGAAGCAGATATTTCAATGGGAGAATGTTATTCCTGTGGACAGCCTGTTTATCGTTCTCAAAGATATAGTAAACAACAAGGAAAGTTATTCCATAAAAAATGTTATAATGAAATGTTAAGGGGTTTTAAATAACATGGCAAATGTAGATTTAAACACACACAAAATAACTGGTGCAGAAAGTGGAACTAAAAAATATTATCATGAGATAGGCCATTTAAAATTTGAAGAAGAATGTAATGTTGGTAATATGATAAGAGTTGTACAAGATTTAAGTTTTAAGTTTTTAATATTCGCAATAGGATTTGAAGTTTTATTAAGTAGTATAATCTTTCAAAATATGATAGTGTGTTTAATGGTTCTAAATATCTTTTCAGAAATATTTGAAGAATCATGGTGTTGGAAATATGCTGTAAAAAAAATTAATGCAATTAAAAGAGATGATGAATATACCAAACAAACAGACTAATAAATTTCCTTATTACTTAAGACAGTGTGATAGGTGCGATGAGTTTTTTAAGTCTCCAACAAAGAAGAGAAGGTTATGTAAAGGATGTAAGATAATTGTAAATAACGAAAAAATAGAAAAGAGTTTAAAGGCTAGAGGATATACAATAAAAATGGAAATAAAAATAAAGAGAGTTGAAAATAATGACATTAGTTGAATGGGTAATTGGACTATCTATTGGAATGAAATTAACATTAGGATTCTTTGCTGGACTTTTTGCTTATGGTTCTTTAAGATATTTTGTTCATTGTGCTAATAGGGCATACGAAGAGGGATCCAAACATAAGTCAAATTGGAAAGAGAACCTTAAAACATTAGCTTCTGATTAACTCTTAATCGGAATGTAAGTAACATATCCATATTCTTTATTAGCACACAGGCAAGTTGTATTTGTTCTTTTCTCAAATAATTCTATTAATCTATTTGGTTCTTCACCCATAATCGCCTCATTAACTTCTTGATGATATGAGATGACAGCGATTAAAGAAGCTAAAAGAATTATACCTAAGATTATATTTGTTGCAATCTTGATTATGTTTATTTTTTGTTCTCGATTGTTCGGCACTTTTTTTATATCCACCATATAGATGAGTTTATATTATATTTACTTACTGGTTTCAGTTCAATTTTCTATTTTTTTCTTTTTCCAATTAATAGCTGTTCTTTCGGTAATGTCAAGTGTTTCACATAAGTCTCTTTGTGTTATTTCGCCTTTAAATTTCCTTAACATCTTAAAGAATATTTTTTTTCTATATTCCCTTGTTATACTGTCGACTCTCTTAGCCCTCTCCTTATCTGAGTCCTCTTTAAAATCCTTAAATTTTTCATCCTTATACTGTTTTTCATCAACTAAATATTGAGTCCCTGCGAACATTCCATAAAATGAGGGTTGTTGTACGGAGTAATCGTTAAAAGACTTACCTTTAATATACAATTTCTTTTTAGATTTAAAGTCGTAAAACTTCCACCTCCCTCTGCTGAAATGTTCTCCATAATCAACAGTAATTAATGCTACACTTCTATTTATGGCAATAGATTTTGGAAACTCAAAAAAGTCAGGAAGAATCATAATCATAAGTAAATTTAGTTGTCCAGATTTTCTTAAAAATCTTTTTATTTTTTTTACCTCTGCACTTAGGCTATGGCCTGTTAAATCATCACTTTCATCACAAATAATAACTCCATATTTTTCTCCGTCTTCATGTAATTTAAAAGCTTTTTTTTCAAAATCATCAGCATTAAATGCTATATTATTCATATTAAAATCTAATTTTACACCATGTTCTTTTAACATAATATAATTCCAAGTTTCAGCCATATATTGTGTGAAGGTTGTTTTTCCAGTTCTAACAGATAATGCTTGAGAAGAAACTAAAATTAAAAAAGAATTATCGTGGACTATCGCTTTTGCTAATTCTTTTAAATTATCATATAGATTTCGGTCTGTATAAATACCCGCAGTTTTCTGCTTACGAATAGTCCCCATAGGATATTTTTCTTCATATATTTTCATGCTAAATCTGAGATTGCTGTTTTTAGATCTTTATTAAATGCCATTAACATTTTTCTTACAGATAATTGCTTTTTTATAAAAAGTTCATAATTAATCAAAGCATTATACATAGTTGTCTTATTCTCATGTGTTTTATCCTGTAAAAAAGCATTTATTCCAGTAGAACATAAATTATCTTTTTTCACACTCTTATTCATTTCTTCAACATTAAATAAAAAGAAAACCTCTCTATTTAAAATATTTAAATTATTGTGCCATGAAATGTAATCTTCTTCCGCCGAAGCATTTGCTACATCATAAAGTATTGCATCAATCCTAGTTAAATGAGCAATACCCATATTAAAACTAGAATCTCTTGTATAATCTGCCATCGTCTTGTAATAGATAAATACAATAATCATATAAAAACTTTACTTATAATTTAAATAATTTTAAAGTAGTAACATATATAAAAATAAAAATTGTTAAGTAAAGTTTTTATACTTTTAAATCAATAAAATAACATGAAGAAATATATAATAACTTTTTTAATTGTAGGATTACTTTTCTTCAGTTTTATTGGAGTTTCTGCTTTATCGGCAAATTATTATTATTCTCCAAATTGTGGTCATTGTAATATTGTTAAACCATTTATTCAAGACATGATTAATTTTTATCCAATAGTCCAATGGAATGTATTAGATATTACTCAGGGTTCTTATGACGTTCAAGGTACTCCAACTTTAATATTAAAAACAAACGATAATAGAGATATAACATTAGTGGGTTCTAGAGAAATACCAAAATATTTAGAATGTGAATTAAATGAAATGTCTACATTAAATTGTCCAACCTCTTCAGAAGTAAATTGTGAAACTAATAGTTTTTTTATAAGATAATATGGCAATGACACCAGCACAAAAAAAAGCAACCGACGCCTTTAAGAAAAAAATAGATAAGGCAAAAAAACATGTTGATAGTGGTGGCAGTAAATACTCTTGGGGTGGAGGAGGCTCCAGTGGCGGTTCATCCTCATCTGGCGGCTCATCTAGTGGAACTTATGATTCTTCAACTGGGGTTTATACTAGCCCAACTGGACAAAAAAGTTCAATGGCAGTCCCACCAGCAGGTGCTACAATAGTTGGTTCGCCATTATCAAGGGGTGGAGGAGGTGGGTCAGGCTCATCTAGTGGAACTTATGATTCTTCAACTGGGGTTTATACTAGCCCAACTGGACAAAAAAGTTCAATGGCAGTCCCACCAGCAGGTGCTACAATAGTTGGAACTAGCGGACGTTCTTCAATCACTCAATCACAAATAGGCCAGGTTCAAGAAAAAGCAAGACAAGACATAATATCAAATGAATTAATAAGACAGCAGAATATAATAGATTCACAGTCTACACTCGCAGGAGCAGGATTAATACCATCACAAAGAACATCATCTGCTAACGATTATTTTAATCCAACTAAAATAGCAGAGAGAAGAATTAAAGATTTAGAATCTAAACAAATGTCGGTAGCAACGCCAGACCTTCAAGATATAGATGTAAAAGATTTAGAAAAAAGAAGCAGGGGAACTATTTTTGGAAGTGGTAGTAAAAGAGAAGGTTATATTGATCCTAAAACAGCCGAAGAAATTTTAAGACAGAGAGGAGTACAAATAGTTATGAAAGCCAGAGCAGAAGAGGTTGGACAAGCTATAGAAAAAGCATATACCAATAAAGAAATTGAGATAAACAATTATGTAAATCAGTTATCTTCTGGAAGTAGTAATTTCCAACAAGACTTACAGAATAAAGTTGATAGTAGGGAAATTACTGTAGCACAGGCTAATAAGAAATTAAAAGATTTTAATAAAAGTTTAAATTCACAAGTAAAACAATATATCGAAAATAAAAATAAAGAATTAAAAGTTGACGCAGAGAAATTAGATTTAAAATGGTGGGAAGAAAGAGGACAATATATTGATAAAGTTGCAACAGAATTGATAACTGGAAAAAAGGGTTTAAAAAATATATTCACAGGATATAGAACTATAAAAGCATACGAAAAATTAACAATTCCAAAAGTTGCAACAGCTACTGCTATTGGTGTTGTTACTGGTGGAGTAATTACTGGTGGCCTTGGTATATTAGGGGCTACTGCTGGAGCAGGTGTTGCTTCTAATGTTGGAACGGGATTATTAATTAGCGGAGTTGGTTTGGGTATTGTTAGTGCTGGTTCTGGAGTTTATAGTTTATCAAAACAATATAAAGCTGGAGAAATTGGGAGCGGAGAGTTTGTTGCAAATATAGTTACTGGAGGAGTAATTGCTAGTGCATCTATTGGTGGAGCTATGGCTGGAGGATTGGCAGTAAAAGCAATTACTAATTATGCAGTTCTTAATAAAGCTGAAAAAGCAGTTGCTGAAAGAATATTGAATAAACAAAATTCTATAAAAACTACAACAAAAAGAGGATATTTAACAGAGACAGAAATAAAAAATCTTAAAATATCATCTGGAGAAAGAACAGAATTATTAAGACAATATAAGATGGGAAATAGTATTAGAGAAGTAAAAGTTGGGTTGAATAAAAATGTATTAAGTCCCGCAGAATTAAAGATTGCTAATAAATTAAATTTTAGAGGAACAGGATATGAAGTTGTAACTAATGTTAATGGACAGGTAGTTGGAGCTGGAAGATATAATGTTAAAACGGGTAGGGGAATAGCAAGATTAAGTAGAGGAACACAAGTTGATAGTTTATTTTCTGGAACTTCAAGTAAAGATGGACTTACTGGATTACAATATAGTGAAATAACAGCACCACAAAAAAGAGGATTATTTTCATTTGGCGGAAAAAGGATTCCAGTAGAGGCAAGATTAGAAGCAGTAAAAACTTCTGGAAAAGTTAAATATTACAATAAGAATGGAGAGATTTATAGAATGGAATATGGTAAGGGAACTTCTAAATTACTAAGGGCTGATGTTTATAAAAATGGCCAATGGGTAAAATCAACAATAAAAGCACCCCCAATTAATTCCAAGAGTGTTAGATTTTCACAATTATATGGAGAAGCTGGAGGAGCAGATGTTAATTTATTAACTGGAGAAGTGAAAACTGGGACTACTAAATTATTCCAGGATATATCAGGTAAAACATTATCTGGTAAGGGGGCATCTTCTCTTTTTTCTTTTGAAAGTACTCCATCTAAAAGAATTAAAGGGTTTTCTTCTTTTAGTGGTTCTGGTGACCAATCATTATTAAGTGGTAGTGTTATTCCTTCTACACCAAAACCTTCATTACCAACTCCTTCATCTTCTTTAGTGACTGCTGGTAAAACTTCATTATTAAGTGGTAGTGTTATTCCTTCTACACCAAAACCTTCATTACCAACTCCTTCATCTTCTTTAGTGACTGCTGGTAAAACTTCATTATTAAAAGTATCTACAGCATTACCATCAATGGTTGGAGGTTCTGGGGGAACTTTAAGTGAATCATTATATACAGGGAAAGGATTATTTTCTTCTACAGAAATGATACCTTTAGTTAGTGCTGGTACTACTGCACCTCAAGTTACAGGGTTTACTGGGATGTCTATTTTATCTCCGCAACCACAAATTAAAACATTACAACCACAAATGATATCAAAAGAATTATTTGCAGAACCAATAATAAAAACATTACAACCACAAACAGAAATAAAAACATTACAATTATTTACTCAACCAGTAATTAAAACATTACAACCACAAATGATATCAAAAGAATTATTTGTTCAACCAGAAATGTTAATGTTGAATATTCAACCACAAGCATTAATGAAAAAAGTAAGTCCAATTACTAAAACAATACAAAAATCATTAATAAGTTCTACAAGTATTTTATCTCCGCAATTAATACAACCAACTGTCAAAGTTCCAGTAACAGCACCAGCCATTGGTGGATTCTTTGGACTTCCAGGACTTCCAGTTCTAGGCCGTATCAAAACAGGTGGAGGACAAAAAGGTAGACAAAAGAAAACATTTAGTTTATTCTCAGCAATATACAACCCATCTTTAGGTTCTGTTTTATCTGGGCAGAAAGCAAGGAAGGTTACTAGAAAAGAGGCTAGTTTGCTATCTTCTAGAAAATATACTGGATTAGAAAGTAGACCATTGTTAGAAATTGTATCTGATAAAAAGAAAACTAAAAAGAAGAAGAAAAAGAAGTAAGGTTTTTATACTAACTTTATTTATACTAACTATGGAAAAACAAGACATTCCAAACAAAAAAAATCCGTTTCAATTTTCTTTTACAGTATTTTCTACCATTTGGAATATTTGTTTATTATTAACTATTATTTATTGTATGATAACTTGTATAGCACTTGCGTATACGAATGGATTTATTGTATGGTCGATATGGGGATATAATCTCGGAAAATTCTTTATGATGATTTGGTCAATGTTGATTCTTACAATATTACTTAAAATTTCATATGATTTTTTTATTAAACAAAAAGAAAGACAAACAAACAATTTTAATATTAGAAGAAATATTTTTAAAAAAGAGATTAAAGAGGAATTAAAAAAAGAGATGAAGAATGGTAGAAATACAAAAAGAAGATAATTTAGCAAAGAGAGTTGTGGAAAGAAATATAGTTACACCCGTTCAGGACACACAGGAAGAATATTATAATCAAGTATCTATTATTAGAGGGTTGTCTACGGAGAATGAATTAACAAAAATAGAATTACGTTTAAGAGGATATACTTTTAATTATTTTAAAAAGTCCTGGATTTCATCAAGAAAACCAATAATGAATGATATTGGGATAGGTAATTATATGGCAACATTACAGGCCATTGGAGATATAGTTAATTTTTCATATTATGAATCAAAAGACATTCCTAAATTAGCACTTATGTTTTTTTCTGACAACTATCCAAACTATATAGTTTATTCAACAGAATTTGCATTAGATCCAAAAGATTTTAATGTTATAAAAACAATATTACAATTTTGGAGTTTATCTGTTCTTAATAATTCTAAAAATGCAGGGCATAGAAATGTAGTTAGGGGTACATTATCAGAAGGAATTTTAGCAAGGGCATTAGGAAATGGAGAAGAGAAAACTAAAAAGAAAAGTTTATTTAGTTTTTTAAGAAGAGATAAATCTGGGGGTAGACAATAATGGCAGATGTAAATTTAATGAGCAGTCTTGGATTAGATAATATAAAAGGTGGAATAACTGATATAGCTGTGTGGGTTATTTGGGGTGTTATAATTATAGCGGTTCTAGCATTTATTTGGATGAAATATCAAGATAAAAAAGTATACATATATCCCGTTAGAATCCATAGACAAAGAAATAATGGTATGGTAAAAGAAATGAATACCTTTGGTGGATATATTAAGAAAGGACAAATAACACAGTTCGTTATTAAAATGACAAGGTTTAAGAAAAAAGCATCTAATTGCTTACCTGATAGTTCTTTAATGGATGAAGACAATCGTGTATATTATTGGCAAGTAAGTCCAGAATCTCCATTAATACAGGTTAAGAGAACTTTTACTATTGAAAAGATATTAGTTAAAAATGAGAATTTTATAGAACCAACAGAAGAAGAAAAGAAAGAAGTTATATCTAAATGGGCTAAAGAGTTATTAGAAATAGAAGAGTGGAAAGATAAATCTTCAGAAGAAAGAAAAGAAGAAGCATCCATTAGATATAATGAACAATTAAATCTTGAAAGGAATAAACTAATAGACATAACCTCTCCAGTTTATACCCCAATATCTACCGACTTAAAACAACAAGCACTTACAGATATTAATAATTATAAAAATACTCTTGGAGTAGATGTAAATAAACAATTTGCTTATTTTATAATGGGTGTTATTGCTATTATTGTGCTTGGTATAATAATCTTTTATATAGCTATAAATAAAGGCGATCTTCCAATATTAACTGAGTATATCCCCTTATTGTTTTTTTGGAAAAGAAAAAGGAAGTCTAAGTAAAGTTTTTATACTTTTAAAGACAAATAAAACTATGGATAATAAATATTTAAAATATTCCTTCTTATTATTCCTGGGAGTAATTTTTATGAGTTCTTTTGTTTTCGCAGAAACAGAGGTATATAAAATAGGTGTTGAGAGTAATTTACAATTTACCTGCACATTGAATGGAGCTATCCCCTCTGAATTAGCTACTTATACTATATCTATTTATTATCCGAATGGTTCTCTTTTTTTAGAGGATGGAGCAACAACGCCACAAGGAAGCGGATCATTTAATTATTCTGTTACGTTTGATGAGTTAGGTATATTCAAAGTTAAAAATTTTTGTACAGATGGAACATACTCATATTCTAATGAGGGGAATTACGAAATAACTCCATCTGGAAAAAAGATAGATAATGATGCTAGTATTAGTATAGGAATATTATATTTTTATGTTATACTCGGATTAGGATTGGTTTTTCTTGGGTTCTTATTCTTAAATAATAATTCTTTATGGATTTCGTATAGTGGATTAATAATAATGTTATTAGGATTTACATTTTTATATTACGATTTACATTTAAGTAATTTGTATGCAACAACGATTGCTATTAACTCTGGAGCTGGTGGAACGACAACTGGGGCTTTTGTAATGATTGCAAAGTTCTTAAAATTAGCTCCATATATAGTTGCTGGTATAATAATGTTCTTCTCTGTTAGAACACTTAGAATGGCTATAGGTAAGAGAAAGGGTAACGATGGATGGGACGAGGACAAATATTAATTTTATAATATAAAAAAGGGTGGGTTTCCCCACCCTAAAAAGAAAAGACTATTTCTTATACTGTTTACTGGAAGTTACTAGCTCCAGATTTCATTGGGATTACTCTCATAATTACCCAAAGAACAGCTCCGAATACAACTGCTGTACCCAAAAGTTTTAACGACTTTGGAATCTTAGCAACTGCAAGGTCAGCAGATAAAGTAGCGTTATAAGCAGTACCGCATCCAGTATAAATTTCTGATGTAGCATTACAAGTTGCTGTTTCTGTTTGACCCGCAACTATGTCTTCTCTAGAATCTTCTGTAATAGAGAATACCATTATAGCGACAATAACAATAACTGCGACTAAAAGAATAAACTCATAAAGCATACTCATATCGAACTTTTTCTTAGCATCTAATTTTCTCATTTTTTCCTCCATTTTAATTTAGTTTGTTGAAAATAAAAAAGGTGGGGGCAAGACTCCCCCACCAATAACCAAAGTTTTAATTTGTATTTCTACAAATTACTGTTTACTGGAAGTTACTAGCTCCAGATTTCATTGGGATTACTCTCATAATTACCCAAAGAACAGCTCCGAATACAACTGCTGTACCCAAAAGTTTTAACGACTTTGGAATCTTAGCAACTGCAAGGTCAGCATCTAAAGTAGCGTTATAAGCAGTTCCGTCCTCTGTCAAATCATCTCTAGCGTCTTCATTAACTTGGAACACCAATAATGATACAATAACAATAACTGCGACTAAAAGAATAAACTCATAAAGCATACTCATATCGAACTTTTTCTTAGCATCTAATTTTCTCATTTTTTCCTCCATTTTAATTTAGTTTGTTGAATCTATTATTAAGAATAGTTATTAATATAAAAGGTTTATTTACACATCATTTACATGACGTGTAAATAAGTAAGGTTTTAATACTTAATAATACTAGTAATTTAATGAGTAATAAAACTACTATCCATTCTCATTATCATATTGACTTAGAAGATGAAATAATTAGAACATCAAAACAATTAGAAGAACTTGGAATACATAATATAACTAAAATGGAAGTAACATCTTTTATCGCTGAAAAAAATAAAAGAGCTAAGATTCCTTTGGGCGAAGTTAGAGATTTCTTTTCTAGATTGAGGGGTTTAAAATGATACAAAATAAAAAATATGATATTTTCACAATAATTACAGTAGTAGTTACATTAACTATCTTATCTATTAGTGCTTTATATCTTGCTGGTTTTATTGGAGACTTTGGAGATACGCTTAAAGATGATGCACAGGATATTGTGGATGATGGTGGAATGTCTCAAGAAAACGCAGATTTTGCTACAGATTTTATAGCTAATGATTCCGCTAAATATGCTGATAATTATGTCTTTTGGTTTTTTGTGGCCACATTTGTTGGATTAATTTTAACTGCAATCTATTTAGAATTTGAACCTGCTATAATGATTATAATATTTATATTTGGTTCTGTTGGAATACTTGGAGCATATATGGGGTCACAAATCTATGGAGAGTTTGCAGAGGATATTGTAGTTGCTGAAATGAGTAAGACTGCTTTACTTATGAGTAATCCATATTTTCCTGTATTTATATTTGTCGGATTAGTTGTTTTATTAGTTATGATGTATAGTAAACGTGGTACGGGTGGATATCAATGAATAAACCAATAAAAGACATCTGCACAATAGGACTCTTCTTATTAGCTTCGCCTATTTATTTGTTTTGTGATATAGTTACTGGAGGGAGATTATGAAAAAATTATTTACTTTTTTACTATTAGGATTATTTGTAATATCAATAGTTAGTGCTATAGAAATACAACAAAGAGAAAAAGTAGGTTATGATTGGGATAATGTAAAACAATTTAAAATAGATGAATCAACTTCTAAATATGGTAAATATGAAATCAGAAATTCTATAGCAAAAATTCCATTTTTATCTTTATCTAAAGTAGCAGACATAGAATTAATAAATAATTCTGATATATGTGGAATTGATTGTTTCGCAGAAAAAGAAATAACTCTTTATAATGATGGTATTTTAATTGATGAAATTACTTTTGAAACATTACAAGAAGATGGTTCTTGGAAATTACAAAATATTAGAAGTCATAAATTTAGTTATCAAGGAGAAATTCAAGATTATAAAACAGAATGTGTTGATTTAAAAGAGTTAAATGAAAACGGGACTATTACTAAAACTTGTTCTCAAGTAGAAAATGGAACTCACATTGGAACAATTTATTACAATGAAGGTGATGTTGTAAAAGCTGGGACTTATTTATTAAGATTAGATGGAGAGAAAAAACCAAGTAGAACTGTAGATTGGAAAGTTAAAACTAACGGGATTTGGACTTCAGCTTGGACAGTTTGGGGTTCAGGTGAAGATATATCAACTGGCTTAGTTTCTCAATATGTTTTTAATAACGCCAATCAAACAACTTTAAATGATAGTGCTGGTTCTAATGACGGAACTTGGAGTGGATATACTTTTAATGATGGAACTATTTCAGGTGCAACTTTAAATACAACCGATGGGAAATTTGATAATGCTTATGATTTTGATGGGGTTAATGATTATATAAATACAACTTTTATAAATGATTTTCCAATTGCTACTACAAATACTATTTCCGCTTGGATAAAGTTAAATAATATTACTTCGGCAGGGGGTGGAATCTGGAGTTCCACATCAAGTTCAACTAAATATTATGAGTTAGAAACATATAATGATGAAATAAGATTAAATATGAGAGATGATGATAGTGGTGGAGCATCAGTTACAACTGCAGTAAATCTAATAAAAGATACTTGGTATCATGTTGTTGGTGTAAGAAATGGAGATGATTTTGAAATATTTATAGATGGAATATCAAGAAAAACAAAAACAATTACAGGTCAGAC
>Ga0307928_10003424_pt1 | contig 12089 bp, 9 predicted proteins | sample AceLakmetagen232_FD_201815 | JGI IMG/M metagenome (GOLD analysis project Ga0307928, IMG submission 201815) | Saline water microbial communities from Ace Lake, Antarctica - #232 | ecosystem: Environmental > Aquatic > Non-marine Saline and Alkaline > Saline | place: Antarctica: Ace Lake... | reverse complement strand
CAAAACCTAAATCTGATGTATCTAAAACATCTCCCCCTTTACAATATTCATTTGAAGAACAAATTACTCCATTCCACTCAGCACAAGTTTTTTCTATATTTTCTGTGTCACAACATAAGCTCATTGCCCCTGGGCAATCATATTCATATAATAAATTACCTTCACAATTCATCATACCTGCAACACAAAAAAATCCTGCTTCTTCACAATCGTTATCATTATTTCCTCCAGAACCAAAACCATCATCACAACAAACCTTTCCAGAATCACAAGAATATTGATTTAAAGTATCATTTGAATTACATTCTGCAGAATCAACACAACTATATCCTGCTAAAACACAACTATTTGGACCAGGGTCTATTCCTGAAAACTCTGGCCAAATTGAATAAAGAACAAATGCATTATTTACAATGTTTCCTGAATCCCAACAACCATTATCTTCTTGAACTTCTGTTATTAACCATTCTTTTGTACCTGCTTTTTCTTCAAGATTTATTCCCTGAAAAGGAAGAAGTTCTAATGCAGTATCATAATATTTATTATTTAAAGCATCATTTTGCCACCATTTACCAGAAATTTGGTTTTGCATTATTTGCGTTCTATATTCTACTCCTGTTGTCAAATAATATAAAAATGATTCAGGAGATAATTCTATATTGTTAGGAGCCTCACCAATTAAATAGGGCATAAAAGAATCTAAACTATGTCCTTGCTTATTTAATACAAGAGATGCCCATAAACTTCCTTCATAATTACAAGCTATTCCAGTATTTGAAAAACAAAGAGAATTTATTTGTTCAGTAGTTATTGCTCCAGCAGTTTCAGAATGTGTTGATTTCAAAACATAAACAGTAGGAATATCTTGTTTTTTGAACAAAAGAGTTGTTAGAAAACCTTCATCACAAGTTGTTTCAAATGCCTCATCATAACAAGTGTCTTTTATTTTTAGCCAATAACCACTTGAACTCACTTCTAAACATGCATTAGAATTACCAATGCCAGTAAGAGTTATTTTTTTATCTTCATCAATTTCATAATTAACGTCCCCTGTAGAGTCACTAGTAGTACAAAATGTTGGAACTAAACTATCTACTTCTAAGTACCATTCTAAATCTGTAGGGGTTATATTTTTGTTCAATAACCATTCTTCTGCTAAAGTTGTATCTTCCCCAACTTGATCTAAAGCTAAAATTGCTTGGGCAGTAGTTTTTAAATCACAATTTCCATCTGGCCAACATTTTAATCCATCTCCGTCTTCATATACTTTACTTTCACATCTTTGAACAGACAATAAAGAAAAAATAGCTTGTTCAGTAGTCATCCTTGTACAATCTTTATTATCTATTTGAGTATTCAAACATTCATAAGCCAAATAAACTTTTTCATTTTCTTCTTCTGAAGTTAATTCTGCAGAAATAAGTACAATATTTATCAGTAAAAATAACATTAAAAAAACAAATATACCAACACCTTTTTTCATAATACCATTAATAAATTATTCTTTTTAAACATTTAGGATTTTTTGTCTTTATTTTTATTTATTTTATTTTTAGAAAAGTTTTTTCTGATAACATAATTCAAAGGATTTTTAATTTTAGAGCAATAACCATCTGGTTTACAGATTCCAATTTCCTGATAAAATTTTTTACAATTTGGAGGCAATTTTGGTTTATTATTATAAGTCCATTTTAATTGCCCATCAATATATCCTTTTTTTAAAGGAGGTTTATTTTTCTGATTCCATTCAAAGATCTTTTTTTCCATTTCCTGTTTTTCCATTCCAACAGATCTAAAAATATTTATTAAAACAAACAAACTTCTTTTTTTACCATCTTCAAGACCTTTTAAGATATTTTGAATGCAAGGAGGAAATTGATCTTCCATTAGATTGTTTACTTTTATTGGCTTAAAGTTTGCATATTTTCCAGTAATTTTCTTTTCATCTTTTCCTTCTGAAATTTCTCTATTTTTATACCAATCTAAGGCTTCAATAATTAATTCTTGTGCCTCATTTTCTTTTGGTTCTGGTGAGAAACTTCTAATTCGAACATCTAAAGGATTTGCTTGTTTAGGTTCAAAGTCTTTTAGTTCAGATTGAGTTAATACTACACTAGATAAACCTGTTTTTTCATGAAGAGAATAAGGAGATCTAAATAAATGTCGGGGAGAGATTAAAATAAAATCTAAACCCATTAATCCAAATAAATCAATTTCTTCTGTTGAAGAGAATTTATCAGGATTTTTTGTTGAATCCAAATTACATTTTTTACATTCATAAATTTCAAGTTTACTTTTTTGAATCATTTCTCTTTTACATTCTGGACAAAAATATTTTTCTCTCACAAAATCTTTTGAGACTTTTTTCATTTCTCCAATTTTACAAAAATTACAATGCAAATCAATTCTTTCATAAATATCTGCAAGCTCATTACAATTTTTACATTTAATGCCTCTTTTTATTTTAGCATTTTTAAATTGAGCATAAAAATCTTCTGGAAGAGATTCTTTAAACACTTTTTCAGAATAATTTCTTAAAAATTCAATTAATTTTCTTGGAAGGTCTGGAAAGAATCTCTCTGTAGGAATTCCATTAATTTCTTTTGGAAAAGCTTTCCAGGGCACCACAATATGAAAACCTTTATTCCCACTAAATTTCAACCCCACATTTTCAATCCCAAATCTTTTCAAGGTTTCAATTACAGCTTGAGCAGCTAATTTAGCATAATCAAAATATTTACAATCAATATCAATTACTAAATCCCATCCTGTTCTAAGATTGTTAAATTCTTCTTCATCCATATCCATAGAAATTCTAAGAGGGTCTTCCCAAATTTCTTCAGAACAATGAAAAGAAGTTGCACCTTTTTTAACTAATTCAAAAATATCCCCAATATATTGTAGATTATCTGGTCTTTTTCCAAAACCCTCAAAATATCGTGGCACTGTCTCACGATTTTTACAGTATTCAAAGATTGCTTTTTGAACCTCTGGCTTTGAATAATATAAATACCTAATGCTTTCTATCCTTTTCTTTTTAATAGAGTCTTCTACCATACCTTAGAATAACTTAAAAGATTTATATAATTACTTTGTTATTATATCATAACAATATAAATACTTAAAAAACAAGAAGTTTTTACATTAAAATGCTAGTTAAATTAGAAAACCCTACATTATTTTCAAAATCAATAGATTTGATTGCAGAATTAGTTTTAGAGGTAAGACTAAAGTTTAGTGAGTTTGGAATGAGTATAACTGCAATTGACCCTGCAAATGTTTCAATGGTTCATTTTAGAATCCCAAAATCTGCCTTTGTAGTTTATGAGGCAGGAGAAGATTCTTTAGGAGTTAATTTAGAAAATTTAAAGAAGATTTTAAAGAGATGTGGGGTAAAAAGTTCTTTAACTTTAGAAAAAAAAGAAAATTGTTTAGAAATAAGAATAGAAGATAGAATAAAAAGAACATTTAATCTAAACTTAATTGAAATTGAAACAGAAGATAAAGAACTTCCGAGTTGGGAATTTTCTTCAGTAGTAGAATTAGAATCCCAAGACTTCATAGAGTCAATTGAAGATTGTGCAATTGTTTCAGATGCTTGTTCTTTTATTGTTCAAGAAGGAAAGTTTTTCATAGAAGCTAAAGAATTAAATTCTGCAAGATCTGAATTTTCTTCAGATGAAGCATCAATAAAAGCAGAAAATTGTGCAGCAAGATATAGTTTAGAATATTTACAAAAATTTGCTAAAGGATCAAAATTATTTCCAAAGACAATTTTAAATTTTGCACAAGATCATCCTCTTAAAATAGATTTAAAAAAAGATGATTTAAATTTAAGTTTTATTTTAGCTCCAAGAAAAGAAACAGAAGATTAAGAAGATTAATGGAATATTTATAAATAAATATTTCTTATTTAATAAATGAGAGATGATAAGGGTAAAAAGGGGCAAGTTACATTATTTATTATTATTGCAATAGTAATAGTTGTCATCGGTGTTTTGATTTTTGCATTTTATCCAAAACTTAAAGCAACTACAGGATTTAGTGTTGAAAATCCCGAAGCATTTTTACAAGATTGTGTGGGAGATGATTTGAGAGGTTTAGTAAAAACAATATCTAAACAAGGAGGAAGTTTAAGTCCTTCAAATTATGCTTTTTACGACCAAACAGAATTACAATATTTATGTTACACTGAAAATTATAATGAAGCTGGTTCAAGATACCCTGCTTTTTTAGTAGATTCTTTTCAACAAGAAATCACAGAGAATATTAAATTAACAATAGATAATTGTTTTGATTCTTTAGAAGAAAATTATAAATCAAAATTCTATTCAACTACTTTGAGAAAATCTCTTGGAAAAATAGAAACAAAGATTTTGCCTAAAGAGATTAGATTAGAATTATTAAATTATGAACTTACTATAGCAAAAGATTCAACAGAAAAATACACCTCATTCAATATACTTTTGAACAGCAATCTTTATGAACTTTTAGGAATTAGTTCAGACATATTAGAAGATGAGGTTAATTTTGGGCAAGCAGATAAAACTCAATATATGATGGATAATAGTAACTTAGAAATAACCGGCCCAGGATATAGTGATGGAACAAATATTTATATTATTAAAAATAAAAAAACAAATGAAGTGTTTCAATTTGCTTCAAGAAGTTTAGTGCCTCAACCCGGAGTATAAAAATGAAAAAAAGAATATTCTTTTTGGTGTTTGTAGTATTGTTTCTAGTTCTTGCTCTAAATTTTATTTCTGCAGAAACTTGTTGTATTGAACCTCTTGAAGGGAAATGGTGTCAAGACGATCTCCCTGATAATGAGTGTTCTCCAGGATCTCAAATTTCAACAACCTGTGCTACTTATACTCCTTGTAAGAAAGGAACTTGTGTTAGTGAGGTTTCAGGAGAATGTTCCTCAGGAGTTTATAAAGTTTATTGTGAAAGCAAAGGAGATGAATGGTATGATCAACCTAAAGACAATGTTGTAGTTAATGGAGTAAATGTTTGTAGAAAAGGTTGCTGTTTTTATGGAGATTCAACAGATTTTGTAAAGTATGTAGAGTGTAAAGTTATTGCAACCACCTATAATGTAAATGTTAATTTTGATGCAAGCATTACAGATGAAGCTATTTGTACAGGTCTATCTAGTGGAAATGAAGAAGTTGCTTGTGTTTTGGAAAATGGATATTCTCGAAATTGTGTTAGAATGAGTAAACAAGATTGCCTAGGGGTAGGGGGAAGTCCTTCTAGAGCAGATTTATTATGTACTGCCCCTCAATTAGCAACCGATTGCGCTAAATCTAAAGAAACAACTTGTCTTAGAGGGAAAGTTTATTTCACAGATACTTGTGGAAATATTGCAAATATATACGATAAATCAATGTACTCTGAGAATTTAAATGGTTGGAATTCTTTAATGAAAGATTATTGGACATATATTAAAAAACCAAGTGAATCATGTGAAATTGATTCTAATAAGGGTTTTTCTTCTTCTTGTGGTAATTGTGATGAAATTCAAGGAACCATTTGCAGGTCTTATGATGAAGCCAAGCAAAATAAAGCAAATAATGGAATTGAAAAACCAAATGTTGGAAATAATGTTTGTGCAAGCATGGATTGTTATTATGATACTGATGATAACTCTTTTACTCAAGAAAAATTATATTTGCATGGTGAAAGGTGGTGTGCAGAAACAAAAGGAACATTGCACCATATTGGCATTACAGGTGAAACAGCAAAGTTTACAAATGCAACAAGAGAAACTTTGACAAATTTCCAAGTGGGAGTTTCTGAAAATAATTTTAAGCAAACTTTTCAAGACTCTTATAACGATTACAATCTTCCTGGAAGTAGATACACTATGTTATCTTGTATTGATGGGAAAGTTTATGAGGATTCTTGTGCAGATTTTAGACAAGAAATTTGTATGGAATCCACAATGGGCTCTGAAACAGGAAATTTTAAAAATGCTAAATGTATTGAAAATAATTTTGATTCTTGTATGGATCGTGGAGATAAAACTTCTTGTGAAGAAGATCTTTTTTGCAAATGGATTTATGGATATAGGTTTGATAATCAAAAAGTAAATACTATTCATGATAGAGATGAGGAAAATCAAGGGTCTTGTGTTCCCTTGTTTGCACCAGGATTAAAGCTTAGATATTCTGAAGGAGAAGAAATTCCAGAAGAATCTATTTGTTCATTAGCAAGTTTTGGAGAAGTAGTTAAATATGAAACAGCTTGGACAAGAATAAGAGATAATTTTTTAGATAGGCCTCTTTGTGATACTAGTGGGCTTGATAAAAACTTTGATCATACTTCAGATTGCGCAGATAATTGCTATATTATTCCAACCTATGGAAGACAAGAGTATAATGAAGCTTATTTTAAGATTGAAGAGTTACTTAATCTACATAAAGGAAGAAGAGTTCTTGGAGAAAACCTTGGAGAAACTTGTCTTTCAGAAAGAAAAGCATATTATTGTGAAGATAAAGTAGGCCCTGTTATAGGAAGTCAAGCTGATTGTGCAAAAAAAGAAGATCTAAGAAAAGAAATGCCTTTATTTTTTAGGCATGATGGGTGGATGTATTCAATAAAGGACCGAGCAAGATCTTTAGGAGATTGTGGATATAAACCTGGAATTTTTATGGAAAATCTCGAAGATTTAGATTCAGATTTAGAAAGTGTTTTTGCTATATATAAAACAATAAAAGCAAGTGGAAGCGAGAAAAAAACCTTTGATGTACAAAAAGTTTATGAAAGAGATTTTGAATTAGTAGAGGATTTTTATAGTACAATATAAAAAATTGAAAAATGAAAAAGAAAAAATACAAATTTATTAAAAAACAAGAACAAGAAAGAAGAAAGCAAACTTCTCAAATTATTAAAGCAATTGCAATTATAATGATTGTTTTCTTAGTTTTGTTTATAGTAGATACTTCTATTTCTTCAGACACAGAATTTTCTATGTTTGAATTAGTTTCAGGAGTGATAATTATAGCCACTATTGTAGGTATTCCGTTAGCGATATTAGTAATTAGTTGGGTAGCAGGTGTTTTCCAAGCAGATTCAGCAGAGATTTTTACTTATGTTGTAAATATATGGCAACCTCCTTCAGGAGGAGATAACTGTCTTAAATGTAATGATTTAAGGTATGGTTGTAGTGAATATCAGTGTCATTCACTTGGGCAAAAATGCGAGTGGATAAACAATCAACAAGAATCAGGTCTTTGTGTAGAAGATGATCCTACAGATATTACCCCCCCAATAATTTTCGCAGATGATTCTTATTTAAGAGAAGGCTATTCTTTTAGTGTAAATAATGCAATAGCTCCTCCTGAAAAAGGTGTTTTTGTAATTTATGAAGAAGGGGATAATCACTGCTTAGAACCTTTTAAGAATTTAACTTTAGGAATTTATACAGACGGCCCTGCTGTTTGTAAGTCAGATGTTGAAAGACAACCAAATTATGATTCTATGAGATTTGAAACAGAACAAGGATCAATTCCAGCATATAATCACACAATCTTTTTACCTTCTTCAGCATTTCCAAGTGCAAGTGCACTTAGTACATTGGGTATAGTAATTGAAGATGATAGTTATGATAATAGATTTTATTTTAGGTGTGAAGACACAAATGGAAATGCAAATCTTGTTAATTTTTTAATTGAGTTTTGTGTAGAAGCAGGACCTGACTTAAATCCCCCAATAATTGAGGGAACAAGTTTTACTACAAATCCTGCTTATGTTAGTTATAACACTACTGAAAGATTTTTTGAGATTTATACTAGCGAATCTGCAGATTGTAAATGGGATTTTCAAGATTTAGAATATGATTCAATGTCAAATAATATGACTTGGTGTTCTCAAAATTATTCAGAAACTTTTAACAATAATAGTCTTCAACATGGGTGCAATGGAACAATAACTGGAATCCAAAATCAAGATCATACAAATTATTTTATTAAGTGTAGGGATCAGCCTTGGTTAGTTGGAGAAGAAGCTTATTTGAGAAATGCAAATGATCAACCATATGTTTTAACTATTCTTGGTGCACCCCCCTTACAAATAGATGAAATTTTAATAAATAATAAACCAAATAATTCAATTATCGAGGACAATACAGATGTTGTTCAAGTTGAACTTAAAGTAAAAACTTCTGCAGGAGCATTAGAAGGACAAGCAACTTGTTCCTATGACTTAAATGGTTTGGGTTTTGTTGATTTTATTGAGACAGGGACAACAGAAAGTACCCAAAGTGTTTGGTTAGATGCAAACAATACAGGAATAATCTATGAAATACCTATTCAGTGCAAAGATATTGCTGGAAATATTGCAAATGATTTAGTAAGATTTACCTTAAGAAAAGATGTAATTGCCCCGGAGGTTTCAAGAGTTTATTATGAAACAGGAAAATTAAAAATAATTACAAACGAGCCTGCTGAATGTGTTTATTCAATTCTCGGAGGATGCGGATATCTTTTTGAAGATGGAACAGAAATACAAAGTTCAGAAGAAGGATTAGAACACTTCTTAGATTGGGATACTGAAATAGATATGTATGTCAAATGTAGAGATAAATATGGTAATCAACCAATTGTAAATAATGAATATGTTTGCTCAATTGTTGTCCGAGGCTCAGATTCTTTTTCTAGTTAATTTATTGGGGTTTATTAGTTTTATAACACTTCTTTTGGAATTAGAGCAGATTATTTGAGCATCATTATCGTCCATCAATGTTAGGCCTTTAATATTAACAGTTTATTAAAATTTATAAATAGGCTTTTCTTATATAATTTATGAGAGATGATAAGGGTAAAACTCAAAATCAAAGATTTTGGTTAAGTCCTCATTTTACTGCGGTATCTTTTTCATAAAAATGATCAAAATGGAAAAAAATAAAAGAGGGCAAGTTACATTATTTATTATTATTGCAATAGTAATAGTTGTCATCGGTGTTTTGATTTTTGCATTTTATCCAAAACTTAAGGCAACTACAGGATTTAGTGTTGAAAATCCCGAAAGATATTTACAAAATTGTCTTGAAAATGATTTACAACAAATAACTAAAACAATTTCTGAACAAGGAGGAGAATTAGAACCAACAAACTATTATTTATATGAAGATCAGAAATTAAATTATCTTTGTTATACAAATCAAAACTACAAACTTTGTACAGTTCAAAAACCATTTTTACAAAACTCTATTGAAAAAGATATTACTGAAAATATTTCTCTTAAAGCAAATGAATGTTGGAATTCTTTAATAGAAAAATATGAAAGCAAATCCTATTCTGTTTCAGCTAAAAAAGGAACATTAAAAACAGAAATTTTCCCAAGTACAACTGTTTTAAGATTTTTAGATTATGAAATTTCTGTAACTAAAAATTCAATAGAAACTCACAAATCATTTAATGTGATTTTGAACAATAATCTTTATGAACTTTTAGAAACTGCTACAAACATCGTTGAGTGGGAATCAAGTATTGGTGATGCAGATATGTGGGTTTACATGATGTTTTTTCCAGACCTTAAAGCAGAAAAAATAAAACAAACAGACGAATCAACAGTTTACATTTTAACAAACAAAAAAACAAAAGAGAAATTTCAATTTGCATCAAGAAGTTTAGCTTTCCCACCAGGAATATAAAATGAAAAAAGAAATTTTAAATATTAAAAGAAAGATTATTCCAATCTTGAAAGAATATAAAGTAAAAAAAGCAGGGGTTTTTGGCAGCTATGCTCGTGGAGAACAAAAGAAAAATAGTGATATTGATATTTTAATTGAAGTAAGAGGAAGTTTGTTAGATGTAGTCAAAATCGAGATAGCACTTCAAAAAAAACTAAATAAACAAGTAGATTTGTTAACTTACAAAGGAATTAGTCCTCATCTTAAAAAAAGGATTTTAACAGAAGAGGTAAGAATTTTATGAAATTATATAAATTTAAAAAAGGAGGAAAAAGCTTAAATATCTTTAAAAATTGATAAAAAGATGGAACAAATGGACATAAATAGGGTAGGACAAGAAGTTCTTGCTTTAAGGAAAACTGTAGAAGAAATGAAAAATATGATGTTAGAAGAAGATTTAGAAGTTTCAGATGAAGTTGTTTTAGAAATTGAAAAATCTAGGAAACTTCCAAAAGAAGAATTTATTTCTCATGAAGATGTTATGGATGAATTCCAAGATGACTAAAATTATTTGGGATAAAAATGCAATCACATTCTTAAGAAAATTAGAAAAATTAGATAAAAAAAGAATTCTTAAAAAGATAAATATTATTAAACAAAATCCTTTACATTATTTAAAATCTTTAGTAAATATAGATGCATATAAATTAAGATTTGGAGACTATAGGATTTTCGCAGATTATTCTAAAAAAGAGGATGAATTAATAATTCGGTCAATTAAACATAGAAAAAATGCTTATAAAAATATAAAATGAAAAAGAGAATATTATTTTTTATCTGTATTTCCCTCTTATTAGTTTCTACTTTTGGAATTGTTTCTGCAGAAGAAGGTTGTTGTGAAACATTAAAAAATGGGGCGTGGTGTCAAAGAACAACTCAAGATCAATGTGACACAACAATTGCCCCAACAAGTTGCGATAGTTATACTCCCTGTACTTTAGGAACTTGTATCGACGAGAACAAAGGTTCTTGTATGCCAAATACACCAAAAAATTTATGTGAAGCTGAAGGAGGATTATGGAATGACTTGCCAAAAGACGAAATTTCAGTATGTCAAAACGGATGTTGTTTATTTGGAGAATATGCCAGCTTTACAACTCAAACAGAATGTAAACAATTAGCAACAGTATATAGTGTGGATGTTAACTTTAGACAAGATGTAACAGATGAATTTACTTGTTATGACATGGCCTCGCTTGGAACTTTAGGAGCATGTGTTAGTGATGAAAATCAAACCACAAGAGATTGTGCATTTACCACAAAAGAAGCTTGTTTAGCTTCTGGAAAAGAATTTTATGAGAATTTTTTATGTACTGCTCCAGAATTAGCAACAAATTGTGCTAAAACAGGAAATACTATTTGTAAAGACGATAAAGTTTATTTTATAGATTCTTGTGGGAATTTAGCAAATGTTTATGATGAGTCTATGTACTCTAAAAATCCTAATGAATGGAATGCACAAATACAAGATTATTGGACAAAGGTTCAAGAACCTTCTTGCACATTAAATCCAGGTTCTTCTGCATGTGGGGATTGTTCTTATGTTGATGGAACTATTTGTAGGGAACATCGTGCAGGAAAAAAAGGAATGCCCAATAAGCCCGAGTATGGAGATAATGTTTGCGCAGAATTAAGTTGTTATTATGATACTGATGGAGATGGAGAAGAAGAAACTTATCAACATGGTGAAAGCTGGTGTGCTCAATCAAAAGGAGTTTATCCAGGAATAAATGTAACAAATCAAACCTCTGCTTTTAGAGAACCTAATTTTGAAAAGAAAAATTCAAACACCAATAAATATAATTTACCTGGAAGTAGATTTTATAGATTAATGTGTATGGATGGAGAAGTTATTATCGAACCATGTAAAGATTTTAGAAATGAAGTTTGTGTTCAGTCAGATATGGGTTTAGAAGCAGAAGAATTTAAAGTTGCTCAGTGTTGGGTAAATACTTGGAGAGATTGTTTTAGTTATTTAGATGAACCTCTTTGTGAAAAATCTATTTTTTGTGACTGGGTTCCAGGATATAGATTTGATGGTCAAATTGTAACAACAGATAAAGATAGAAATCAAGATGAGCAAGGTTCTTGTGTTCCTGCTTTTGCTCCAGGTTTTGATTTTTGGGGGTCTGAAAGTACAGGAAATGTAAGTGAAGAAGAGATTTCAGGAGGGTCTATTTGTTCTTCATTAGGAAATGTTCAAGAAACAGCTTCCTATGAAACCCACATATTTATTAAAAGAGATAATTTTATGGATAATCCTACTTGTGATTTAAATTCAAATAACGACGCTGTTCAAAGATGTTTTCAAGGAGGATGTTATGCTATTCCCGGATATGGGCTAACTTCTCCTGAAGAAGATTATTTTGGATTTGGAGATGGGAATTATATT
>Ga0307928_10003422_pt1 | contig 12096 bp, 13 predicted proteins | sample AceLakmetagen232_FD_201815 | JGI IMG/M metagenome (GOLD analysis project Ga0307928, IMG submission 201815) | Saline water microbial communities from Ace Lake, Antarctica - #232 | ecosystem: Environmental > Aquatic > Non-marine Saline and Alkaline > Saline | place: Antarctica: Ace Lake... | reverse complement strand
ATTTGTTAAGTTTATCTAGTTGTTTCTTAATTTTTTCTACGCCAGCTAAATACTTTTTAGCATTACTAACAGAAATTTCTCTGCAAGCGTTAACTATTGGATCATAGAAACTGACCTTTTTTTCTATCTTTACTTCTCCCATACGCGTTTTATAATTTATAAACTGTTTATTTTTATAATTCATACGAACTCATTGTCGGATATGGGGGTTGTCATTATCACAACCCCATACCCTATTAAACTTAACTGATTGTTGAAGATGTCTTAAGGACGACAATAGCAGTTGGTTTTGGTAAAACGTAACCAACTCTCTCAACGAACCTATAAGCAATCATATCCTGTTGACCAAGATTGATTGAAGTTTCTCCGTCTGTGTCAGTAATGGTAGCTTCTGTTAAAATCTTAACTTTCATACCACCTTTATCTCCGTAGATAGCATATCGTTTAAGATTAGCAAAAATAACGAAACCCTTATTAACGGCATCGTCATCTTTGTCAGGCATTCCCTCTACTAGTTCAAAAGGATAGTCCCAAATAGTTGCAGGAACTTCTCCTTGAGGTCTTTGGTAGATGAATGCACCAGCTCCGTCACCGGCGCTTACTGCATCTTCTCTCAATTTCCTGATGTAACTGAAAATGGTTCTATGCATAAAGTATTTAGCTCCACCAGCTGCACCTACTAAACTTGCATCTTGCATATCTAATAAGTTCTCGGCAGTAATGTCGTCAAATCCTAATGCAGCAGCCATTGTAACAGAAGTAACACTTCCGTTGTTTACTATGCCAGTCCAAGGAGTTCCAGTTCCATTAAAGAACTGTTCATCTTCTTCTTTGGCAGTAGCTTCAGCTACTAAGTCAGCTAACAAACCCGGTAAGTTAATGGCAGTATCTTCCAATAACTCCTCTGTCATAGGAATAATACAAGCTAACTTCTTCAAGATTTGTTGAACACGTGCGAATACAGGTTGAGTTGCAGTTTTAGCAGCTGCTTCATCAGTCCAAGTCATAGTGACAGAACTTGCTAATGCAGTAATGTCCCTAGTATTTCCCGGGCCACTGAAAGGCAAATATCTCATTTCTCTACGAGAAACTCCATATACATCTTCAATTAATCTAATGATCTCATTAAATAATTCAGATGGGATAGTATATCCTGCTTTTGGAGTGTCTGAAGAAGAAGTTGTCAATGCTTTTAGTTGTGTAAAGTCCTGACCAACTAAAGCACTACACCAATCCATAGTCTTTTGTGACCATTTACCACTCGTTGGTAATGTATCACTCGCCTTATTGATTTCTCCTCTCTTGACAGCAACCATTTTGCTAATAGCTGTTTTAACTCCTTGATTTACTTCAAGTTTGATTAATTCGCTTAATCCTTTTGTGTCAATTTCCTCAGTTTCCTCTTTAGTGATTTCAAAGCTCTTAGCTTGCTCGTCAGTTAATTCACTGGCGTTCTCAGCTAAAAATGCTTTTTCTTCATCAGAGAGGTCTTTGAGTTCTTTGGCTAATATATCTTTTAACTTCATATAAAAAATATTTAATTACTTCTAACCCTTTGCTTCTCTACGAGAAGCGTTCGGATTAACTTGTTTAAGGTTTTTATCGCTTTCTTTGGCGATTTTTCCTTTGGCTCTTTAGAGCTTTCGGTCACGACCTGTTTATCTTTAAATAAAAGATTTTTAATTTCGTCAGAGATATTTACTTTCAATTCTTTTCCATCTTTATCCGTTACCGTTATCTCCTTTTTATCTAAATCTATTGATAAATTAAGTGTTGTATCTTCTTTTTCTGCGTCCTCTGTATTATCCTCTGGCTTGTCCTCCTTATTTTCCTCACTATTGTCCCCTGTTCCCTCTGCGCCTGTGTCAGGGTCATCCTCGTTGTTCTCTATGTCCTCTGCACACTCTTTCTTGAATGTTATCGTATCTTCAATTTCATCTACCTTGTTGAGAGCTTCTAAATCTAATCCTTTGGATTTTGCTAATGCTAATGCGTTAGCCGGAACAGGAACGCAAGATATTTCTAACAATTCGTTCTTAATTATTTTCATACCTTTTTTATCTTCTGTTATCTCTCCCATTTTAAAGCCTACTGAAAAAGCACGCATAAACTTTCCTTTGTAAAGATTATAAACTGTCTTTATTAAATCAGCGTAGACTCCTACACCCTCATCAATAGCAAATTTTATAACTCCTGCTAGATTTCCTTTATCATCCAATCCAATTTTAGTTACTTTTCCAACTGGGATCTGATGACTATCGTGAGCAAACAAAACAACTGGGTTCTTTTTAAAATTCTTTAGATTCCAACTCTCCTGTTCTATTGGAGGATCGTTAGAACGATCAACATCGGCAGTTGAAAATACTCCCTCTATTGTTCTACCATCATCGTTTGATGCTTTTATTTCAAAAATTAAATCTTTCTTCTTCATAATACTTTGTTAATTTATTATATTACTGGCGCTATCGTGCAGCGACAGTTTATGTCATTGGGTGCTTGCTTTAAGACCCCACCAACTTCAAATTGTTTATCTTTATCAACTATCTGTCCGTCTGCTGCTGCGTGTGCTGGCCTGACTCTACTATCCATTGTTGCAATCCATTCCTTTTTCTTTACTACGTCAGTTTGGTTATAAGCTTCGTTAGTTGATTGATTTATAATAGCTCCTGTCTGTGTTCTCGCTATCCTTACTGCTCCTGATTCACTTCTTATATTATATACATTCTTAACTCTCTCTTTTATTTCGTTAATACTTTCTCCTTTTTCTAACGCTTCAAAATATTGCTTCGTTAGATTTTCTCTGGTAGTCTTGTTTATCAATGCAGAATCAACCTTAACCTGATTTTCTAGCCATACTCTAATCAAACCCTCTGTCACAAATGGTTGACTGACTCCAATTCTTGATAAAGCTGCGCTGCCTGATATTTTCATTATCTTTAACTCCGGTGGAGTGATTACAGCTGCAAGTCTTTTATTTTCTCTCTCCCAATCAAACTCATTGATCGTTTTATTAATATGTTTTCTAAAATTAGCCTCATACTTGTATGATTTACTTCCTACTTCGCTTAGAAATCTTTTCTCCTGTCCATTCATAAACTTTACAACCACGGGCAATAATATATCCTTTCTCCTATCAAGATCTGCTAAATATGTTCTCCAATGATTTTTCTTTTTCTCTAATTTCAATCTGTCTAATTCTTTCTTTTCTTTTCCTTTCAATGATTTAAGTTGTTTACCAAATTTTTTATATAATTCTTTTATTCTTATTTCATTATATAATTCTTTTCTCCCCTCAAAAATATCTGATTTAATTAACTGTCCTAATATAACTGTTCTCTTGTGAGGTATGTGCATAGACAAACCTACTATTGAATTTATTTTACTACTGACTATTGTTTCGCTTCCACCAGTTTTCAATGGTAACAATCCCTCTTTCTCTCTGATCTCGTTTGGTGTCATCCATCCGTTATCTGAAGCATTAGTATATACCTTTAACTTCTCATCTACGTTCTCCGGTGATGGATCAACAAAGTCTAATATCAAATCTTTACCAAAACTCGGAACTAAAAACTGATTCAACGTATCTATAAAGTCCTGCATCTTTGGTTTGATATTCTCTGTCAAGAAATTAGCCATTGCAGACTCAGCGTTAGCTCTGTTTACATCATCTGCTATTCCTATAACTGACTTTGGCATCTCAAATGCCATAAAAATATCATCTCTTACTGCTTTTAGTCCGGGGATATAGTCCATATCTTTCGGAGCTGTTGATATTTGAACATATTTTAATCCACTTTGTAAAATACCTATCTTTGAGTTCTTTCCTACTCCTTTATATTTCTTAGTCCATTGATTTCTTATTTCTTCAACTCTATCCTCACTTAACAATCCATCTGATTGTAAGACTGCATCAAGACGAGCATTATTCAAGAAGAAGTCCCTTTGAAACTTTGTCGCAAACTCCTCTGTGTCTACTCTGACCTGTGCTGGCCTTATAGGAGATTGTCCTGTTCTATCTGCAAACTCTTTTATTGGAGATGGCTCTGAGAAATGTATTACTTCTGCTGGATCAAAATGTATATCTTTCTGGCCCGGTATCCTATAAATATATTCCTTTATATAATCTGTTGAACTTGGAATTATTGTAACCCAGTCTGGCCTTAAGTTCCAAAGCTCTGCTACTGTATTTCCTATCATTGCTTTATACCAATATCCATCTCCTGTTAGTAATTCGTTGATTGCTTTTAATTTAATCAATTTTGCTTTACTTACATATGGACTTGGATTATACAATAGATCTAAAAGAGGATGCGCTAATATTTGTTCAAGCTCACCCTTTGAATTTTTAACTCTAAATAATTTATATTCTATTGCTCCTATCTTTGCTGATATTTTCTTAACACAAGCAAAGACATCTAACGAGCTATCGTATGTTTGTAGATATTTTCTTTCTGACCATTCTCCTGCGCCCAATGTTGGTAATCCAGCTAAATTAGAAAATGCTTTTTTTGTATATTCAATTCCTTTCTTCAAATTGAATAGTTTTTTAATATTTTTTAAAATATCCATAATTTATCGTTATAAACGTATTATAACAAATTTTAGCCCTTTTGTCAAAACTCCTCAAAATCTCTAAAATCATTGTCCTCTGGTTTGAAGTCCCTGAGCTTCTTTGCGAACTTCCTTAACCTATCGTTACTTTTCCAGTTTCTCATATAATCATTCCATTTTCTCCTATTATGCTTGAACCAATACAATGATCTACATCCATCACGACAAAACTTCTGATGCTTTACTGCTTTTTCAAATATCTTTCCACAATTTTTACATTTCATAATTATAATTTACTTTAGGCGAATTATCTGTCCCATTCTCATAATCATAAAACCAGTTCCTTGTTGATGATGGTATATGCTCTATTAATTTCTTATCCTTATCAATCCCTATATGAACACACCAAACACTCCAATCGATCAATGTTTTCCAACCATTAGCGCCTATGTCATACCAAGTCCATAAGTCAGGGCCACACCAACCATTCCAAGTTGATCTTAATTTGATTTGCTGTATTGCCTTTGTTCTAAAAGCCCAACAATAATAACCACCTCCGTCTATTTCCTCTATGCCTTTCTCTTTAGATGCTAATCCTATCTTGTTTTTAACTCTACCTCTCGCGTCTACTTTCATTTTCCAAACTCCACAATGGCCGTGATCCCCTGCATTCCTCATTGCTTCTACTCCTTGGATACAACCTATCTCTTTATCTCTGTTGATCCTCCTATATAGCTTTGTAAATGCCTGTTTTGGTATGATCGTGTCGTCCTCAACCATAAAGACTATGTCGCTAAAGTTGACGTGCGTTATGATTCTCTGCATATTCTCTATAATCCTTTTCCATCTATCCCGGTAATCACTAATCGTTACTGCATTGATTGGCTCTCTATCTGTTACTATCATTTCTGCTGACAACCACTTCTGGCCGTGATAATCTATCCAGTTCTTACAATAATCTATTAACCATCGATCCTTTGTGTCTAAATATAAAAGCAAATACAAATCTTTACGTGGTATATTCGCGTTCGCAATAGCTTTTAAACATTTTGCTATTGGATATTTCCTGCTGATTACGACAACAAAACTATCTACATTCATAAGTTAACACCATTATAATATTCAAGCATCTTAGCTGCCCAAATTCCTTTTCTTTTAATTATATATTCATTTTCTGATACTAGATTCTTCCTGTTAAACTTATTCTCAAATCTATTTCCTTTGTAAGAAGTAAATCCAAAGTTGCCAAACAATGCTGTGAATTTCTCACAATTCGCTAGATATAGTCTATTAAACTGACCCTCTTGCCTTATACTCTCTGTCTTAGTCTTAACTGTCGGTATCTTTATTCTATCTAATATAATCCTCTCATACTTTCCTAGATAACTCATATATCCTATCGTCAATGCTACGCTTCCTTTTGTTTCAAACACTAAATCAAACAAACCATAATCTTTAATCTCACAACTATCTTGAAGTAAAAGTATCTCATCATAATCTGTATTATTTAATACTGTTCTCAATGCGCCGATCTCAAATCCATCTCCTTTATTCAACAATACTTTACAACCTCTACTCTCTAATGGTTTGTAGTTATGCTCTATAAAATATTCTCCTGTATTATTAGCGTCATTAACGACAATAACGATTGGATATTTAAGTAATTTAATACTTTTCAATAAATTATTAAACATCTTTAAATTCTCTCTGTGAGTGCAAATTGCTATACATTGTTTCATATCTTTTTTATTATTGCTGTTGATCCACCCTCTTTCAATTTAACTATTTTAATCTCACTAAAACCAATACTTTCGTTTTCTATAATATCTGATAATAATTTTTGTAGTCCAACATATCTTCTATGTATCATAAACCCTTTATCTTTTTTGCATTCTTAAAATATTCATTCCAATATAATAAACTGTCCCCTTTGAAAATTCCTAGTTCAAAGAATACTATTGGTTTCTCTTTTAGATGATCAAATTCTTTTTCATAAAAAGTAATTAATCCGTGCTTGTGTTTATCAGTTTTATCTATTTTCTGATTTATCATAATAATTCTTTTTTAATTTCATTAAACGATATTGATCTGTCGTCAACATAATAATAAGCTGGTATCTTGTTGTTTGATATTGCGTGAAACATAATGCCATTCGTCCTTAGCCATTTGATACTATTCTTTATTAATTCATCGCGCCTTGCTGTGTAGATAATGATAAAATTCCTTTGATATAATTTATTCACTATGTCTTTATTCTTCTCTATTGGTTTCATCCTTAAACAATCCTCTGGTGTCCAAGCACTACCATCACAAAGTGTTTCGTCCATATCAATAGCAATATTCCTTGGCCCTTTCCTAATCCTCTTTATCAGATCAGTCGTTGATATGCCTTTGGTATACTGTGCTGTTATCATTGTTATTTTATTGTCTTTAAGAAACTCATCTGTCAATCCCATTTGTTTAATTAACGATCCACCAACCCAGTCGCTACCGTGCAATATATAATCTGGCTTTGCTTTTAATATAGCTGGCTTACTGTCTGCTCCACCAGTATTAATAATAACCTCATCTACATATTTACAAGATTCTACTACGTCCATTCGTTCTTTCAAACTCATTATTGGTTTCTTGCCTTTGTATTTCTCATTGAACTCATCTGTGTTTAAAGAAACTATAACATAACCTAATTCTTTTGCTTTCTTAAATAGATTGATATGCCCTGAGTGACATAGATCAAATGTTCCTCCTAAATATATTCTACTCGTATAGTTCATATAGTTTTAATTATAAATTTTTTATACATACCATAGCTCCCCAATTCCTTTCTTTATGATAGTCAGGAGATACTAAAACATCAAAACCCCTTTTATCCATCTCCTCAGGTGTCCATTGTGAACAATGATTTCCTAATGATAGATTCTGTTCTTTACGTTGCTTTTGTGATTCTATTGGTTTTTCTACATCTCTTTTGAAATTTTCTAATGGTATAAACATCAATATCTGTTTCTTAACAAAATGTTCTATGTTGTCTAATAGTCTTTCTCCGTCTGCCTTTGCTAAATGTTCAATAAAATCAAACATTAAAACAGTGTCAAAACTCTTAGGAACAAGTATATCCGTTATGTGTTTTGCATCAAATTTTATTGGGATCAAACCTTTTCTATCTTTTATTATATTAAGCGCCTCGTCTGACCACTCAACGGCTAACCTTGTATTTGCTTCTATACATCTATCGGATATTTAACGTGTGGTAATATCTCAATTATAAAGTTTTTGTAATCTAATATTCTTATCATAGAGATTTCTTTAATTTTTGTGTATCTATGTTAGCCAATCTAATCCAAGTCTTGTCATTGTTGATTCCCACTAATGGATCTAACACACTACCGATGTCTATTGTTGATACTGGTAGATCCCATAATCTCTTTTGAATGGCAGTAGCTGTTATCCCTGCTGACAACAATATAATATCAACGTCCTTTGCCATCTTCTTTATATCACTATAATACTTATCTATTGTCTTGTATGATTGTATCTTTGGTATCTCTACAAAATCTTTTATTGATAATATTTTTAACAACTTTCTCATATGCTTGTTGCCAACAAATCCCAATCTTTTCTTTTTCAACTCTTTAATGAACAACTTAAATATGTTTGGATAAAAGACTAATAGATAGTGTAATGCAACAGGAGAATAGAAATCTCTAATGCTTGTGCTGTTCGTGACTATCTCTTGTAGCTCTTTGTCGTTGTCAAACCTAGCAAATAATCCATCTGTCATTCCTCTCTCGTTGATCAATCCTGCTGAACACCCTATTAGATAATTAGGATCATCTATCTTTATTGACTCAAACAATTCTTTCTGAAGTTTAGGACTATTTAATTGATAGTCTGTTCTTCCTTTCCATCCGTCAAGACATAATATTTCTCCATCTCCGAATCTAACAAAAGCAAATTTGTCATTGATTCTTTTTAATATTGCGTCTATTGTTTCAAAACTTGTTTTGTGTTCTAGTTTCTCTGATATTTTATTCCTTACCATTGTGTCTAACTTCAATCTGCCAACCTCAACATAATAATCAGGATATTTATCAAACTTATATTCATTATCTCCTTTCATATCTAATAACTCTATCTCTATGTTCCTACAAAAGACTTTCTTTAATTCTGGCTTATTAGCCTGATATTGAGTCCAACCACCTAAGATTGCTCTTGAAACTGGTATTAGCCCATCTATCAAAGCGCGCCTAATAAGTATTCCTGATCCACCTACATAATTTGAATACCTTATGCGATCATCTCCTTTTAATGTTTTCATCCATTCTTCAAATGTTTTGAATTTGCTATGTAGTATAGAATGCTTTGGTTGTAAAATATCAACCTTATAATGTTCTGACATAGCCACTAAAGTTTCTAACCAATTCTTGGGTATCATAGTGTCGTTATCTACCTTTGCAATATATTCTTTGTTCTCTGTTAGTTTAAAAAACTCATTCATTGCTCCTGCTATTCCTATATTCTTCTTGGAATAAATGATTCTTAGTCTTTTGTTATTTAATTTCTTTAGCCATTTCTTAGTTCCGTCTGTTGAGTTGTTATCAAAGATAATAATATCATTCCCGGGAGTATTCTTTAATAAACATTTCAAAGTCTGCTTTGTATACTCTAATCTATTGTAAGTTAAAAACAAAATTGGTATCCTTGGAACTAACCAATCGTGATATTGATTCTGTCCTTGTTTCCTTAATGTATCAAACATTTTTTCTTTCTTGACGCTTACTCCTCCCAAATGATAAACGAACGCACCTTGCGCCCATAATAACTTATATCCTTTTTCTCTTACCTTTACTAGAAAAGCGTGTTCTCCTCCATAAAAAGGAACTTCCTCTGGGAAGCCTCCTGCATCTTTCCAAGCTGATTTCTTTATTACTATACAAAATCCTGATAGTGTATCCTTTCCTGTGCATCTTTTATATTTTCCAATATAATTATTTGCTAATTCTTTCTTGCCTATCTCTCTTTGAATGCCACCAACATTATCTCCACTCGGGCCTACTGCTGCAACCATATCGTCATTAAACCCTTTCATCATCTCATTGAGCCAATTATCTGTTACATATGCATCTGTATTCAATAGACAGACATAGTCAGCGTCTGATTTATCTATTAAATCATTCCAAAGCTCACTCAATTCTCTTTTAGTTTGATAGTTGTCGTAATCAGTTATCTTATAATTTGGATAGTTAGTATTCTTCTTAACGTATTCTATTGCCCTATCCTCTATTAGTTTTGCATTGAATCTTACGAATACTATATCAACGTTGCTCTTGACAGGATCTTTGTTTACTACTATATGCTCCGTATCATATGTCTTTCCTATCTCAGAAAGTCCTTGTATCTGTTTGTCTCTAATGATAATCTCTCCCGGATTATATGTCTTACCATTAACGTCCATTCTTTTTGTTGCGTAATATTTATACATAAACTACATTAAATCTTCTCCATCGTCATCGTCATCATCAAATAACCAAACGACTCCCGGTGTTCCTACCTGTTGCAATCCTGATATTCCTATACAGAATGCATCGGCCATATCGTCATACTTGCCTCTTGGTAATGATAATAACTGGTTAATAAATTCTTGTCTGTTTTCAATCCCGTTCTTTATAAATACTTTTCTATTTCCAAATAATGGTGGCAACACTTCATTAAACTTCTCAATCTTATTCTTTGTTGTTTGCACACCTGCTATTGGTAGACTTGTGTTCATCTTTAATGTCTGAACACTATCGTATTGAAATGTGTTCTGCTCTACTGCAACCCTTATGGCCGTAGGATATAATTCAGCACCTGACATTATTTCTTTTAGCCTATCGTCAAATCCTAATCTCTTGTTGACTATATTGTCTATAAATATGTTTCCTTTCTCACTTCTATAAAAATGTATTCCTGATGTATAATCTCCACTGTCTGGTTTCTTTCCTACTGATATATCCCAACCCCAGAAATCGTTAATGTTTATCTTCTTTGTTCCATCTTCCATTAGCTTCCAGCAATCGTTTGGCAATACATCATATCCTTGAATGTCGTTTACCTTAACTATCTCTCCACTAATGTTTACCGGCATACAGCGATACTCCTTGTTAAACCATTTGTCGCTTCCTGTTAAAGTGATGATCTCTTGTTTCTTTGCCATCAATCTATTCCAGCTCCACTTCTCAGGATATATAGTAATCTTTTTCTCTGCGTCTACTATCGCATCATATCTCTTATGTATCCAATGCTTGTTGCCCTCTATCTCAATGCTGTTCCAATCCACGCTATACATATCTCCATCTCTTTGTAATGTCCCTACTATAATGAACTTCGTGTATGGCTCTCCCATTGGCATAATCTCTGTTGACATTCTCTCTAATGTCTTTCTGTTGTAGTCCTCACTATAAATAACTTGGTTATCAATCGGATCATCTAATATGATTATCTTGTAATGGCCACCCCTAACCTTGCTGCCAAATCCTGCTACTTCTATTGTTGCTCCATTGCTAAATCTTATCTCCTTTCTGCTATCAATATCTGCTCCTGCTAATAGATGTTTGTATCGTGGTGCTTTGGCCCACTTCTTTATATTATCTAATCTCTTAACAGCTAACCCATCACTAGCACTCATAATGATAATGCTCATATCAGGATCTTTGAGGCATTCCTCTAATGGATAACACTCACTAAAGAAGAAACTCTTAAGATGATCTCTCGGCGCTTCAATAACTAAATTGCACCCTGATTGTAAAAGGTCGTTCCACTCTTTATGTAATGCTCCTAATCTCCAATTATGAACCTGCGCTGACTTATGATTGGTGTATATTTCTTGATCTATCAAATAACATAAGTCCATTTCGTAGACAAACTCTTTACTCTCTTTGTTGTCTACTTCTTCATTCTTTACTTTCTCTACTATCTGGGAGAATTGTTTTAAGAAGTTCGGCAAATTTTCTTTTGGTGTTGTCGTCTGCATTTTCTAATAACTTACTTAATTTATTATCACGTTCTATTGACGGTTGTTCTAATATCATTCCCTCTTTCCAACCCTTAACGATCTGATACCATAGCTTAACTTCAGCTGCCTTGCCATCTTCTAATATCTTATCTAACAATGCCTGTAAAACGTCTGGTGTCTGGTCGCCACCCCATTTCATTAACTTATTATCTACATCAATCTTAAACTCTTTTCTTTTCTTCCAGTCTACTAATGTGTCCTGTGACAAATTAAACTTCTTGGCAAAGTCTTTCTCTGATGCAACGCCAAACTTCTCTAGTTTATATATAGACGTCATAGCATAGAACTTAACGAACTCTAAATAATCCCCTTTCTTGTAAGGTTTGTCAGGTGGTGTATCTTTGGGTTTCTTTGGGGTTTCAGTCGTAACCTCTTTATTTTCTTCTTCTTGTTCTGTCATAATTATTTATTTTATATCTTAACGCTTAAAATCTCTGTATCCACTTCGTCCCATTTAATAAAAACTTCTATGATTTTACCATTACGATTTA
>Ga0307928_10003421_pt1 | contig 12097 bp, 19 predicted proteins | sample AceLakmetagen232_FD_201815 | JGI IMG/M metagenome (GOLD analysis project Ga0307928, IMG submission 201815) | Saline water microbial communities from Ace Lake, Antarctica - #232 | ecosystem: Environmental > Aquatic > Non-marine Saline and Alkaline > Saline | place: Antarctica: Ace Lake... | reverse complement strand
GAAAGCCAGATTCCGTTCAAATCGTGGCCCGCGATTGAGCAAGCACTCGAACGCCACATTGAGGAAGACGAGAGGTCGCCGATGGTGATTAACGCCAGTACATGCGAGGTTGTGGAATGTGGAACGATTTACCTGGGCGACGCCTTGATTTACTGCTCGCAGTGTAAGGATTGGAAATGATGCGAGGGTACTTTGGAATTGGAGTTTATCATCCGAAGTATGAGGTAAATACAGGGACTCTATGGCGATCCGCGATACAGCTTGGCGCATCGTATACTTTTGTGATTGGGAAAAGATACAAGCGACAAGCAAGCGATACAGCAAAGTCGTGGATTAAAATCCCGTTCTTCAAGTTTCTGACCATCGACGAGTTTTTCGAGTATGGGTTGCCCTATGGGTGCCGCGTAGTCGCAGTGGAAATGGGGGGGGAAAGCCTAATCGACTATACACACCCCCAGCAATGTATATACTTGTTGGGGGCCGAAGACCACGGACTCCCCCAAGGGATCATTGATAGATGCCATCAGCACATATCAATGCCGGGGGGAAGTTACAATCTTGCAGTTGCTGGTTCACTTGTAATGTGGGATAGATTCACTCAGACGCATTACGAGTAACCTGGCACACAATCGAATATAGCGCCGTGTACCTGGAAAGGGCCACGATGGGATTGATTCCATCGTGGCCCTTTTTTGTTGTCCCCCGTTATGTGAAATAGCGGAAAAGGGGCTATTGTTGGCCGGCCTATTGACGGCAGCAGCAAAGTGTGCTATACTATGAAAACGGACGCGCACCATACTACACCACAGCAGAGGAGAGACAAATGGAAGGATCAAACGAACTCAGATTACTGATAATTGCAATGAACCGCATCAACAGAGAGACACTTGAGGAGATATTTGGCGAGCTTCCAGTAACGATGGAGGATGCACAGAACAAGATTCAGAGTCGAATAATTGAACTCGTAGAGCAACATCCCTTATGGCCCGTGTTGCCCGAGTCAATCCAGCCCTATCCCGCAGCTTGCCTATTAGCCGAGTTTTCGCCTGAGCGGGCGGCCAGTGTATCAGGACTCTGGCGATACGCGGGGTATGGGTCTACTGGCATTAGTATGGAGGGCGAACAAAGGGATGCTCCCGCCAAATTCAACCGGCGGCTGAAACGGGCAACCCAGCTGGCGGCTATTGATTTGATGGATACGCCCTATGGGGATGTTTACAGAAAAGCAGAGGATGATTACAAACAGAGGGGATGGCCTGAGCTTAGGGTTTCCCGCGCAGCTTTACGCATTATGGTAAAATTGTTCCTGAAACACCTATGGATTGCTGGGCGGACGAAATACAACCTTGAAGTAGACGACCAATGTCGAGAAGAAATGGACAAGTATGGGTGGTGCCTGTAGGCACGAAAGGGGAATAGCCATGAATCATGATGATGCATGCAGACTGGTGGCAAAGTTAGAAGAAGTCCAGCGCGAGTTGGACTTTCTGCAAAATCCCGTAAGGGATGAAATCGCCGCACTTAGGGAGACTATAAATGCTAAGGTAGCGGAGCTTCCCGAAACTACGCAAATCGCCGCACTGGAAAGCGAGCTGTCAACAATTGCACAATCTGTCGCCGATGAACACGGGGAGCTTGCTGAGTTACAGGATATGGCAAAGAATGCGGTTATTGCTGTGGGGGCAACCATAAAGGGACAGGATATGATGGTTGTATACCGGCGTGGTTCAATCACCCTGGACGCGGAAGGGTATGCCCGCTGCAAGGACGTGTTCAGTATAGATTACCTTATGGCCCACTTTAAAGTTGGTAAAGATAGCGCAGCAATCCGTGCCGCTAAGGGGGGTTAACAATGGATGAAAAACACTTTTACAACGTCTTTCAACGCAAATCGCCGCGCCACAAGTGGCGTGTCATAGTTAGCGAGTTAAACAAAGAAAGAGCTGATTGGCTGGCCATCTACTATGCAAAAAAGACAAGAGAGTGGGGGAAGGATGGGGACAAATGGCAAATTGGAATGAGCGAACATTATGCTTACTATGCAACAGATTATGTAGGGCTTGAAGATGGAACGGTTGTAAATAAGCCCCGTATTCTCTATACCGCTCAATCTGAGTTAGGGTAATAGCATACACAAGGAGATGCCCAATGAAATTTGCACACATAGCCGATGCACACATTGGCTATCAACAATACGGAATGGACGAAAGGTTCGATGACTTTGGGATGGCGTTTGAGTCAACAATAGACGATGTTATTGAGTGGGGGGCTAACTTCGTTGTCTTTGCAGGAGACTTGTTCCAAAAACATTCCCTCCCCCCTGCGGCGCTATCACAGGCCGTCGGACCACTCGAAAAATTAAAAAAGGCTGGTATCCCTTTCATTGCTGTTGAAGGCAATCATGAAAGAGCAAGTTATTCTGACAGATACTCCTGGCTCGACTATCTTGTGAAGAGAAACTTGATAGTATTACTAACAACAAAATTTCACGATAGCATCGCCGATGTTACTGCGTGGGATGGCAGTTACGGGACATACATCGATATTGGTCCCGTAAGGGTCTACGGGTTACAGTACATGGGAACATCCACCATAAACGCCGTGGATGCGCTCGCCCCAAAGATACAGGCGCTGGGTCACACTGGATACACAATCTTTGTGACCCATGCGGGGCTAACGCAGATAATGCGCGGGAGTGCGGGGGTCGTCCCTTATACAGTCTTAAGCCAAATGAGGGAGTATGTTGACTACGTTGCACTGGGGCACATCCACAAGCCCTATGAGCGCGATGGGTGGGCCTTTAGCCCCGGTTCTCTCGAGACGTGTAGCATAGACGAATCTCAATGGCCCTATCGAGGGTACTATCGCGCCGATGTAAACGGGAAAGAGCATGCAGTCGAATTGGTACAGACAAAACGCAGGAATTTTGTTGTGCTAAGGGAAAACATTAGCGATATTGAAACCATCGAGAATTTGACTACATTCCTGCTTGAGAAAGTCTGTAACGAGATTGAACCAGTAATAACGATTACCCTGACGGGGCTTGCCCACTTTAACCTATATGGTGCCGAGTGGGATAACTTGCGTGACACGATAAAGGGGGCCACAAAAGCATTACTCGTTAGGGTAAAGAATGAAACTGTCACAAAAAAGGACGAGATTGCGTTTGATAGTACAAGGATGACCAAGCAGCAAATAGAGGATGAATATTTCCTTGGCGCAGCGGGCTCCATGGAAGAATTTGCGAAAATGGACCCGACTATAATCGCGCAGTCAATGCGTGAATTCATGAACCTCGTTTTGGCAAAAGCAAAACCAGAGACCATTGTCGCACAACTTACCGCTGATTTGCGAGCAGCGGAAAAGAAAGGGGCATAAAATGATAACAAGGATATGGACAGATGGGTCAGTGAGGGGAAACCCTGGCCCCGGGGGATGGGCCGTGCTGATAGCATACGGAGGGGATGATGACATTATGGCTCTCGCGAACATGTACTCCCAAGACATGGACGCCGTCTCGATAAAGGCCGATGACGGTAAGTCAGCCATAAAGATAATATGTGGGGGCGAGAGTGAGTCTGTAACGAACATAGAGATGGAGCTAGAGGCTGTAATCCAGGCGGCGGAAAGCCTGCACAAAGATGCACAGGCGGTAATATACACAGATTGCGAATTCATTGTAAACGCAATCAATAAGGGGTGGCTACACAAGTGGAAGCATAATGGGTGGAAAAAGGTTAATGGGGGAGGGGTTGCAAACATAAACAGGTGGGAGCGGTATGTTGCGGCATCCAGCGGGAAAAGTCTTATGTTCACGCTTGTCACTGGGCATGCGGATAAAGATGGCGGCATAGTCTCATATGGGAACGGGTTCGTTGATGATGTGGCCGGAGCAGAGAGCCTGCGTGCAAAAGAATCATATGGTGATGGTTAATGGCCGGGCTAAGACCTGAAATTCCTATTACGGACACGGCTATAACAGATGCGCTCAGGAATGGCGTCGTAGTCGTACCAAGGGCCGCGATTGAGCAACTCGTGAATACTGTACACAACCTAGATGCAACGGAGTTTCTTGGGATGTTTCCTGACAACTCGATTGATATGATATTCACAGATGAACCGTATTCTGTGCAGCCGACTGTGTATGTTTTCAACGCAAGAAAGAACATGTCTTCCGAGTTCGAGTGGGACAAGGACTTGCCAGCAAGCATCGCAACGCCATGGATATACGAGGCGGCGCGCACGTTGAAGCAGGGCGGACATCTTTTGACATTTTGTATTGCTGAATGGATAACAGCGATACGGGACATAGGGCGTGATAGCGGTATGCGCTATCGAGCGGCCATTCCCTGGATAAAAACAAACCCAAGCCCAAGCGTGAGGAGAGTCAATTATCGATCAGCATGGGAGGTGCTGATGTGGTTCCAAAAGGGGGATTCTGGAACGTTTAACTTTCAAGAACAACAGGAAATGAGAAACTGGCTCGTAGAGACAACATGTCCAAATTGTGGGTGTGAGCATCCGCTGATTCAAAGCAACCAGTATCTATTTCCTGAATGGCAAAGCGATATGGTGTGGCATGCCTTTGAAATCTCTGGACTATCAAATGACAGAGGCCGGGCGCACCCAACCCAAAAGCCAGAATGGTTAGCAACAAAATTCATCACGATACACACAAATCCTGGTGAGCTTTTGGTTGACCCATTCTGCGGGTCCGGCACAATCCCATACGTTGCTAGGTGCATGGGAAGAAACGCTGTGGCAAACGATGCTTCGCCAGAATGGGCCAAACATACAGAAGAACGAATGGAACATATAGAAACAAGTATAATAGGAGGCTAACATGTTTCAATGTCCAAAGTGCATGGAAGACTTCATGAGGCGCAAAGCCGGATGCTGTCCCAACTGTGGGGTTAAACTATACTTACAGGATGGGGTAGCCGTCACAGAAATGCAGCGTGTATCGGCCATGAGAGTATATGAAGAATTTGTAGCCATGGCCGAAGAGAGGGGTACTCATTACTGGAATCCAAAAGGCAGCAAGACGTTCATTCGGGAATTATCTGTGGCAAAGAAACTCGTTGACACAGCAAGAGGGTATCTCAAAAGTGCGGATATAGATTATAATCCAGAGAAATTCCTTGTTTCTGTTATGAGAAAGGTGATGGAGGGAAATTCTGGTAGCTGGATACTTGAGGGGCCAAGCCTCACGAAATTCAATGGCAAGGTGTTTTCATCGGCTGCCCCTCAAGTGCTAAAAGATATAAGGAGCCAGGAGAAAGCTAGTGCCTTTGAAACAACACTCAGCACGATTGATGCGGTCACTGATGGTATGATGGTGCTTGGCTAATGGGGGCGCTCACGTCACTGAAAGACCTAATAGATGGTGCAGAAGACAGGTGGGGGAAAACAGAGGATAATGTGGGGCAGCTTGTCCCGTTTGGGATTGCCCCCGTGGACACGAGATTGTACGGAGTGCCAATAGACCGCGGGGGAATATTTGGAATCCAGGGAGTCCCTGGAAGCCGAAAAACAACACTCATAGCTAACATAATAGTTAACCAATGTCTATCAAGACGATTGCCAGTAGGATACAGCATAGCAATTGACACCCTGGAGAGCGGGATGACAATTGAGAGATACGCTGACATTCTTTTGTCCATACTTGCAACAAAATTCATCGTGTATTGGCACTGGAGAGGGACAAATGAGCGCGACATCTTGAAGCTGTTAGCTATGGGACTACCATCAATTCCAGGCGAAGACATGATAGAGCAAACCGGAACCATCATGAATGATAGGTTTATTCGTGAAACAACCCTGTCGCCAGAGACATTCAAGTATCGCAGAATGACAAAGAGACAGATGGAAGCTATAGACATGGCGAAGGCAATCGCGAGGACTTGGCCGGTTTTCATTTTTGGCTCAAGCGAGAACTCGGACATGGAAGTCTCAAAACAGATGAGTACAGAAACGACAAACCTGGAAAGAGCATCCCGCAGATGGTTTTATCTGACAGAGCATTATAATGTCAGAGAGCTTGTCATAGACCATATGCAGGAGTATGTGTGGGCTGAGAAACAAACAGATTTTGATGTTATGCGCAGTGTTGTGTCTATGGTAGCCCAGTGGCAAAAGTCATGCCGAGGAGTTGCATGGATAATATCTCAAATTGGCGTTACATCCGAACGTGAATCGAGAAGAGAAAAGATTTCTGCTTATGCACAGGGAGGAAGGGGTCTTGAGGCCGAGTCACAGTTAATATGGCAAGTAAATTATGACACAGAAAATCCGTATCAAATGATCCTAAAGCGGCCAATAAAGAGTCGTCTTGGGATGCACCCCGACCTTGTGATCCCGCTTGATCCAATATCGGGCGCATTTTTGGGCACGGCACAGGAAAGGGGGCACTTAAATGACTAAGCCACGAGAACCGACATATACACAAGAAAGGATTGTATACGTAAAGTCAGACAATGCCGAACAGGGATATCAGAAAATGTACGAAAGGATTCGGAGGGACAGGGATTCCGAAAGGGCAGCAAGACTCAGACATATTCAACAATATAGGGGGGATGCCGTGAGGGTTACGGATGACATATGCCCTATTCACGGCACCCATTGCATGGTTGTTCTCACATGCAATGGGAAAGAATTGTCGGCCCCAATGTGTCCGATACAGGCAGGAATAGGAAGGATTCGCGTGGGGCTGGTGTATGGGATTGATGTCCCTGCGGATATAATACAAACGCTATTGAAAGCAACGGAGGCGCTATGAAAATAACAATGGATGCGGACAAACTTAAAGACCTTATTTGGACAGAAGAGAAGTTGTCTAACTCGAGGGTGCTTGGGGGCATGCTTCTGTCAGCGCAAGATGGGGTTGTATCAATTGTCGGCCTGTCGGGGAACGCGTGGGCAAAGGTTTCGGTACCAGCAACCATAGAATCTGATGGGCTGGTTGTGGTTGCGATGGGATCGTCAAGCGGCATTCTCAAAGGGTTCTTTGGGGAGGTAACGGTCAGGACAACAGAGAAGAAGGTAATTGTCGAGTCTGGGAATGCTCGTGTGCAATTCAATACTCTAGACGTTAAACCGGACATGTTTGATGCACAGCCAATCGCAGAGGATGCAGCTTGGTACAAATTGCCTATGACACTTGACAAGACCTCCCACGCGGCAGGGAAAAAGGAGTTGTTTCTTGACAGTGTTGTGTTTTGGGATGAGGTAGCCGTTTGCTATGATGGAGGCGCTCAACTGTCATTTATCAAGACTGGGATACCTGGAGGCCCTTATGCCATAGACAGAAGCACCTTGCTTAAAATCCCCTCTGACGCTGAAGTGGCATTTACCGGCGACAAGGCATGGTTCAGGGGTGATGGGTTCCTTACGAATACGTCAATCTATGCAACCAAGCCGCCAACCGCCTTGCTCAAAATCGCAAACGAAGATGAGAGCGGTGTTACAGCAATGATAACCGTAACAGATAACAACTATATGGAGAAGCTGGGGGCAATTTCAGCTATTGCAAACTCATCGCCACACACAGAGTATTCCGCCAAGGTTGAGTTTCTTGAGGACAAGATGGTGCTAACAACAACGGAAACACAAATAGGGTCAGGATCGTTCGAGATATTAGGGAGGCGTACAACAGGAGCCGATGGATATATACAGATTTCACCAAGAAAGATGCTATCGGCAATATCATCCATCAAGGGGGAGATTAGGATTGGGGTAGATATGAAGATGGGTAGTCCGATGCTCCTTGTAATTGGAGCCGATGATGGGGTACGTAGCTTTATAGCATCCATGAGGGAACAGCAATGAACACTGTTCGATTCGATGGGCCATGCCCATTATGGAGATGCTGTGAGATAGAACCACATGAACACGTTGTATGTGAGTATTGCGGTTGTATTGGGGCAACAAACATTTTGTGCCCTCACTGTATAGCGTACATGGACAGCATCGGCTTACACGAAATTGCCACCCTCGGGATGGCCTTGATGATAAAACATGAAAAGGGGGTGTGTTGTGTACAAGAAGGATATGAATCCCCAGCAAGTGCCTCTGTCAGAAAGAGATAAATATGATGTGGGGAACAGTACAATCGATCTAGATGAACCAGAAAACTTAGTATGCGGAGTCTGCTTGGCAAATGGCAATGTTACCATCCTTTATGGCACGGCAGGGGAAGGGGCGTGCCCTATACATGGGGCAATTGAACGAGAGCAAAGATTCCCCCGTATCAAGTTAGATGATGAAGGGTTCCAAGAAGAATTACTGGTATACCTAGAAGAACTATCAGCAAGAAAGAGGGGACTTACAATGGAAGACATGGTTACACGGCAATACAGCTTGGCAAAGATTGACCAGCAAGAAGTCGCCAGTATGACAAAACAAATTATGTACTCACTTGTCGGCATTAAGGCCACTTATGGGCCGCAGGCAGATGCGGCGGCTCACGCACTCGCCCTTGTCTCTGTAACATATCAACTCGATCCAATGATGGATGAGATTCAGCTTCTGCCTACCAAATGGACATATGTAAACGACAAACCGATAGCCGTAGATTGGACGCTGTTTGTTGGCTATCGCGGCTGGGAAAAAGCGGCAAAACGCGCAGCTGCAAAAGAAAATACTCGTTATGTGTTTGGGGAAAGCCGCAGAATGTCACCCCAAGAAATAGAGGAACGGGGAGGGCACATTTGTTCCAAGTGTAATGGGACAGGCACAACAAAGAAGGGGAAAGCGGACGCCCCTTGCAAGAAATGTAACGGCAAGTGCAAGTTTGACCCTTCTGAGGTTGTCGGGATTGTATCAAGCATGTACGTTGTTCAGGACAAAGAGGCGTGCGATACAATGGGGATTAAGTATTTCCCTACAATTGGCATTGGCATATGGCAACCTGGGGATAGCATTCCAGATACCAAGGATGCTGCTTGGATGGGTGAAAAACGCGCACGCGTGGATGCGCTACGCCGGCGTTGGCCTATGCCATTCATCTTTGCCGAGAACCAACAAGATGCACAGGCAATCATCAGTAGCCCGGGCTTTGAGATTGAAAAACCGCCGCATGTTGAATTTGTGGAAGCGGCGGAGATTGCTGCTATTACGGTGGAAATGGAACACCCAGACGCATACTTATGGGCCGACAGGCTGGTAAAGAAATACAATCTTGCCGATGTTACAAGCGTGATAGACTTGCTTACCGAGAACAAGATGCGCGTTATTAGCAAGGATACCCTTAAAAAACTGGATGGTATTCTCACCAAGGAAAAAGAGCCAGATGCAATTGATGGCGAGTTGGTAGACACGGCCAATCAGCCGCTCGGGGCAGAGAAAGGTGCGGCGCAGAAATTCATAGCCGAACATGGGTACAGTATTGGAAAGCCACAGAACAACCTGATTGCTGCACTTTATGGGAAGGATGCAACTTGGGCGAATATCACAAACGCACAAATGCTCAACATGGAGGCGTATGTCAAGATTGTGCATGGGTCCGTAGAAACAGGGGAGTTTAGTGATGGCACAACCAAGTTTGGGAATCTGAATGATCTCAAGGTTGCACTGAAACAGATGATGGCAGAACTCTCTGAAAGGAATGAGGTCTTTGGACCAAAACGAGATAGCTGAAATAATCGAACAAATGGGGGAGTCCAGTATTGGACTCCCCCCTGTAGATATGTCGCCTGAAGATGGCATTCGGACATTGCAGGAGTTAGAAGCTGAGGTATTTGCTGGGGCCATAGAAGCCCGTAGAGGGGTTACACGGTGGGCTATAGCGATATTTACAATCATGCACTACTCCCTATGGACGTATGCCGTAGATGAGAGAGAGCACCCTCTGTGGGCGACCCAGGAGGCATATCTTGGCGATCTGATTGACAGGGGCAAGATAGCCAGAGCAACGGCATTCGGACATCTGTCGTCAATACGTGTGGCATTGTCTATGGGGTTTGACATAGATGATATAGCTGAATCAGGGCTTGCCCCGTTTAATATCGTAAAAAGGTTCATCGAATACAACAGGGCAACCGGAGAGATAACCGGACTCAAGGACAAAGAGCTTGAGAGTGAAATAGGGGGTGATATAAAAGCGTTTATCAGGCAACAAGTAGAAAGCGTGATGCCCATGGGATTGGACAACCCCCATGACTTAGACCTAATCCCACGCGACCTGAATGGGTTCTTTACTGATGCGTTACAAAAGCATCGTCAAAGTGTATCATTTATTGTGAATGATACAGTATCCGGTGGAATCAAAGTATGGTATGCTCTCAACGGAGACATGCCAAAAGAAATCTCAGATAGCGTTCCCCAGATTGTTTATGACAAACTTGTGGAGAGATTGCACGCAAGCACATCGGCCATAATAGAGCAAAACTAGGAGGGCATTATGCCAAACAATAGTGATGGTTACAACGGCTGGACAAACTATGAAACGTGGTGCTGGGGATTATGGTATGGCGAACCTGAATTCTTTGAGGATGAGATACACGATGCGGTTGTTAACAATTGGGATGATGACGATGCGAAAGAAACGCAGAGGGACGCAACCACCCAACTTGCAAAAGTGTTAAAGGAGTTTACAGAAGAATCCGTTCCCGAACTCGATGATGGGTTCTTTTGTGATATGCTTAACACCAGCCTGAATGAAGTAAATTGGTACGAAATCGCAGAACATTATGTAGCCGACTATATAGCAGATAACGAGGCTACCCTTGCTGAGATTATGGGATAGGGGGATAAATATGTCAAACCTAGTTGATTGGATTGAGAGAGGCTTTGAAAATGAGGACATTGAAGCAGTTGTAATTGGGGGAACCGGATGGAGCGACTACAATGAGGAATGTATCCCAGACTATAAAGATCAACCGAGGTTTGAGGTCCTAACATGGGACAAGGCCAGAAAATGGCTAGACTATGAATTTGATAGTGGGTATGGTTCACCAAAATGTAATGCAATTTATGTGTGGTCTAAGAACCTAGTAATGTTTATTTCGCAATACGATGGCTCCACCACAGTACACACGGTTCCTCGCAATCCGATTAAATGCCATCCTGTAATGCCGGGTGGATGATATGAACAGGATTGATGAGATACGAAAGCGGCTGGAAGCAGCATCGCCCGGGCCATGGAAGCTGGAGTATTCCGATGGGCCACGAATCAGCAGAGGCAACGGATTAACAATATTCGAGATTAGGTATGCGTGGGCAGAAGCGGATTGTGATCTCATCGCCAACGCACCTGACGACATGCGGTATCTACTGGCAGAGGCGGACGCATTGGAACACGAACGCAATTGGGCGGCTGCTTGGAAACGGGCGGCAAAACGACATTACGAGTGGCGGGTAGCAGCAGTGCGGGCGGAAGACGAATGCCGGGGTGCGGTTGCCATCCAACGCCATACTATCGAGGAGCTGGCGGATAAGCTCCTGGAAATTTCAGAGACGGCCAGGGGGATTTCTGGATACGATTGAGGAGGCAGGAGAATGAGTAACAAGCAAAATACATATACATTCGATTTTATCAGGGCGGTGTACCCAGACCAGACAGACCTGATAGCCGCATTTGGTTCGGAGGAAGAGTGCCTTCGTGACGCTACGAAACTGATAAGAGATCAGCGCCACACCATCGGGCGGCTGGTGGACATACTGCTACAGTCCGCCCGCAATAGGGAATATGACACGGAGGCTGCACTGCAAGCCCTTGGACTGACCTGGGGTGATGCAATCGAGGAGACGAATGAACAACAAGCCCCACCCCCCGGGCAATAGGCGGGTAGGAAGGGACACACAATGCAAGTGAGCATGCAGAAGGAGTGCCAACCCCTCACGAGTGAGGAGCTGGTAGAGATGGCCGTCGAAGCCCTGGAAAACTGGGACTTCGACGCCAGCGACGATCCATATCCGGCTGCCAAGGCCGGACTGGAGAGCATCATTGACGGCACATTCCACCACGTGCCCAGCTGTTCCTTTCTTCTTGCGCGAAGTTGCTCACTCAAGAAGGTGTAGGTAATTCGCTCTCCGTTGATAGCGGCATTAACCTGGGACCGCGGCAACTGGAGTCCAGGTTGGGCCAGTCCCAACCGTT
>Ga0307928_10003420_pt1 | contig 12097 bp, 17 predicted proteins | sample AceLakmetagen232_FD_201815 | JGI IMG/M metagenome (GOLD analysis project Ga0307928, IMG submission 201815) | Saline water microbial communities from Ace Lake, Antarctica - #232 | ecosystem: Environmental > Aquatic > Non-marine Saline and Alkaline > Saline | place: Antarctica: Ace Lake... | reverse complement strand
TTTGCAACCTAAGAATAGTAAATCTTTAACTACTTCAATCGCTACAAGGGCTAACATAGAAAATTACTTTAATTCCGGTTTATCTGGTGTTTTATCGAATCCAGATCCTATTTTAAAAGCATTAGGAGAGGATCAGAGTGCTTATGATGATATATTAAATGATGGTGCTTTATATCAAAATATCGGCTCTCGTAAGGCTGGAACTATCAAACGTGAATGGGAGATTGTACAAAGGGATTGTCCTACTAATATTTATGAAGTAATAGTAGAGATATTTAGTCGATTAAGAATTAAAAGAACAATTAATCAGATTTTGAATTGTACTTCTTTTGGTTATAATGTTTTAGAGGTTTTATATGAATTTACTGGCAAATATTGGTATCCATGCTTAATTGAAGAAAAACCTCGTGAGTGGTTTGTATATGATGAAAATGATAATAGTTTAATGATTAAAGCTAAAGATGTTGATGATTATAAAAAAGTACCGCCTTATAAGTTTTTAAACCCACGATATGATGATTCTTACGACAATCCTTATGGCACTCCTCTACTCGGAAAGTGTTATTGGAACGCAATGTTTAGAAGAGAAGGAAAGAAATTCTGGATAACTTTTGTAGAGAAATATGGAATGCCATTTGTTCAAGGTACATTTAATATTGAGTCCCTTAAACAATTCTACGCTGTGGACGACAATGCAACCGCAGCAGTGTGTTTAAAAGATGATTTGGATATATTAGTACAAGATGGTATTATAGTGAACTCAGAGGGTATTGATCTTAAAGTTATTGCCCCGGGTGAAAAGGGAGATTCTAATTATTCTAATTTATTATATTACTGTAAAGAAGAAAATGCAGAGACTATATTAGGGCATACAGGGACAGCTATGTCAACTCCGGGTAAGTTAGGTTCTGAAAAAGCTGCTATTGAAGTTAGACAAGATATTGTATTGAGTGATTCGGCTATAGTCGAAGAAGCTTTCGATACTTTGATAGAGTGGATATTTGAATTGAATTTTAATGATGTAGAACGTCCTAAATTTAAATTTTTAGATTCTGAGAAGGCTTTAAATGATTTTGCTAAACGAGATTTAGATTTGACTAATACTGGTATTAAATTATTAGCTCCTCATTATATTAAGACATATCATTTTGATGAAGATGAGTTTGAAATTGTTGGTACTCCAGCACCTTCTTCAAATACTACGAAAGACTCAACTGCATTAGCTTTGTTTAATACGATTCAAAACGCTGCTTTACCTCAAGATGAAAAAACATTAAAAGAATTTACTGCTTTATTCTTAGATGGAAAAATGCAAAATGAAATGATGAGTAAGATATTAAAACCTGTGATAGATTTCGTTAATGGTGCAAAGTCCTATGAAGATATGGCAAAAAATTACGTTAATCTTTTCGATGAAATGCCTACTAAAGATTTTGAGGATCAAATGGACTTATTGCAATTAATTGTACGTGCATATGGTTTTGACCAGATAAACGATGAGACCGAAGCCCAGATAAAAAAAGATAAATCTCAAGGTGCAAAATGAGTTTAATAATAAAAGATTTGAAGTTTGCCTTTGGATTACCATTTGACGAAGCAGTAAAGTATTTTGAAAGTAAGGGAGTAGCTCCATCTGACAGTTTGGAAGAAACTATTAAATTAGTTCAGAAAAATACTTTTGTAATTACTAATATGCTAAAAGCCGGTATTTTAAAAGACATCAAAGAAGATATTGATAAGGCTATAAAAGGTAAGTTATCATTAAAAGAATTTAAAGAGAATTTCCTTAAATTATTAGATAAAAATGGTTGGCTACAAGAAGGTGGGAAAACTGCTGTAGATTCTAATTGGCGAATGAATTTAATTTATCGTCAAAATGTAAGAAATTCTTATGCAGAAGGACGTAGAGAGCAAATGACTGCAAATATCGCTTTAATGCCATATTTACAGAGCTTTGCTGTTATAGACTCAAGAACTCGTAAAGAGTCTATTTGGTATGACAAAAAAGTATTTAGCGTAAGTGACAAGACTTATTTAAAATATGGTTCTGTGATGCGAGATTATAACGATAGAGATAGAGAAGTTCCTTTAAGTGAATTCCAGAAAAAAAGACAAGGATTGAAAGTTACTAAAGGTTCTTCTATTCCTGCTAAATATAAAAATAAAGGTGGCTTTATTAAAAACCCATCTGGAGTATTAGAAATTGATAAATCTCAATATCCTCCTGAATTAAGGAAAAAGTTATGAAAATAGAAGTTATAGATAAAACTGATTTAGCAGCTAAAATCAAACAGGACTTTGAGCAAATTAATTTAAAGCCCTTATATGAAGGAATTGGTTTAGCTTGGATAAGTGCGGTAAATAGAAACTTTCAACGGGCTGGAGCTTATTTTAATTCGCAATGGGCAGAGCTAACACCCGAAACTATTAAACGAAAAGGGAAGTCAACTATATTAGAAGACTCAGGCGACTTCCAAAGAACGTTTACTTTTCAAGCTACTAATACAGATGTTACTGTTATCGCAGGTATTCCGGGTGGTGCTGAAACTATTGCCGGTGCAGCTTTACATTTTGGTAGCAAGAAAAACAATTTACCTGCACGTCCTGTTTTTCCTTTAGCTGTAATTCCTCCTGATTTATTAGAGGAAATGGAGTTCTTAACAGGCGAATATTTTTCTAAAGTTCTTTGATTTTTACTTATAAAGTTAAATTCATGCCAAATTTTACTTATTTTTTGGCATGAATTTTGTTTCTGCTAAGTGCTTTATATATATAGTAGTTATAACGAGGCTCATAAACGCTCTGTATGACGTTTTCTCTACTAAAGTAATGTATTAGTATAGCTAAATTTACAGTGTTTTACTAAGTATATTATTTTAATAGTATTTATAGTATATTAATTTATCTAATATTTTATAATTAACGTACCTTAGAGACGTTTTTCACTGTTTTTTAGGTTAAGTAATAATCATGCCAAATATTAGTTATTTAGTAAATTATTTATTTTTAGCTTTACAATAATTTTCATAATTCATAAATGCTTCGTTTTTCATTCCTTTTTCTAAGCTCAAATCATACCATAAAAACATATTTTCTTCCGGTTGTTTTGTATCAATATCGAAACGGATTTGGTTATAATCAAAATAATAATCTCCGAATACTGCTACCTCTCCTATTCTATCTGCTGCCCAATATTCAAATACTAATTCATGCTTTTGGCTAAATAATAATATGTATTTTTCTGCTATAATTTTAAATTGCTTTTTTAGTGATTTCATAATCTTAATTTCGTTTTAGTTGTTAATACATTTCTTAACTTTTTAAATATTTTTTTAGTTAAAATATACCCTGAATATTTATTAAGTTTAATAGCTATATTTAATTAATTTGTCAGACTAGCAAAGGAATTACCGTTTGACATATTCAGGGCTTTTGTTTACCGTTTCATAACTACCTTTCAATTAATTTAAAACTTCTTTAATCGCTTAATATCTAATCTGTTTTTTATAATCTCAAAATAATGGATATTGAATATTATTTAAAATTTTAGTTGTTGCCAAATTATAGAATTTCTTTGACACTTCAAACCCTATTCCTTTACGTCCTGTCGTTGCAGCAGCTAATAATGTAGTTCCACTTCCAGCCACCGGATCAAATACCACATCGCCCTTATCTGTAAATATCTCAATTAATCTTTCTAATATCTTAATTGGTTTTTGTGTCGGATGTACTTTCGGTGTTTTTGTATCTCTATCCATTTCCATAACGTTAAATATCATTTTCCTATTATTATTGAATTTAGGCAATTTTTCTCTATATAAAACAATCCCATATTCACAATTCCCTACTATTTTCATATTAGCTTTTAAGACCTGAGCAGAAAAGTTTTTCCTAAATATCAAATTTATATGGTTATTAAAACCGTAATTCTTAGCTAATTCAATTATTCCGAATTGTTGTAAAAAGCTACAAAATATTATCATTGCTCCGGCTTGTCCTTTTTCTTTTGGCTCTGGTCTTATCATTTTAGAACAAAAATGTAAATATTCAACTAAATTAAATTTTCCATCTGTGCTAAAAAATGAACTTTTAGCAAATCCACTTTCGCCTGTTTTATTGTCTCCATTATTATACCATTTCGGATTTGAGGCATAAGCATTTATTCCAATATTATATGGAATATCAGCTATTACTAATTGTGCTTTTGGCAAATTATAAACCTTGTAATTTTGGAAATTATCATGTATTAATTGAGGTTCGTAGAATTTCGGTTTATCTTTTACTTTTATTTTATCCATTTGTTTCCTTAATATAGTTGTTGCTTAATACATTTCTTAACTAATTAATACTCTAATAACCTTAATCCCTATAATTATTTTTGTTGAAGTTTCTGGAGTTTGAAACGTAGGATTTACCCTAAAAACACTTTGCATTTTTAGTTTGTACCCCACGTTAAAAGTCTAACTATTTTCGCCGTTAGCTCCTATCGCTTGTTCTTATAATCACTGTGTTATAAGAATTGAAGTCTAATTAAGAGGCTCTCAGCACCCCTGCATACACGCTTTCTTCTTAGTAGTACGTTTACTATTCGTATGCTCCCCACAGTATAGTATAATTCTTTTAAGCTGCTGGTGATTTCCGACCTTAAAAAAATGTTTTGATTTTAAGCCAGATTTAATTAAAAACGGCTCATCAATGGTGTGCAAAAAATATAAACTAATAGGTATTAGGATGGTATTTCCCAAAGACAAGCCGAATATTTTTAATTCGTGTTTCATTGTGTATCCTACTATTTTACATTCTTTGCAATAGTAATATACACTTTTTTCTTCAAAGAACAAGAGTTTATTAAAACATTTTCAATTGTGATTTATAATCTTCATATCTATTCTGCATAGCCTCAAAATAATCCTTGTCGATCTCGCACCCTACAAACTCAGCTATTCCGTATTTATCGGCTGCTATTAGGTTGCTTCCACTCCCTAAATGCGTATCTATAACTTTAAATTCTTTCTTTGCATAGTTGTTGTATATCCATTCGTAAAGTTTAATTGGCTTTTGGTTCGGATGTATTCTGATTGATTTATCACCGCCTTTGTTAAATCCTGACCAAGCATGAGTATATTTATTCACTAATTTATTAATGTTTTGCCATGCTATTTCACAATCTGATAACGGTCCAGTTGTCAACTTATCCCAAACTATGCAACCTGAATGATGAAAATATTGAGGGTAATAATTAAAACCCCAAACAATTTGATTTTTTGATATTCTAAATAATTCATTAAAATAATCTTGCTTCGGTGTTGCGTTATGGTTCGTATAATGTTTAGCATGTAATTTTCCTGATATTTTAGACGGCTTCTTTTTTTGCCCTCCAAAATTTCCATCGCTTGCACCTACATTATACGGCGGATCCACAACACCCAAATCAAAGTAATTATCTTCATATTCTGCCATTATTTCCATGCAGTCTTTATTTTCGAGTCTTGTTTTCATAAGCTCACATATTTAATTATCAATCCTAACTCCTTAGCCCATTTGATTTCCTGAGTAACACCAACGGAAAGCTCCCAACCGTCTAATTTTAAAACCCAAAGTTCACTACAGATTGAAAGCATTTCATAATTATACTTTGACCATGTCTTAAAATCAGTAAGTATCTTAGTGCCTTTTGTCAATGCCCAACCGTAAACAACTGGAGAGTGTAATACTATGCTGTGGAACCTCATGTATTGCTCCACAAAGTACTTTACTTGCTTATGCCTTAGTTTCTGTAGGCTGTTATTTGGGCTTGTTAGAGGGCTTGCAATGTATATCATTAATTTGCTTTCTTAAATTGTTTATTATTTTTCTTCTCATTCTTTATTTTATATAATTCTTTCTCGAATAGCCTGTTTAATTCGTTCATCCAGAATCGTTGTTCTTCTACTGATTCACTATTACTTATAGCTTTTCTTGCATCTTTTATTTGATTCGTTCTACGTCTTTTAGATGGCATTAAAACATCTCCAAAAATTTAAAATCGTAATTTATTTTATTGATTATCATTTCATATTGTTTTGCCATTGGAAATCTTATGCTTAATGCCTGTTCATATCTGTTTATCCCGTGTACTATTGTCATTCTGTCTTTATTAAATAAATCAGAACCGATATAACTCTTTTTATACCCTAATTCGTCTTTTACATTCTTTGCAATAGCTGCCCGTCCTAATACATATTCTTCTAATTGACATTGACCTATCATTTTGTTGTAGTCTAATCCTGTTTTATTACAAAATATTATTATCATGTACCGAGCTATTTTTTTAAGTCTTGTTTCTTTTGACGGTTCAATATCACAATCTTGTTTACAATATGGGCATATATGTTTCATAATTTATTTCCTTCTTCAATCGCTTGATACATAGCAGTTGCAATTTCTTGTGCAGTTTCCTTAATAGGTGGTAATGCACTTGCTAAATCCACAAATTCTTGTATCTCTCTTTTCTGCTTTTTAGATAACCGTTCCTTTTTTTTAAAAGCATCAATTCTAAAATGTATGTCATTATATCTAAATACTATTTCTTCAAAGGGAATCGTGTCCCATTGACCGTGAACTATAGGAATAGAAATACCTCTCTCATTTACCCTTTCGTATTTTATATTATACCACCGCTCTTTTTTCCTTATTATTTCGCCATAACATCCTATGAAATCTATTGAAGACTTAAACTGAATATTCTTTGCGTTAAATAACTCTAATAATTCATTCATGTTTTTTTCCTTTAAAATGGGACTTCATCATCTACAGTATCTATTGTTTGTTCTGGTTCTTTTGTTCCCCGTGGGTCTTGAAATGTTCTTTCTGACTTTTCTTTCGGATCTAAAACTATTACATTATTAGCAATAATTGAAGTATAATATTTTGTTACTCCTTCATTCTCTGTTTTACTATATTCTAATTCTCCTTCCACATAAACCTTAGAGCCTTTTTTAATATATTTTACTATAGTCTCAGCTACCCATTTCCAACCCTTTACAGTGTGCCATTGGACTTTCTCTTGCCATTCACCGCTTTTATCTTTCCAACTTTTAGTAGTTGCTAAATTAAAAGAAGCATATAAATCATTATATTGTTTACTTTCTGGATCAGCACCTACATTACCTAATAATGTTACTTTGTTTACACTAATTGCCATTTTTAACCTCCTAATATTTTTCGTATTACATACAGTGATATATTTAATTCTTTTGATATTTCTTTTTGATTTTTTCCTTCTGATAACTTTTCTAATACTGCTTTTTTTGCCGCTCTGCCGCATGATTTTACTTGCATAAAATGTACTTTTAAACCTCCATATCTCTCCATTAAATTAACCGTCAATTGTAACCCGTAATCTTGAGCTATCATTTGCATATCCGGTGATAAATCCTCTATTTCTATAAATTTTTCAATATTACTTTTAGGCTCATCTAATAGAGTTATTTTATTTTCTATTAAATATTCTAATACTTTTTCCCCTAATGCACCTTTAATATCATATTTTGTTTTGGGAAGTAAAAAAATACTATGTTTCAAGATATAATCTGAAACATCTTGCCCAAATTTCTGTTTTATATCTTGAATTAAATTCATAGTTTAACTCCGCATGGGGTGCCGTCTAAGAGGGTGTAGTTATCATATATTTCCCCAAATTTTAAAAACTCATTGAATATATGTATCCCGTCTTTTGTAACTGTATGAACCATAACTTTCCACGGTCCTGTTTTGTTTCTTATTTTTATCCCTAATATATCATCCTCAAAATTCCATTCTCTGTATTTGTCTTGGATCAATTCTTCATACTGTCCTATGTATTCCCTATCTTTTTCTGAGGTTATATATTGGATGGGATGTGGTGAATATGCCCTATCATAATTTTCTTTGATGTGCTGCATACATTTTTCTAATGTGCTAAAATGAGGACAGCCGAGGTGTTCTGATCTACCATAATCATACCTATAATATGGCTTAAATTCTGATTTCTTTTTGTCTTGGATGGGTTGCCATTTACTGGAATTTTCTCTTAAGCAATGGGAATCAGCATCACAATAATTATAGCCATATTTTCCTTTTTTTTCTTTTGTATCCAACCCGCAATTATTACAGTTGCGGGGGGTGAAACATTCATAATTATTTTTTCTTATTTTAATATTTTCACTTTCAATCATGCAATCTTTATTTGCACACAATTCACAGCTCTTTTCCGGCTTTTCAATCAACTCAAAAAACGCTGGATTTGATTCAACTGTCTTTGCTGAGATATGGCAGTCTTTATATAAATGTGACTTTCTCGGTCTGTAGTATCTGCCTTCTTTTCGTAATTCCGTACCTTTTTCAAAAGTAGCGATTCCATGACTTTTTGTTAAGTGTGTGTACTTTTGTTTTAATCTTGCTTTCATTGGTTTTTCCTTAATATTGATAGGTTCTTCATATTCAAATACTAATCTTCCTAATGCCTTTGCAGCTGCCATTGCAACGATTGGTTTGAAGTCGGGACAGGGGTGGTAATCAATAACACTTGTGGATATTCTATAATTCCCTGCATGAATTTTACAATGTGGAATAATGTTTTCCAGATTACATCTATCACAATCTATACAGCGTTTGAAGTCGGGGTTGATGCGGTAGTCGACTTGATACCAATCCCAACAAGAATCGCCTCCAATACACTTATAATCTTCCCAGACCCTATTATCTTTGTCCTTCCATTGGATATTACATTTCTCTCCACTCTCCCCATTCCAAAGCTTTTCGATTGCTTTTTGTTCTTTTTTATTCATGTTGCGTCTCCTAAGTTATATCCAAAATTGATACCATTTTTTATCTCTTTTTCTAATAAATTTCATAGCTTCTGTTAGCCCTTTTTCTTGTAGAATACTATAAGTTGCTACATCAAAACTATAACTTAATTTTGAAAGAGCTTGTTGCAATAAATATCCAGACTTTTTTGCATTATGCAGCCTATCTTTTTCACTCTTTACTAATAATTGTATTGCTTTTTCAATTTCATCATATGTTATCATTTTTTCGTCTCCATAAAATATATTCCTACTGCGAACGCTTGCCATATATCACTTTTAAAGCCGTAGAAGTAATCAGGGAAGGCTTTTTTCCCTTTACCATGATTAACATTAGGTTCATTAGCAAAACGGTCTATAAGGGCTTGTTTTACGTTTGTATCTTTAGCCCTACCATTATTACATATATGTAACTTTATATCTTTTCTGAATACTCTGGTAACTGGAATATTTAATATTTCTGCTTGTAACATAAATTTTCCTATCCATACACAAGTCTCAAAGGTCGTTTGTCCTACTGCCATTCCGTAACTTGCAATCATTTCAATTACTATTTGGTCAAATGTGCCATAAGTAAATATTAAATCTAATACACCTTGATTATCTAATTTGAATCTGTCAATTATCTTTGGAGCTCCTTTTTCATTTAATTGCTTTTCATCTATAACTACTATTCCTGAATGAGTAGTTCCGGGGTCTATTGCTAATATCATTTTTAAAACTCACTTTCTTCTATTGATTCTACATAGTTTTGATTAGCTGCTTTATATTGGTATAATTCTTGAGTAACTGTAACTAATACGCTGTCTGTTTTGCCGTCCTTTTGTTTAGCTATAATTATTTCTGATTTACCTTCTGTTGGCTGTCCATTAAACTTACTTGAATTAGGAAAGTTTTTCATGCCGTATTCACTTGGGTTATACATCATTAACACTACATCTGCTGCTTGCTCTAAGCCTCCTGACTCCCTCAAATCGCTTAATTTAGGTCTCCTATCAATTCTGCTTTCAACTCCCCTATTCAATTGGGATAATGCGAGAACTGGTATATTTAATTCTTTGCCTAAAATCTTTAAAGATTCTGCAATGTAAGTAAGTACTGTGTCTCTGGATTTATCTTTATTTGCTCTACTTTTCATCTGTTGCAAATAATCAACTATTATCCATTTTATGCCGCATTGCTTTACTATTCCCTTTGCATATAAACAAAAGTCATCAATGTCCCATGATTCATCATTAATATGGACTGCGTTTCTTTTTACATAATCTGACAAACTTTTTATAATTTTGTCATGATCACTATTTGTTAATGGATAGTCAATTTGTTTAATTATTTTAGATGTTAAATTAGAGTCATTTGATAATAACCTTAATCCAATTTTCTTAGTTTTTTGATCCAAGCTGATGAATAATACTGGTTCATTTTTATTATTATTTATATTATCAACTACAAATGATGTTTTGCCTTGTGAAGGTCTTCCAGCTATTAAAATTAAATCTCCATATTGATAGCCACCGCCCAATAAGTCATCTAATAATTTTATATTAGTTTTAATACCCTCAGTATTCTTTTCTTTGCCAGTATCTACATCCTTATATACTTCTTGCGTCCATTCTCTCGGTGTACTTGTGGTGGTCTTAGCAAGTCCTTCAGTCTCTTTTGTAACCTTACTTATTGTATAGGAAATTGTCTCAAATATATCTTTTCCTGAATAACTATTTTGTATCAATTCACGTCCTGCTATAATCATATTCCTTTTCATAGCATGTTCTCTAACTATTTGAGCATATTGTTCAACATTAGCAGCAGTAGGTATTTTCGAGCTAATATCTGATATATAATATGCACCCCCAATCTTTTCCAGTTCGTTTTTTTTATCTAAAGATTCTGTTAAGGTTACTAAGTCAACTGGAATATTATTATCAAATAATTCTTTAATATGCTTATATATGTTTTTATGAGCCTCTTTATAAAATGAATCTTCATTAATAATATTTCCTACTTTTAGCATTGCATTTTTATCTAAAAGTAATGAACCTAATACAGCTATTTCAGCATCATTTGAATATGGAGGTATTTTACTTTCTAAAGTATCTAATTTCATTTTAAAAGTTCCTTGTTTTCGTGAATGTTGCAGATGATTTCAAGACAGCATTTACCATATACTATTTTGCACCCCTCATTTGATATATACTCTCCATCGGATTGCATCAGATATGATTGTATTGGATGAAAACTTGTGTATGTCCTTATTCCGAAACATCCATTTTCATATTCTATGTTTTTTTTGCTTTCTATTTTATCAGTAAGATGACCAAACGGCGTTATATACGGGATACCTACAATATCCCCCTCATATATATCTTTGCCGTTCTTGTTTTGTAAGCCTGTGAATTGCATAATAACAGAATGTTCTTGATGACAATCCCAATCAAAATCAGGATGAAAAAATAATTCATTCCTATCATTTACATCACTATTGCTAAGAATCTGCATTGGATAAAGTTTACTCATTCTTTTCTTTAGTATATTCCAAGCTCTAAATTTTATTTCTCTCATTTCATGCCTCCGTTTGGTTTTTGTAAATCTGAATTCATTTTTATTAAAAATACATCATAATATCTTACTTTGTCTTTATTCAAATTTCTAAGTTTCAAAGGTGTTAAAAAGTTGTCTGCCCAAAATTCGTCATTTCTTGCCCACTCACAGATTTTAGTAATTTCTTTTTTTGTTCTCTTATCTAATTTCAACATTTTATCATAACATTCTGCCCAACTTTTATACTTGATTTTTTTGTTTAATAATGAAGGCAATAATGTTCCGAACCATGCTGCAAATTTTAATCCCTCTTCACTTACTTTTTTTGGTTCTTTTGGTTCTGATTCCGGTTCCGGTGGTTTTTGATATTCAAAATATTCCTTACCAAATATCTCTAAAGTATCCTGCATAATATTATGATATTCTAATTCTTTTCTTACTCCAATAACTGCGGGTTTATGTGAGCCTAATCCATTTGGATAATGAAACTTTAAGAATTTAGGAATAAACCATTTGTCCTCTTTTATCTTAATAATTTGGAAGTCTTCAGGAAGGAATTCAGATGGTTGTGATAAATCGCAATTTGGACAAATATGGAATTCAGCTAAATCAGTGTCAACATCCCATATTCCAGCGTTAGTACAATTATCAAATAAGTAAATTACAAAGCATTTATATTCTGGTGCAAGTTTGCGAAACCATTTCTTCTTCCATATTTCGCAGTCATGTAATCT
>Ga0307928_10003419_pt1 | contig 12098 bp, 13 predicted proteins | sample AceLakmetagen232_FD_201815 | JGI IMG/M metagenome (GOLD analysis project Ga0307928, IMG submission 201815) | Saline water microbial communities from Ace Lake, Antarctica - #232 | ecosystem: Environmental > Aquatic > Non-marine Saline and Alkaline > Saline | place: Antarctica: Ace Lake... | reverse complement strand
GTTATTATCAACCACTATTTTGAAAGACATTTTTTTGGAGGTTTATGATTTTTTTGGAGGTTTAAAATTCAATTTTCATGCACTTAGCTTAGCTAAGTTAATAGTCTAATATAATATATATATCTTTAAGTACTATATAATTCTATTAAAATTATGAAAATAAATAAAATAATATTAAGGATTAAATGAAACCAATATTAATATCAGAAGATGCATGGAGATTACTAACAAACACAAAAACAAAATATATGTTTAAGTCTTATAGCGATACCATTTTGCATGGTTTTAGCTATACACAGCCCAATGTTCTACATCAATATCAATGTCTTATATGTTCACACAAATTTTCAACAAAAGGCAATAAGAAAAATATTTTTTGCCCAAACTGTGGTTGTGAGAATATTAACAATTTGGTGGAAATACAATGAAAGAATCAGAAATGTTAAAAGACACAGTGAAAGATCAAATTAAGGAAAATGAAAAATACTTAGCACAAATTGAGAAACAACAAGGAGAAAAATCTAAAGTAAAATGAGAACTAAATATGAAATATTAGATATAAAAGTAGAAGAATATCTTGCTAATTTAGGATATGAAATTATAGATGGTGGAACTGGCTGAATTAAAATTTGAAAATCATGCTAATCAATTGAAAGGAGGTATATACAAATAAAAATGGAAGAACCAAATATAAAAACATGGGTAAAATCCCAAACTATTCCAAATGGTGTACATAATGGTGAAATTATAATGACAGAACCAAGAGTTTATGGAGAATATAAATATCTTGATATTGTTGTTAAATTTACTGAATTAGAAAATAATCCAGAGTTAAAATATGGAGTTCCTAATACGGATAACATATCAGAAAATTCTAAATTAGGAAGATTATTAATTGCATTAGGAATAAAATTTGAGGAAAATACAGATATTGATGTTAATAAAATATTAATAGGAAAGAAAATATCTTTTCAGGTATTAAACAAACCTTCAAAAAAAGATCCTATGAAAATTTATGCAAATATAGTTGAGGATTCAATTAGTTTGCAAAACTAAAGCTATATAATAAGGCTATTTATTTTTTATTTTTATTTTTGTGATAAAAAAAACAATATGGAAAACAAAAACATAAAGAAAAACAGATTCATATACAAATGTATATGTGATTGGAGCAAAGACAATCAATATGGATTTATCCCGAGAGCGGATTGTCCTGTTCATAGAAAACATGCAAAAGAAATGTTAAAAAAATCTGTTAATTATGGGGAGAAAAAAAGATAATAAGTTACTACTATCATCGACAACTTAATATTATTCAAAATCGAAAACTATATATATTGTACTCTATACTTTATACTATGAAATCAAGAAAGATAACAAAAATAATAAATGAATATTATGATGTATGTGATGTATGTGGCAAGGAAATAAAAGGAACAAAAGCAAGTCAAGTAGATTTTTTAATGGCAATACACAAACAATCAAAGGAATGCAATAAAAATGAATGAAGAAATAAAACAAATTTTAAAAAATCAATTAGTATTAATGGAAGATGTTTTATTTATATCTAAGCCTGTTAAAGAACAAATTAAAAAAACAAAAGAATTGTTCACTCAATCAAAAACAAAAAAATGCTAAAAATAAGAAATATAAAAAGATGCGAAATAGAACAAGTTATGAGAGTAGAAAATGAAACATGGGAGGAAGGTACTAGAGCTTCAATAGATAAATTTATATCAAGATTTGATATATTTCCTATTGGAATATTTGGAGTTTATGAAAACAACAAATTAATAGGAGTATCTACATCCGAAATAATAAAATCGTTGGATATTAGTTCTTGGGAACAAGCAACTGATAATGGATATATTGTTGCATCACATGATTCCAATGGAAAACATCTTTATGTTGTATCTGTAGGAGTATCAAAATATTATAGAGGAAAAGGAGCCGGAAGTTTATTAATAAATGCTCAAAAGAAATTAATTGAACAATTAAATTTAGAATCATTGGTGCTGGGAGCAAGGGTTCCAGGTTTTAGTAAATCAAAATTAAATATTGAAGAATATGTAAAAATTGATTCAGAAATAAAATTTTATGAAAAAAATGGATTGTCAGTTTCAGAAATAAAATCTAATTATATGGAAGATGATAAAGAATCAAAAAACTATGGAGTATTAATGCAATACAAAATCAGAAAATTAAAAGACTAAAATATAGAATGACTAAAATAATATTTGATATCGAAACTTTAGGGTTAAATTCTTTAAAAGACAAAATAACATGTATTAGTTGTAAATCTATAGAGTCAAATGTTATGCAATCCTTTTATGGATCGGATATTCAAAGAAATAACTTAAAAATGCATTGCAATTTCTTAAAATCTGAAAAAGAAAGAATTATTCAAGACAAAGAAAAAAATCCCGAAAAAGCACAGGATACCACAGAAACTAAAAGATTAGAAAAAGAAATAGAAATATTAATGTCTCAAATAGAAAAATCAATATTAGAACAATTTTGGAGTAAAATAATAAATGGTACAGAATTAATAGGTTTTAATTCTGATTATTTTGATATTAAATATTTAATACATAGATCATTAATTAATAAAGTAAAAATTAACAGAAATTTTATAAATAAGGATCTTAGAAAAGCAATTAATTCGTTCTTTATTAGTTATAATGCAAAAGAAAAAGGAACATTAAATGATTGGGCTAAATTGTTATTCAATGAAGAAAAGAAATCAAATGGATTAGAATGTATTGAGGCAGCAAAAATAGGAGATTATGAATTTATTAAAAAACATTGTGAATCAGATGTAGATTTGACTTTTAGATTATATTATAGATTAGTGGAGGGTGGAATATTATGAAAAAAATAGAAATAACAAAACCAGAATTATGTATATTTATTGCATCTGTGTTCTTGATATTTTTATTAATAGGAGCAGCAACTAATATGAAAGCACTTTCTGATAATGGCGGAAGAATGCCAGTATTAAATTTAAAAGGAGTAGATTCAGATACACATTTTTCTTTTGAATCAGGAGAAGTTAACAGTTTAATATTGTCAGATATTTATAAAATAGGATATTATCATTTTTCAGTAGGAGATGTTTTAGTTGTTTTAGGATTCATAGGCTACTGTATATTTATGATAAGTTATATTTATAGTAAATTGCAGGAGAAAACAAAATCAAATCAAAAAAATTAATAGTAAAAGGTACAGCCACAGAAATTATTGCAATAATTAATAGAATTAGTTTACAATATCCAGAATGCACAATTAGTGAATACTTAAATTTCATGAATAGGGAGGAAATTATATTAGTATGAATATATAATGAGGTGAATATGCAAGACGAAATAGAAAAATTTATAGAAAAAAATAAAAAAATACTTCCACAATGGATACTTCAACCAGAACTAGAAGATAAATTAAAAATTAAACTTAAAGTAACTAATTCAGGTTTTCATTCGTGTTTTGCAAAAGCAATGAAATCTATGAGAAAAGGCAATGATTATAAAGCTATAAAAATATTAAATGTTGCAGATCTTAAAAAAATTAAAAGAAAAAAAATAGAAATAAATATGAAGATGTTTAATAATTTTACTTATGCTTATAAAATTAAAAAATGATAAAAAAATCTATAGCTTTGCAAATATCTGAAAAAATTGCAATATATATAATTCCTGTAGTAATGTTAGTAGCAATAGCAATATTAGTTTTAGTTGTTTTGATTTATCTCAAAAATAAATAATAGTATTTATAAAACAAAAAATAATATAATAATATGGCAATAAAGAAAAAAATCAAAAAAGCAAGAAACTGGACTAGAACAATATTTCTGATAGCTGCAGGTTTTTTAGTATCTTTTGGTTTTTATGCTATAATTAAACAATTAATATCCGATGGTCTTTTGATCTTTAATATTATAAATCCGTATGCAGTTGCAGGAGTAGTAATGGGACTTGGAGTAATAATATTATTGTTTTTAGGTGTAAAACCTCAAAAAATCAAGCCATAAAATAAATATATTTATAAATAGTAGATATCTTATAATTGTATCACCTCTTTTTTCCTTGGAAGTGAAGAATAATACATAATTAAAGTAGAAATTCTCTCTTTCAAGGTTTAAATATATTTATAAATCTTTGTTTTTATATTATTATATGGAATGTTGTATTATATTAGAAAAAAATATAAAATCAGCAATTAATAGTAAACAAATTGATGTCAAACATATATCATTTAATAGAAAAAATGTTAAATCTAAAAAATAAAAAATCAAGTACAAAAAGATTATTTTTTGTAATAGTAGTAGCCTTAATTGTATTTATGCTTGTTTCTTCATCATTAATCCTAGCTACTGCTGATGGAAAACAAATAAAAGATATTAAAGTTAAACATGATGGCATGAAATGGAATGCTAAGGAAATAACATCTTCTTTACAAAATCTTACCTTTAATGCTGTTATTCCTACTGATAAAAAAACAACATTGCAATGGATTCCTGCATCTGGAACTTGTGTAGGATATACGGCTAAAATTATTTATGATTCTTTAGGAAATCCAATTTTAGATAACAAAGGCAAACCAATAGAAGTAAAATGTGAATCTGGAAAATGCGATGGGAAAGCATGTTATAATATTGATTTAACTTTAGCAGCAGCAGTTAATATTGATGATGATATTTCTCTCGGTGATAAAGCTTTTATATCTGCTTATGAAAATTCTTCATATATTTATTTAAATTATACACCAATGTATGTTAAAGCCTCTACTTATAAGTTTGAAGATTCTAAAAAAACATTAATGCAAAATTCAATTTTCTTAAAATCTTCTGGAGCATTTGGGTTTGTAGATAGTTTAGCAATCGAAGATTCTAGTTATGTTTATGTATTTGAAGCAAGTAATAATTTTCAAAAAATGGGAGATGTTTATTATATCCAAGATAATGATAAAATAAAAATTAATGTTGATGATATTTGTACCAATAGAACCGAAGAGATTTATGATAATGAAACTGGGAATACAACAATAAATGTTTTATTTGCTCCTCAATGTTCTTATGATTTGGTTTCAAGTAATAGACTTGAAGTTTCATTTGATGCAGAATATAATTCTACATCTGGTGAAGTTAATGTTGACCCATTTTTAGATGTAACTTGTGATACCGGAGATTTGCAAACAATTTGTTATTTAAATCATACTTATACAGCTTCTGACGGAGAAACAATAAATGGAACAGGTAGTTTAGTTATTCAGGACAGTGGGGATATAAATTATACTAATGTAGATATTAGTGATGGAACATGGTTACATGGAGCAAGTATAATAGTAGATTTTGATGGAAATATTACTATTCTAAATGGTGGACAAATAAATGTTGGAAATGTAACAGTTATTGCAGATAATTTAACTATTGAGAGTGGTGGGTCAATAGATACTCACGGATTGGGTTATTTTGATGGAGATGGACCTGGCTATTCTAGTGGGAAAGGAGGAAGTTATGGTGGGAGAGGGGGACTTAACACTGTAAATACTTATGGTTCATCAATAGCCCCAACTGATTTTGGAAGTGGGGGAAATTTTATTGGGGGAGGTATTATTAAGATAAATGTTAATAATGCTATCATTGATGGAATTCTTAATTGTGGCGGAGAGATATCTTCTCCTGCTCTACACAATACAGGCGGTGGTGCTGGTGGGTCTGTATGGATTACAGCAACAAACTTTAGTGGAGGTGGAGCTATATCTGCAACTGGTGGATATGGTACAGTAGGAAACAATAGGAAAAGTGGTGGTGGTGGAAGAATAAGCTTTACAAATGTAAGTGATTATAATTATCTAGGAACATTATCTGTTTCAGGTGGCTCACAAGGTTTCAGGGGTCATGCAGGAACAATAACATGGAATCAAAATGAATTAAATAATTTTACTGTTTCAAACACAATAAAATTAGGAAATGATATAAATTATACCTTTGGAAATTTAACCATATTAAGTGGTGGTTCATTACAATTAGATGGGGATGAATATACTGGAAAAGTAAATGCTAATTCTCTTTCAGGTTATGAAGGAACGGGTGGAATAATTAATGCTGAAAAAGTTGATATTAAATCTGGTGGACAAATAAGTGTATATACCTTAGGGTTTGACATGTATCGTGGACCAGGAATGGATACTAATGCATATTCAGGTGCTTCCTATGGTGGCATGGGTAGTGCTATTGGTTGGGCAGAATCTCATCTCATGCCTATTTATAGTTCTTATACACAGCCAATAGCATTGGGTTCAGGTGGTGGTGATGTCGTAGGTGGCGGTGCAGTTAAAATTAATGCAATAGATGTAATTGTTGATGGCACTATTAGTGCAAATGGAAAGGGAACTTCTATTTATGCTGGTAGTTCTGGTGGGAGTATTTGGATTGTAGCAACAAACTTGAGTGGAGAAGGAGTTATAACTTCTAGAGGTGGGTCTGGTAGATATGGTGGTGGTGGTGGTGGAAGAATAAGTTTAGAGGCAGATTATCTTAATTTTATAGGAACAATTGAGGCTAGAGGAAATGCAAATTATAATAGTGGCTATGGAACAATATTTTTAAATTTTAATCAATCAATAAATATTGCTTCAGCAACTATTAATTCACCATTTGTTTTAGGAAGATATAATCAATATGGAAAACTTCTCTATACAGATGTTACACAAACAACAAATAAAGCAATACCTTTTGAAGATTTAATGCAAATAACAGATAATAAAATACATGTAGATGCTACAACCTATACTGATTTAAATATAAGCGCTAATCTAACATTTTATAGTTTAAACCTAACATCAAAAGGTATCGGCAATCCAATAGCATTTAGAAATGGAGATATTTGTGATAGTTCTTATTGTGGAGAGTTAACAAGTACTAATATTTCAGATATGTATGATTTTTATTATTCTGTTACAGGATTCACTAATTATTCTATTGGTAGTCCAATCATACTTAATAGTCCAGAAGATGGAACAACTATTATTGGTCAATCAAATGTAACTCTTAATATTACAGGATTTACTCCAAGCGGATTAATGAATGTTACTTTTTATAATGTTTCTATAAATGAATCAATTTTTACTTATAATATTACAGATGATGCTCTTGTTGGTCTTTGGGCTTTTAATGAAAGTAATGCTAATGACCTTTCAGGTAATGGAAATGATGGAATTGTAAGTGGTGCAACTTATAATGTATATGATGGTGCTTTAGGTTATAGTGATTTGTTTGGTTGTTATGAGTTTGATGATGGTGATGAAATAGATTGTGGAACTGACCCTAGTCTTGATTTAGGAACTCATTTTAGTGCATTTGCTTGGGTTAAACAAAATTCTGATGTAGATAATGGAGGTGTTATTAGCAAGGATAGTGCTCAAGCTAGCCCTTATTCTTGGATGCTTACAGCAGAAGTAACAGCTGATAGTGAATTTGGAGCATATGATGGTACTAACTGGCATGAATCAAGTGGTGCAGGATTGACATTAGGGAACTGGCATCATCTTGGTTGGATTCATAATGAAACAACTATAGATTATTATGTCGATGGAAACTATATTAGTTCTAGTGCTTTTTCCTATACAGATGACCCAAATGATAATGTTTATATTGGTAGTTGGTATTCCACAGAATCTACATATGATTTAGATGGCTCAATAGATGAAGTTAGACTTTATAATCGTATTTTTTCAGCAGCAGAAATTCAAAACCTTTATGAATTAGGAACATACCATAATTATACACGTATCGTTACTACTAATGATACCATAATAGGAAGTACATTAAATATAGCGACTGGTATCACAACTTCAATAGTCTGGATGCCAATAAATATTATTGACCAAATATATCTATGGTATGTTAAACTTTTTAAGGATGGAATAATTCAAACTAGTGACACATGGCAATTTGAAGTAGATAATTTTAATATAAAAGAAGTAAATACTAACAGAACTGCTTATCTTCCATCAGAAATGATAAATGCAAATTATAGTATATATAATTATTGGGGTGTAGGTGCAATTGAAAGTACTGCCTTAACATTTACAGACCCTAGCGGTATAATTTCTATGGTTTATACTCCTCAAAGTTATTCTGATAAATTTACTGGAGAAGATAATTGGACTGAGCCTGGTGGAACAAATTATTATAATATTGATGCAGAAAGATTACAATTTGGTGCAAATGGTGGAAGTGCTTCTTATGCAAGTAATGTTTTATTAAATGAAAGTTTTCAGAAAAATTTAACAGATTTATCAGTTTCTGTTGATATAATGGTTGATTATGCAGGTGAACATACTTCAAGGTTAATTTTTTGGTATAAAAATGAAACAAACTATGCAGATGTCTTTGTTTCTCAAACATATTCGGCAATTGGAATAGAAGAATATATTAATGGGGTAAGGTATAAATCAGAAACTTCACATCCATTTACAGAAGATTCTTGGCATAATTTAAGGGTTTCTGTTGTAGATGGAACTGCAACAGTATTTTGGGATGATATATCTTGGCAATCTAGAGAATTAGTTTCTACTCCTAGTGGTAGATTTGGAATTGGAACAGATGCTTCTTGGACATATTATGATAATTATTCAATTGGAGATGAATCTTTAACTTTATTAGAAACTACAAATCAGACAGGATATAATGGTGCAAATACTACTTTAATATATGGAATAGAATTACAAATACCTGCTTCGGCTGACCCAGGTAGTTGGAATATCACTGCTTCTTCTATGGACAATGTTTCACAAATTGAGTCAAAAACAGAATCTTTTTTAGTACCTTCAGATATTCCTACTTTCTTCTATTTAGGAACTTATAATTCTAGTTTATCACCTAATAGTATATTTGATGATGGAGATAATGTAACAATACGTGGAAGTGTTGCAGATGCACAGGGTTCATCAGATATCGGTTCAGTTTTAATTTTAAATCTAACAATGCCAAATGGAACAAGTTTCCAAGATGCTTTTTATATTTTAAATGAAATTGATTATGGATATAATTATGAATTTAATTATACTATTCCAATAGGTGTTTCATCTGAGGGTGAGTGGGTAGTTGATACATATGTAAATGATTCAAGTGGTTATAATTCTACAGACCAAGTTACATTTGAGGTACTTGCAACAATCCCTTCAATAGTATTATGGACAAATCAAGATAGTTATGATTATGGCGATGACCTTATTGTTTGGGCAAATGTTACTGATACTGATGGCAGAGATGATATCTCTTGGGTAAACATATCATTAACTCTAGATGGAGATACTTATATTAATACAGAAATGACATATGATTCAGATATTACTAATGGAAAATCTTATCACTATACTAGACAATTCCAGGCTAATTTTGGTTCTCATATAATAACAGTTACAGCAAAAGATACAGACCATGATACTGTTACTGAAACAATATATAGAACTCTTTATTGGTATGATTCAGGTTATAATTACAAAAAGATAATAACATTAAATGAATTATTTAATATTGCTAGGACTGGAGAACAAATAGGATTAAATATGTCATTTAATAATACACATTTAACACATTGTAATATTTCTAAGATTATAAATAACGGTGCAGAGGTATCTTATACTGTATCAGAAATAAATAAAACAAATGAGATAAATTGTTTTTATAAATTTCCTTTAGAAATATCAGGCAGTGAATCAAGAGAATTAGAAATATATTATAATGCTACAGGTGTAGAAAATAGTTATTCTCCTACTTATAGTGATACAACAGTACAGCAAATAAATTATACTACTTTTGATTGTTCAGATTATTTTGGTAGTTGTACTTCTACATCAATAACTCGTATTCAGTCTGTATTTTCGGAAGACCAAATTCTTTTAGTTACTGGTAGAACTAGTGATGCAGGCGGAAATAATAAAGCATTTATACAACAATATAATATTACTGAAACAAGTAAAACCCAAGCAAATTTAGTAAAAGAAGCAGATGTAACTTGGCAAGGAATAGATGAAAGTTTTGGATATAGTGTAATAAAAGAAGATTTAAATAATGATGGAAGTTATAATCTTATTACTGGGGGAACAACTCATAATGTTACAGATGGAGCAAATTATGGAGAATTAATAGTTTGGAATTTTACAAATAATGTAACAGGTAATGCTATAAGAAATGTAACTTGGGTATCAAAAGGTGTAGCAGGAGAAGAAAATCATACAGAAGTATATGTTGTAAAAGCAAAAGATGTAACTGGAGATTCAGATAAAGAGATTATTACTGGAGGAAAAAAAGGAGGGGAAAATAGAACACAATTAATGGTTTGGAATAGTGATGATTTAACATTAATAGCAAATGCAAGTTGGGGAACAGGATATCCTAGTGTGTATGATTATATTACATCTTTAGAAATAGAGGACATTGATGATGATGGAGTAGATGAAATTATAGTTGCAGGAACAGTATTATTAAATGATTCAGTTAATTGTGCATCAGATGTTTGGGTAGAAGCATTCATTTTAATATATAATATGACAGATGGAGATTTAGAATTAGAATTAGCATATGATTATTATAAAGAAGATTTAACAGAAATCTTTTCAATAGCAGTAGATGATATTGATGGAGATGGAACACTTGAGTTAATTACTGGAGGTAATTGGTATAATTGTGTAGAATCAGTAGATGTAGCACATTTAAGAGTATATAATTATACTGATAATACCTTAACTATGGAAGGAGAAACTGATTGGGAAGCAACAGGACATGCATCAATTTTAACTGTTGTAACAGAAGATATTGATAATGATAATACTCATGAAATTATTACTAGTGGATTCTTTAATGATGGAACAACAGATAGAGCTCATGAAAGAATACTAGAATTTGATGGAACTACTTTTACAACACAATATTATAATAGTTTAACAATTGAATCATCTCCTGTTAGAGATGCTGATTATTCTGATGCTTTAAGTGTTAATGATTATAACAATGATGGAATTTATGAAATATTTTCTGGTGGTAGAATTGGTATGTCTGCACCAACAAGTACATTTGTATATAGTAGAAGTGTTACTGGTATATCCTCTTCTATTGGAGATGAATTTACCCATGTATATCATCCAGTTATTATTAATTATACAATATATGATGATGATGGTGATAGGATAATTAATCTATCCATGTCTGAAAATATGACAATTAATACATCAATAGTTAATGATACAACAATAGACACTGTATGGGTTTCTATTTGGGAAGGTGTAGTTGATACTTCAACTGAGCTTTTAAGAATTACCCTTGGATTAGTTGATACTGTTTGGACTGCTATAACAGTTATAACTACGGTTCCTGAAGGAACATATAACTATTCTTTAAATGTAAATGTTACAACAGGTGGAAGTGACCAAGAAAATAGTACAATTATTATAATTGGTACTAGTGATAATACACCCCCAAATATAACTTTGAATACTCCTGGGAATAATACTTATTCTAATATAATGTCTCACAACCTAACAGTAAATTTAATAGATGATAATCTAGGATTAAAGAATTCAACTCTTTATGTTTATAATTCATCTGATTTATTTAATAGTACATCAATAGATTATTCAGCAACTAATCCATTAAATGCAACATTAGGAATAGTTATTAATTTTTCTGTTGATGGAGTTTATACTTGGTTCTATGATGCATATGATGATAATGATAATTATAATATTTCATCAGATAATTATACTATAACAATTGATACAGTTAACCCCATAGTAAATTTGATAGTTCCACTAAATGATACCTACACCAATGTTCAAACACAAAATTATACAGCAAATTTAACAGACGAATTATCTGGTATTAAAAATGCTACATTATATATCTATAACTCAACAGGGGATTTATCTAATCAAACAACAGAAACATTTTCTGAGAATATTTTAACAACAATATTAGGAATCACAGTAACTTTAACAGACGATGTTTATACTTGGTTTTATGAATTATTTGATTATGCAGGAAACTCAGATATATCTGACCAGAATAATACAATTGAAATAGATTCAACACAACCAGT
>Ga0307928_10003418_pt1 | contig 12098 bp, 30 predicted proteins | sample AceLakmetagen232_FD_201815 | JGI IMG/M metagenome (GOLD analysis project Ga0307928, IMG submission 201815) | Saline water microbial communities from Ace Lake, Antarctica - #232 | ecosystem: Environmental > Aquatic > Non-marine Saline and Alkaline > Saline | place: Antarctica: Ace Lake... | reverse complement strand
TTATCCAAGACAGTTTGAGTTGTGAGTATTGTTCATTTAATTTAAGTTTGTTCAACGATACAAGTTTCTTAACAAATGGAACATCTATAAATTATACTGATAATCTTACATTTTTAGAGGGAAGAGTTTTAAATTATACAATCAATTTCACTGATGGAAATGTTAATTATTCAAATGCAACAACAACTATTTCAGTAACTATGGAATTAGAAGGATGTATTCTTACAACAATGTCTGTTTCAGAATTAGCATATCCAATTAATCAATCTCTTAGAAGTTATAGTCCTACTGATTGGTATATGAGTGGAAACTATACATGGACCTTGACAGAATATAATGTAAGTGCTTATAATTTAACTAAGCCATTGTTTAATGTTACAAATAATTGTAGTGGTTCACATACAATTCAAGGAATTAAATCTAATGATCAAGATTGGTACACTTGGGATTGTGTTATTAATGGAACAAGTTTTAGTATGAATGAATCATTACAAGATTTAATTGTTCTTACAACAGGAGAAAGTATATTATTTAATTGTACAGAGAGTGCAATCAATATGTCACAGACAGGAGTAGATTGGAATGTAACTATTGACAGAGCTTTTGATAATTTTACATATAATTTTGATAAATAAGGAGGAAAAAGAAAATGATATTACATAAACACACATTAGGGGAAAGCCCAGTAGCAAGTGCAGACTTAAATGCAAACAATGAGTTTGGTTTAGTAGCTTCACTTAATTTTGCATTAGATGGAGCAGTTGTAACTAATCAAGATAATTTAAGAGTTGATTTATTCACAAGTGATAATGCTACAACAAAAACAAATGCTTATTACGATGAAGCATTAGATACATACACACCAATATTAGAAGATGATGTAGATTTTGATGCTACATTTGATAATCATGATGATACTTCTGTTGATCCATTGAAATGGGATACTGCTTCAAGTGGAAATTTATCTGGATGTGGTGGTTCAGTTACAGAAACTGGAACAGTTATGCGTATTAACACAAGTGGAAGTGGAAATGATAATGGTTCACACGTTACAACAGCAATTACAGTTGATGAAATATTTGATGTTATGAGTTCATATATTAGGATAAGTATAGATGCAGTAACATTATCATCTTCATCACAAGGTTCAGCAGGTATGAAAATTTCATTATATGATGATGGTTCAAATGATGTAGCTATGCTTACTGCTGATGCAGACTATTTAGATATTATGCAGAAAGATGCAAACACTGCTATGTGGAGAAAAAGCACTGATGATGGTGCTAATTGGAGTGATTGGACTGCAATAGACACAACTGGTTGGTCTGTTGTAAAATTAAAATATCAAACAAGTGGAAGTAGCGGTGGGACGTATTCACTTCAAGCAACAGTAGATATTGACTGGGAGAAATATAGAAATACTCCTTTTGATATGACTGTAGAACACGAACCAACTGATTCAACTACAACAACAGGTACTGCGATTGTAAAAACTCTTAATGAAGTTCAAGGTAATACTAAAGTAACATCATTAAGTTTTGATGGTGGTAGTAATTATTTAACTTTAGTTGAAAAGACATTACAAGAAACAGCAAATACAGGTACAGATTTTAGTATGAAATTTGTAGCAACAATAGATCCAACAACAAATGCATCCTTTGTAGAATATTCAGGATATGCATACTATTATGGAGATTAAAAATGGAAACTGAATTATTTGAAGACGAAGTAGATACAAGAGATCATATATTTACAGCAGCAAGTATTGGAATGCCAGACAGATATACAATTCCAGACTTACCTCCAATTAGATCTCAAAGAAGTATTGGATCTTGTGCCAGTCATGCAGCAATCTTTTGTTATGAAGCTCAATTAAACAGAAGAAGATTCATTGAAGGAAGTGAATTGTTTCATTACTATTATGCAAGAAAAATGAAAGGGTCTTTTCCAGCAGATACAGGAATGACAATTAGAGAATCTTGTAAAGTATTAAAAAATTATGGATTTGCATTTGAATTTCTTTGGAGTTACAACATAAATAAATTCAATGAAGAGCCAGGAATGATGTCAAGAGTGTTTTCTAAATTATATAAAACAAAGAGTTATGAAAGAATATATTCTTTTGATGATATTAAAGCATCACTACTAATGAACATTCCAATATTGTGTGGGATATTTATTAATGGAAATTTTAGGGATCTAGATAGATATGATTTTCAATTCATACCAGATTCAAGAAGTGGAGGAGGACATGCAGTTAATATTATTGGATATGATGATAACAGAGAAATGTTGAGGTTAAGAAATTCATGGGGAAGTGGATTTGGTAACTATGGATATTTTGAAATGAGTTATTCAGACTTTAAAAGATTTAGTTTTGACTGGTGGAGATTAACAATATAAAAGGTGATAGACATGGTACAGAAATTTAAAGCAACAGATATACAAAAGATAATAGATGATGTAAGATATATTAAGAAAGCCTTAGCAGGTAATGGAGAAAAAGGATTGATTAAACAAGTTGCTGATAATTCAGAATTCAGAATTGGAACTCAAGCAAAAAGTAAACTTATTTGGGGTGCAGTAGGAACAGGATGGGCTGTAACAATAGTAGTTATGATCTGGAATTTAATTCCAAAAGGAGGATAATAAAATGATATCACAAATATTAACAGGAGTTGTAACAGGAGCAGGTTATGCAGTTGCTGGATGGCAAGCTAGTGCAAAACCAAACGTAGAATTAGATCTAAAGAAATTAACAAAGACAGTTGTTGTATGTGCAGTTGTTGGAGGAATCGTAGGATACTCAGGTGCAGACTTTAATTTAGCAATAACAGGAGCTTTAGGCATCACAACAGATAAAATAATAGGAATGCTTTGGAAAGTATTCGGAAAGAAAATAATGAAAGTAGTGACTAAAATCAAAAAGAAATTATTAGGATAGTCATAGAGATATGATGAGTTCTAGTGGAGGCCTTGCTCCCTAAACTACCCCCAGTGGGCCTCTGCTATTTACTAAAATGAAAACTAAGATATTAATTGGAGTGACCTGTTATTCAGGCAAGAAGTATATAATTGATAGATTTATCACTAGTATTAGACAATTAGATTTCAAAACACTAGATGTAGTGGTTGACATTGTTTTTGTTGATAATAGCACAGGAAACGAATACAAGGCCTACATTGAATCCAAGGGTTTTAAGGTTATAAGTTCAAGAAGTGACCTAGAAACAAGCCAAGAAAGGCTCACAATCGCTTACAATAAGCTAAGAGAATTCTTTTTAGATAACAATTATACACATCTGCTGAACATCGAACAAGATGTTTTAGTTCCACCAGAAACATTAAAGAAATTATTAAAACATAATAAAGATGTTGTATCAGGTCTTTATTTCTTAGGATCTAAACCATGTGTAATGGTTGGCAAACGAGTAGAGACACCTGCAAATAAACTAAGAGAATTCAGATTCGAGAAGTATCATTTCAAGTATGACTTTATTGCGCAGGATGAATTGAGAGTGAAACAAGAGAAAGGAAATTTGTTTAAGGTATTCTGCGCAGGATTAGGATGTATGTTGATCAAGAGAAATGTAATTGAACAAATAAAATTCAAAGTATTGCACAATGGAGATCTATATAAGGGACATTGCGACATGTATTGGAGTATGGACTTAAGACAAAGAGGCATAGACATTTGGCTTGATCCAAATCTTTTGTGCGAACATGATAACCCAAATCATATATGAAACTAGTTCTAAATAGAAAGGTTTATATACTAGAGTATATTCTAGTTTAGTATGGTAAACCCATTAATAAAAATAAAGGAAGAAACAAAGATTGCATTGGAGAATTTGAAAGTTCATCCAAGACAATCTTATGATGAAGTAATTGTTGGTTTACTTAAAAAATAAAAAGGTGAAAATAATGAAAGAAAAAGACTCGCTAAAAGATTTCTATACATATTTAATGCAAACAAGAATTGCAGAAGAAGGACACAACCCTGGACAACTGGTTGAAAAGTATCTGCAAGAAAGAAGTGCTGCACAATCAGAATGTGAAGAATTTCTTAAAGATGAAACAGAAGCTTATGGTGGTGCAAAATGAAAGAATTAACTTATGAAGAAGAAAACTTATTGTTAGAAAGAAATAAAGAATTAACTAAAGATTTAGCAGATGAAAAGAAACGTGAACTAGCCAATGAGTATGAAGGCGGTGTTGAAGAATGACATTAGAAAATCTAAAATCAGGACAGACAGCAGTCAAGATTCTTAGTCTGACAGACAAAGCAATCAAATCAGTATCAACAGAAAAAACATTTGACAAGATATATATGCGTGGAAAAGTAAGACAGTTAAAAAAGAGGGTTAGCAAATGACAGAAAAAATAAAAGAAGAAAGAATAAATAACAATCTTCAAACAGAAAGTGCAATAAAAATAATACTTCAAACATTTCCAATGAAGATAAGAACTTTGTCTGAATCATTATTAAATGCAAAAAGAACAAAAGAAGAACTAATTTCTAAAAACAAATCTTTGGAATTTGAAATGAAGTCAAAGATATTTGAAGAGACTCTTGAAATTGATGAAGAAATTAAAGTAAATATGGTTGGATGGAAAAAAGAAGCAAAAGAAAATTACAAACCTCAATATCAAAAAGTAAGAAAGCAAAGATTCAAGAATGAATTACAGAGAGAAAAAGCATTATCAAAAAGACTCAGAGAAAACAGCGAGTACATAAGTAATTCAACTGTGATACATGAAATGAGCAAAAGCATAGAAGAATCAGAAATAAGATTAAGCTACATCAAAAGATTAAATAACAATGCAACATATCTTGTATTGTTGGGAGACAAATAAAATGGATGAAATAAAAAAAGAAACAGTTATAGTTGCAGCAGTTTCAGTTAATAACATGTCAATCAAAGTAGGAGAAAAAGATTGGTATCACATGAACATGGGATTGACTGCTGTTTTTAAGAACGCAATCAAATCAGTATTCAGTGATCTAGCTAAAGGAGACAAAGTTGAACTAACTGGTAACCTAGATAAGAAACAATTTAATGTAATTGATATCAAAGAGAAAGGAAAACCACAAGAGAATTCTAAAGAAAACAAAATGGTACACTTTGATGATTTGCTTGAAAGAGGACACACAAAAGGAATCAAGAGTTTGACTACAAAGATGTTACATTATGATTTAGAAAAGAAAGAAGCAATATTTAGGGCAACACTTATTGGAAAAAATGATGAGAAATTCATTGCACATGGTGATGTACTATCTACAAATATTACAGGAGAATCAGCAAAACATTGGTTAAGAGTTGGAGAGACAAGATCCTTGGTTCGTGTATTAAGATTCTATCTTGGAGAATCAAATGTAGCAGAGGAAGAGTTAACAAAGACAGATAAAAAATTCAAGGAGGGAAAACTAAAATGACACCAAAACAAATAGGACAATTAATATTAAGTTTAATTGTATTTTCATACATGTTACTTAATATTTCAACAGGAGTATCAGCAACAACAGTTTATCAACAAATGGTTTATACTTTGAAAACAATGGCATCATGGTTATGTTTAATCTGGTTAGCAATAATTTTCAAAGAAAACGGATTAATAAAATAAAAAAATAATGGAGGTTGTTAAATGAAATTGAAAGGAGTAATACTTGCAGCAGGAGAAGGAGTAAGATTAAGACCATTAACTAAGATAGCAAACAAACAATTGTTACCAATCTATAATAAACCAATGATTGACTATGCAATTGAAAAACTCAATGAAGTTGGAATCAAAGATATTGCTGTTGTTGTCGATGATAAAGGTTATGATCTAATTTCTAATTATCTTGGAAAGAGTTATACTTATTTAGTTCAAGATTATTCTAAAGGAAAAGGTATTGCAAAAGCAATTCAAACAGCAAAAGAGTTTATTGGTGAATCAGATTTTATTGTTCACTTAGGAGATCAAGTATATGAAGATTCTTTAGTTGATTTTGTTAAAAGATTTAAAGAAGATAAAGCAACAAGAATTCTACTTAAATGGAATCCAAATGCAAGAGAGCATACAGTAGCAACCACACAAGATAATAATTTAGTTGATCTAATAGAAAAACCAGATGTTGATGCAGGATATACAATGATTGGAGTCTATGCTTTTACACCAGAAATATTTGATTATCTAGATAGAATAAAGTTATCTGATAGAAATGAATACGAAATATGTGATGCAATCAAAATGCAGCTCAAAGAACAAACAGTTGGATTCGATGAATTAAAAGGACCTTGGTTTGACACTGGAACTTTTGAGAATATATTTAAAGCAACTGAATGGTCAAGGAGGAATTTAGAATGACTCAACAAACCTGCCATGATTGCAATAAAGAAATGATATTAGTTGATACAATAGAAGTACTTGGCTTAGACAACAAGATATCAAAAATAGAAATTTGGATCTGTTGGGACTGCAAAAGATACAGAAAGAATATGTTATAATTCGGCATAGTCCTAAGCACGACTCAAAACTGCTTTATCTTATTAAAGGGGGATACAATGAAAAAAAGAATGATAGAGGATGATTTTGGAAAAAGTAAAGAATCATTAACAAAAACAGAGAAGGATATTCTGGAAAGATTATCAATTGGAAAATCAGTAGAAAGAATATCAAATGAAAAAGAAGTAACAAAAAGAGCAGTATATAAAATAATTAAGAATATTAAAAGAAAGATAGATATCCCTTATGATAAACCAAAAGGATCAAGAGATAGAATTATTATTAACAATCTCAAAAGAGAAAAGAGATACCAAAGATGCTTATTCTGTAGTTATTCTAAATTGATTCAAATACATCACTTAAAATCAAAAGAAGATAAGAGATCTAATTTGATTCCAGTATGTCCAAATTGCCACCAAGAGATTCATCATCTAGGTTATAATGAGATTATGATTAAAAAAATAGTAGATTTTCTTAATGAAGATATATTAAAAATAATGAATGAACATAATCAAATGGTTCAAAAAAAAGGTTCAATTAACTAAGATGGAATATAATAAATTAACTAAAACACAAAGAGAAGTATTATATGCATTGACTAAGATTGGAGAAACACCAAAACATATAGCATTTAGACGTAAAACAAGTGTAAGAGCAGTATATAAAGTTCTAAACAAACTAAAGAAGAAAGGGTTTATTTCTGGATCAACATTACAAGGATACAGGGGGTTCATTAAAAGTAATATGACTTTGGATGGGGGGGTTCAATCAAAATTAAAAGAACCAAAATCAACAAAATATTTTAAACAATATATCAGATTACACAGACAAGAATTCAATGTTAGAATTATAGCAATGACTGATAGATATAAAACAATGATTGGAACATCATTTCAGATTGAAGGAAATACAATAAGATTATACAAAGATTCAATTGAAATATATTTTAGGAAAGAATTTGAAGCAGAAGATTGTCAAAGAACATACGCATTATCAATTCAATATTTAGAAAAGATATTAAGAAGAATTGAAAACAGATTAAATGTGCTATTAATAAAACAAGGAAGTATGAATATTAAAGAAGTATATGCTCATTATGCAGAAGTTAATAATGAACTAGCAAAGGAATATAGATTAGAAAGAAAGAAATTAAGTATCTATGGTAAAGATGATGGAAAGCTTTGGTTTAAATTTGATTTTTCAAAAGGTCAAGATGAAGCAGAAGCAGTACATCCTCAAAGGGGAAAACAAGATATGGAAAAATTTAAAGAAGTTATGAATGACATCAGAGAGAATGAATTCATACCTCTCAGTAAGATATCTGAACACATGGCAAACACAACAAAACAGATCAATGAAATATCTCATGGACTGAATGCATTAGTTAACTTCATGCAGTCACAGATTCCTCCAAAAGAAGAGAAATTATTAAAAGAAAGACCGAGCTACTTAGGATGATAAATATACACAGAATGTACGCAAGAGCAAGTTTTAGAAATGATATGATTAAAAATCATTTCTTGATATCAAATGTGTTCATTATTTGGAGACAGACAACAAACAATCATATAAAAAATCAAGTAGGGGTGACTAGTTAATGAAACAAATGAATTTTACAACAAAGGAAGTATTGAAAGCTCTTTTAGATAAAACAAAGACTACAACTATTAGGAAAGCCTGGAAAGAGATGATTATTACAGAAGAACAAGATATAGGAGAAGCTACACCAACAATCATAGACAAACCATGCAAATACAAAGTAGGAGAAATAAGAGAAGTTGTTTGGAAAAAAGAAAGTAAAGAAGAATATTTTTGTAAAAGACATGGAAATAATATAATCACTAAATTTTCAAATATAGAAAAAGATTTTAAAATAGATGAATATAGTGCAAGAAATTTTAGATTTGGAAGAGAATGTGGTTGTACACCTCCTGCAATTTATGATAATATGGAAAGAGAATTGTTTGACTCATTATTTTTCAATAAGAACTTAGGCAAAGTAAAAATAACAAAAGTTTTTGAGATTGAGATGGGAGAAGATAGTAGATATGCAACAAGTGATAAAGTAAAGGAATCTCCAATAAACTATTGGATGAAATATAGAGATGATGTTATGAGAGATTATTTACTTCCTCAATTCGATAATCATAAATTAGAAAAATTATCTAAAGAAGATGGATTCAATTCAGCAGAAGAAATGTTTGCATATTTAAATAAGAATTATGATTTAAGGACACCCAAGAAGTTTTATGTGTATAGATATCGGTGGTTAAAATGAAACAAATAAAATTAATTGAAGGAAAAACATTGGAAGAAGCAAACGAAAAAATGAATGAGTTCTATGTTCATCTCTGCAAAGCAGGATACAAAGTAGTTCATACTAAAAGAATTTGTGATAAACCAATTACTATTCAAATGATATATGTAATTCCAGACAGTGAATTCAAAGGAGGAAAAGATGAAACTTAAAACAAAAAAAGAAAGAGAAACACACAACAAATACAACACACCAAGTTGCAGCATACTTGATTCTGTTAAAGTTAATGCAATATTTGTAAGACAAAATACAAAAGAGCATGAACAAATGAAGTTCGAATTAGCTTGGGAATGTATTGAACTCAGTGAAACATTTATTACAGAGGCAGAAAGACCATCTACTTTAGAGGAACAAAAACTATTTGGTAAAAAAAGAGTAGTTGATTTCGTAAATCTGAGTACTGGTGAAGAAATAGAAATAGTACACAAACACGAGTCAGATATGCAGATCAAACTCTACAGAGAACAAGGAGTAATTGTTATAATCATTGGGAAGAAAACAGTCTGTCATAGATGCAAAGAAACTTATCCAAAGAGAAACGACAAAGATCCACAACTTTGTCAGAATTGCAGTGGGAGACAAACAAAATGAATGAAATACAAAAGAAAATAATTGAAGAAGAAGCTCAAGGCATAAGATCAGAGATCAAAGGAATAAAATCGTTGCTTGATAGAAGCAGAATAGTGGATTTATATAACATTGGAAGGATTGAAGAACTCAAAAATAAATTAAAAAAATTGGAGGAACAATGAAAATAAAAAACATATATACAAAAACAATATGCGTTGATGCACGACCATTGAAGCCAAAAGCAGAGATGGAACTAAGACAAGAAGTTAAGAACTCTCAGGAAGTCAAGACATTGCTTAAACACAATTACATAGAAGTAGTTGGCAAACAAAAGAAGAAAAAAGCAAAGCCAGTAGGTGTTGCTAAGGAAGACATCAAGAAAGCAAAAACAGGAAAGATAGAAATACTTGCTGAACCAACACCAAAGGCAGTGACAGAAATAACAGGTGTGGCACAGTAGAATGAACATACTAATAGGAATTACAATGCATGATTCAAAGGACTATATTGTTAAAAAGTTCTTGAAGAATCTAAAGGAAATAGTTGAAGACACAGAGACAAGTCACAAAGTTGCAGTATTGATGATTGATAATTCTAAAGAAGATGTATTTGCTAATTGGGTTTCTACAACAACACCTTATGATATTGTAAGAAACCATTGGAAATTAGAAACAGGAAGACTAAGACAATGTGCATGTTTAAATGAGATAAGAAGATGTGTTATTGAAAATAAGTTTGATCTGTTATTTAGTCTGGAAGCAGACATACTGCCTAACAAAGATATCATTTACCATCTGATTGAAGCAATGCAAAAAAACAAAGCAGATGCTTGCAGTGCAGTATATCTTTTGAATCACAAGAGAGGAATACCTTGTTTGACTAAAAAGATAGTGATTGCAAACAACAATACATTTCCTGCTGTAATGCATCCATTAGGTTATGTTGATGGAGAAATAAAAGAAATAGAAAACGGTGCAGGCCTTGGATGTGTATTGATCAAGAGAAACGTGTTAGAGAAAATAAAGTTTAGAAGCGAAAGGGATCATGCAGATACTTATTTCTGGCATGACTTTCATCAATATAAATTTAAGGGAATTGTTGACTGTTCGCAAATAGCAAAACATTATCCAGGGGTGGAAAGAAAATGAAACATAAAATAATAATCGTAATGTGCATATTGATTTTATTAGTTGGATGTAATACATCTGATTCAGAAGGTTTTATTGCAACAAGAGGAGGAATAGATATAATAAATTCAACAGGAGCTTATGATTGTGATGATGAAATAAATTGTATATTAATAGAAGAAAATAAAACAAACATTACACTTTTATTAGATAATAATAGTAATAATTTTGTAGTAAGTAATTTTAATGTAGGCATAGGAACTTTAAGTTATCCAGATGATTATATTTTTAGCAACATGACTAATGTTAATGTAATGTTTGAAAATATGACCTGCCATCAAGTTACTTGTGATTGTTATGAGGAATTTGGCTGTATGGCTTATTGTATAGAGTGTGATGAATTAAAATGAAAAAAACATTAATAACACTTTTAGCAATAGCATCAGTAGGATGTACTTCATTAGATATAAAAGAATTAGAAGGAAAATATGAAGAGCCAATGTATATTGCAAATAGAGAAAGAGGATATTGTGATGAAAAAGCAATGAGATTATCTAAAGAATTAACAAAAAGAGATTTACCTCATAAAGTTGTTGCAGGATTTATTTATCAAGGTAGTAAAGATTTTCATGCTTGGGTAGAAATCAATAAAGGAACAAATAGATATGTACTTGACCCTTCATGGAAAAGAATACTAAAGAATCCAAAAGGTAGATACTTCCAAGATAAATCTAAACAAGCAGTTTGGGAAGCTGTAAGGGATTATCAAAAAAATAAAGAGTATTAAAATGAAACAAATGAGTTAATTCAATATAGGTGTGGAGATGATGAAAATATGAATGAAACAATAATTATTGAAGATAAAGAAAATGTTTTAGGTATAAGTTATTCTATGGAAAAACCACCAAACAAGTTAATTATACAGGTTGGGGCTGATGAAGAATGGGTAAAAGAAACTACAATAGAATGGAGTAATTGTACTTATATTGATGGAAAAAGATGGTGTGAGGTAAAATGAAATCAGAATCACCAATTAAATTATGTTGCAATTGTAAATTTTATGAATACAACGTGAACAATTATCCTTGTAAATCATGTAAAATATTATTTGATTGGGCAAAAAAAGAACATTGGAGAAAAGAATGAAATCAGAAGCACAAATCAATACAAAGATTAGGCAAGTTGAAGGCTGGGCAGAAGATACTTTAGATAGTGCTGATGCTCATAAATGGGAACTTGTGGCAATCTCTCTCAAATGGGTATTAGGAAAATGAGAAAACTAACTAAACAGGAATTAAGAAATATGAAGAAACAAGTTGAGCAAATAGATAAAGTAATCTATAAACTATCAACACAAATGTTTGATTTAATGGAAGCAAAGAAAGGACTTGAGAGTTTTTTAGATAGTGGAATTGCTCTCTCATTAACAAATTTAAAGAAAAATGTTAATAAGAAAAAGAATAGTTAATATCAATGTTAATAAGGAACAACGCATAGATGCCTACGAAGAAAATGTTAAGAGGTTTTTTGAAACAAACAAAAAGATTAAGGAGGAACTCAAATGAAATCAGAAGCACAAATCAATACAAAGATTA
>Ga0307928_10003416_pt1 | contig 12100 bp, 30 predicted proteins | sample AceLakmetagen232_FD_201815 | JGI IMG/M metagenome (GOLD analysis project Ga0307928, IMG submission 201815) | Saline water microbial communities from Ace Lake, Antarctica - #232 | ecosystem: Environmental > Aquatic > Non-marine Saline and Alkaline > Saline | place: Antarctica: Ace Lake... | reverse complement strand
GGTGGTTGGATGAGTAGTAGAAACGAACAAGCTTTGAAGAATAAGATTAACAGGCTTAGACAAGAACGTAATGAAGCTTTAAGAAAACTGGAAGCCTGTGAGAAGTCCAGAACAAATAAGGGAGGCTGACATGAAAATTTGGACAGCGCAAAAGGCTAGAAATATATCTGGCAAGCACTATGAGAAGTTTCTAGCAATCATGAAACAAATCAAGGAGCAGTCCAAGAAAGGCTGGTGTACTCTCAACACAAAGAGATGTATCGCTCCTATTCGAAAAGTCCTAGAAGCTTTGGGCTATACTGTGGAATACATCCGTCCTCCAGAATACAAAAGCTCATATGGCAATGAGAATAGCTGTCACTATGACTACAAACTACAGAACGACTATTACAAAATCTCATGGTAGATAAACGTGAGAGACGATTGAACGATCCAGAATACATGGAGAGACTTCGTCAAAGATTTCTCTTCTGTTCATGGACATCCGATGAAGAGGTATTGGACCTAGCGGGAGAAAGCTGGGCCGCTGCCTTAATTGACGTCTCACTGGCATTCGAAAGGCTGAGGAAGGAAATATGTAGGAGGTTACGGAGGCAATATGAGATATGAAAAACTAAAAGAAGGCGATGTAATCGTCCTAACTGCAGAGCATGCACCTTTGCCCATCGGCAGGTACGTTGTAGTGAAAACGAATTTCGAAGGCGGTGGCACTGGGCATGGTCCTGGAGACATATATCCGGATGGTCATCACGTATTCTGCGAGACTCTTACTGGCCTTCATCGGAAGATCAGTTTCTATCAGTCGGGTTGCTTTACTAACATGATCGAATATATCAAACCTGTAGGTAAGGCAAAACGAACCTGGAAGGAAGTTAAGTGACTTGACCGGCAGGTAAACCGACTTGACGGCAGCGTTAAAAGGTTGTATACTGTAGTTAATCGAAATTAGGAGGTACAAACATGGTAAAAACGACGATTAAAGAACATCCAGGCTCGCGTGGAAATTACACAGCTTGCCATTTACTCGAAAATTATTCAGGGCGGGCTTTCGTTGGCAGTAGTATCGGCAAAGGAGGCGAGAGAAACGATCAAGCAATCTTCTGGATTAGTCACTGGGCTATCAACGCATTTGGAGTACATCCAAATGACTACATGCCCGACGCCGCATGGAAAAGCGATACCAGTTGCATTTTCCACGTTGATCGTTTCATTGATATCGAGGTGAATGAATTATGATCAAAATCGAACCGAGAAAAGAAGTATTAAGCGGTCCTTATCATCTAACAGTCGATGAATTGGTCTGCAATCGGCTAGGAGATACGTTTTACGGTAAGTGTGGAACCAACCTGCATAAAGATTATTGGTATATCAATTGGGCTGGTGTTATCTCTCTAAGTGATCCAACTGTATTTTTCGGCAAAGATTCAACAGATGAACAGATAGCCCACATTGACCGATTCTGCGACATTTCAATGCGTGAAGTCGGATGATCTACACCAGTCCTCACGGGACAGCAGCGGCTGGATTCATTAAGGCTATCGTTAAACCTACTGAATATATCGTATTTCTCTACGATCATGGTCGTGTTCGATTCGAAAAATGGGAAGCAGGTGGAGATTTTTGTCCTAAGCGGGGTAAAAACATCGATGTTGAATTCGATGATCCATTCTACGAGTTGACTGAGATTAACAGGGAGGAATGATGCCAGATATCACAATGTGTACGGGCGTAAATACAGCTGAAGAGATATGCCCTCAGCGCGACCTATGTTACAGGTATACGGCAAAACCAGATCCATTGTGGCAGTCGTTTTTCTCAGAAGCTTGGTTTCGTGGCAGTCTCTGCCGCCACTTTATGGATAATGGCGCAGAAGTTGACAAAGACACAAAAAGGCAATGATTAGTTACTAGGAGGTTTATATGAAAGGATTTGTAATTCTGTTAGCGTTAATTGGTGGTTTGTTAATAGGCGCAGGTTTTTCTCTGCTCGGTGGATTATTTGTAATGCTTCTGTGGAACTGGCTAATCCCTAGTATCTTCGGACTTGGCGTTATCGGTTTCTGGCAAGCATGGGGATTGACGTGGCTATGCTCGATTCTGTTCAAGAATTCGTCGGTGAGTTCGTCATGATTGACATACAACTAAACATGCCGGAAGAAAAGTCTATTGTTGAACTGCGAAAATACATTGTGGAAAAGCACCAATTCGGTGAGTTGTTCAAGTGGGACATCCATACCTCTTCTGGCGTACGAGATTGGAGCGAAGTTTGTGTATTTGTGTGTGTCTACAGAGGCGGCGTCGTTGCGCTTAACGAGAAAGGCAGAACGGTAACGTTGGGTTGTGACAATACCTTGATCAAAACCATAAGCACAGAGCCAAATGTTAGTCTGGTTATCGATGGTTAGGAAGACCGATAAATGTCCGCACGATCATCTGGTTGTGCATTCCAAGGATAACGCGGGGGTGTGGTTCTACGCACAATGCAAAGAGTGTGACCTATGTGGGGGAGATGCACCTTCCCCGCATTCTGCTTCAACTAGCTTTAATAAGAGACTCGGAAGGAGAAAGCATGAAGCAAGCGAAGAAGAAGAGGATTAAACAATTAGTCGTAACTTGTTTGGGATTGGCGTTGATTGTTGCTTTTATGTCCCTGGTGTTCTTGGTTACTCATCCGATAGTAGCAGGAGGTGGATGATGATGACAGTATACAAGTATCCAGTGACTGAAGTAAGGGACTTCTCTCTAGCTATGCCAAGCGGTGCTAAGTTTCTCAAGATGGGCTGGCAACATGGCGCATTAGTCATGTGGTGGCACGTTGACTTGAGCATGCCATTTGTCACTAGACAATTTGCGACAGTTGGTACTGGTTTAGAAGCGGCACATGTCCGAGATTGGCAATACCTAGATAGCTACCAATTGCTAGAAGGTAAGTTCGTTGGTCATCTATTCGTTGGTCAGGAAAAACCGGAAAACACACTAAGGAACCTATGAAAAAGAGAATAGTAGTCGCATTAGCCGTGTTGTTTATTGGGTTGCTCATATCAGGATGTGCTACCCATATGGAAATCGCAACATTTGTGGCCGAGAAGTATCCTAACGCAGAAGTAACATTTTTATATGACAACCCAACTCTGTATTTCGTGTCTTATGATGACGAAATATTGTTGGTGCGGTACATTTACGGCGGGGACACAAATTCTGAGCCGACGTTCGTCTTAGGAAGGGTGGATAAATAATGCCAATCTACTTTTGCATTAACTGTGCACACAGAGGAATGGAACCGTCAGAGGAAGATCCGGAGATTCTAGTATGTCCTGTATGCGGTGCGTTTTCTCCAAAGGACGATACTCCGATTATGGCTGGTGAAAAATCATGAACGGAATGGACGACTCGCTTTTATTAGAGAGAATTGCGAATGCTCTTGAGCGAACGGCAGATAGCCAAGCACAGATAAGCAGCTTTCTGTTGCGTATTGCTGAAGGGCAAGCGTTGACAAATTACTCATTACATCGGATGACGGCAGCGCTTGAGTCTGAGCGGTTACTTAACTTCAGCGCTTCGTCTGGCGATGACGCCGAACACCCAAGGGAGTGGTAGCATGGTTAATAGAACAGGCGTTAGAAGAGGTATTCTTTTCGCAACCTGCATCTTTATGGCTTGTGGTATATTGAGCATATTCTTTCCAACAGTCGGGACTGTTTCGTCTCTGGCTATTGGAACGGTGCTGCTGGTGACTGCAGGAAAGTGGTAGTATGCACAACACATGGTTCACAGCTGACACACACTTTGAGCATGCGCTTCTAGCTCATAAATATCGACCTGAGTTTGCGACAGTAGAAGAAATGAACGATGGCATCATAACAAGATGGAATACAATAGTTCGTCCAGGCGACACGGTTTACCATTTGGGAGACTTTGCTTGGTATCATCCAGAAGACTTCGTTGACAGGCTTAATGGACGCATTCATTTGATTCTAGGCAACCATGACAGCATGAACAAGTGGCAGAAAGAGATGTTCGCGTCTGTACAGGACGTTAAATGGCTTGGTGCCAAGGAACTGAAACTGCCTAATGGTTTCTTCCTGTCCCATTATGCTCACAGGACGTGGAGGCAGAAAGAATTTGGCTCTGTGCATCTGTACGGACATTGGCATGGCTCTCAACCTGACTTCGGTTTGTCTATGGATGTGGGGTGGGACAGGTTCGGAAGACCTATTTCATTGGATGAGATTGTAACATTGATGAAACAACGAGACATGAGACAGTTAGAAGATGAAATAGTAGTATAAGGAGGACATATGTACAAAGGAAAACGAAGACGTTTGCGGAAGAAAGATCTGAATGCAGTTAACACTTTTGAGTGGACGCATGCTATCCACCTCACGCAAGCCAGGGTAGAGTTTATCTTCCCGAATGGCCTTAGAGGCTTGTGGAGCAAGATGAAGTCAAGGCTAGATATCCACGGACAGAGTGGAGACAACCTGGATCTGATGGTCAATCTGAAGTTGTTCGATAAAGCAGGCAACGTTGTAATTGACAGACCTTTCGTCCTGCTGCCGGATATCGCTGGCCGCAAATACTACTGGGTGGATGAAGAGCAGGCATAACTTGACAAGTAGCAGAGGATCGGTTATGGTAATGACGCAGAGGCCTTAACCGGCCTTTGCGAGGAGGTTAACATGGAAGAAAACGGTAGAATGTACCTCGGTGATGGAGTGTATGCTGAGAGGTCTGGAAGTATGATCAAGATGTATACATTTGACGGAATCGATAAGTCAGAGCCAGTCTATCTTGAATACCAAGTCTGGAAAGCTCTTAAGGTATTCGTTAAGGCAAGAATGGAATGGGAGTGAGTTATGAATCCAATTGCGGTCGGCTTTGTTATTGGTTTTTTGGTTTCTGCCATCATAGCGTTACTGTTGATTGGAAGTAGGTTTCCTCCACTTTCATTCTGAGGAGATGAAACCGGATGAAACCGGATGAAACCAGGGCGAGACGGGAGGTTGTCCTGCCCTGGTTTTGCATTCACGGGTTCGAAACGAAAATACGGGTATCCCAGCTATTCTTCAGTTACTCCACGCCTGATTACCGACTTGAGATGTTCTGCGATTCCTTCAAGTTTAGCGCGATTGGTTTCCGGTTCTCGCATGATTACGACTGCATCGACGACCAGCTGTAGGTCGGTACTGCCCTCGACGGTTTCAATTCGTACTAGATTTTCCATTTGTGTATCCCTCCTGAAACCAGTATACAGCAAAAAAGCTGATCATCTTCGTTTTTCGAGGAGAAGATTGTCTGTGAAAAAAAGGAGACATTCATCACCTAAGTTCTGGAACTTACATAGAACCATAAAACTACAAATACTAATTAGTGTAAGTTCCCAGACGCTCACATAGTAGGGGGGTGTTGTTAGTGATACAAGCTTTAAGTCAAAATCAAAAACACTAGACTGATAGTACTAGTAGATTCATAGAATCATACTCGCGCACGCGCGTATATAGGGGAGGCCTTTAAGGTGCATAATTAGCAAAAAGGTGACGAATGTCCCCACCAATAAACTTGACGGCGACATGTTTTTGTGCTATAATGTTTTTCAAGATGAAAATTCACATGCTTGAGTGCTTAGATTGTGGCACAAAATGGACTATTTCGGGATTCTTTCTGGACGACGGCGAAGAGATTTATTGCCCTCACTGCGGAAGTGAAGCCTATCGGGAAGACGCCACGGATGACGTGGAAGAATATGCGCCTCTTAAAAATGCGCTGGGATGGGGAAATGGCTAGGGATAAACTTAACCGCAAACTTGACATCGGGGATTTCGTATGCTATCCTACGATGCGCCAAGGCTCGCTGGACTCAGCAGTTGCGTTCGTTGTGGAAGTTGGAGGAAATTATCTGCGGGTAACGATACCGACCAGACGAAGAGGAGAGGTTGTCTTGTTTACGAGGCGTATTTATCGGCCTGACAGATGTATAAAAGTTGACCTGAACAAAGTGAAGCTTGCTGCGGCATCAACTGAGAATGCAGAATACAGGGAAGAGCTAGACGTGATAATTGAAAAACATAATGGGTTGTTCGCATAGCGGCAATTGCTCCAGACTGTAAATCTGGCGTCCGAAGGACTTCGTAGGTTCGATTCCTACACAACCCACCACGTAAGAAAATAACATCTGGGAGGGTGATTATTATGAAAGTTGACAAATCTGTATTCGCGGCATCGAAAGCCGGAAACATCCCATTGGCGCAGCCAGTGGCAGCGCGGGTGAAGGGCAAGGACGTTGTGTTGGTTTCAACAGAACTTGGTACTTTGAATATCGAGACAGGCAAGATCGTTGACATCAAAGATATTTCGTCATACGGCGAAATTGACGCAATGCTTTCCGTGGTTAGCACGGCGAAAGTAGAAAGTGAAGCCGAGATTGGCACAGAGGTTGGAGTAGCTTGGGTAGTCGAGACAAAAGACGGCAAGAATTGGTTTCATTGCTGGGAAACTTCTTACAGCTGGAGAGACGGTAACAAGAGCAACCCGTCGCTAACATTGAAGGGGAGCGGAACACTTCCAACGGTCTACAAGGTCAAGGCATCGGCCACTAAGACGGCGAAGAAGATTTCTGGTAGAGTTGTTGCAGTCACTGTGAATCTGGGAGGTTAACATGGCGAAAAAGATGTTCAGCGTGATTGAGACTGATGCGTTTGCAATTCAGTTCATGGATGGAAGTTTCTACAATGGGCTTGACGGCTATCTTAAAAGAATTCCTGGAGCGTTCAGCATGCGAACTGTTCCGTACCGTGACAGAGTCAGGGCGTCCACGGAAACTCTCAGGACGTTTAAGACTTCTGGCGGGGCAGCACAGCAGGTAGAGTATCTGAAACGCGCAGGACTTAGCTGCGATGTTATCCCAGTTCGAATCGGGATATTCCCAAGGTAATCAGGCGAGCAAAATACAGAGGCCAAGCGAATGGCTAGCGGTTCGTTTTGAAAACGAATAAGGGCAAAAAGCCTGTGCAGGTTCGAATCCTGTGGCCTCTGCCAGAGATGACTTGACGGAAGGGTAGAAATGTGCTATAATGAAATATCGAGGAGTGAGATATGCAACTTTCAATAATCACATACGAAGTATCTGAGATGATTATGCGAATGGCAAGCATATGTTTTTCGGAGGGGATGATCCGCGATGACGAATGGGAATTATGCCAAGAGATAGTAAAGCAATTCCCACTGGCCGGTGAAAAATGGTTTCGCGATGTATTAGAATCGGAGAGTGAGACATGAAAGAAATGATGCGATTGCTTTTTGGGATTGATAACTTTGTGGAAACAGCTGAACGTGCTGGCATCAGAGAAGGCGATTCGAATGCGTTCGATATTGCAAACATCGCTATCACTGCGAAGTTTGACAAAGTGATTAACGACACAGAGATGGCGATGTTGATGTATGCTGCAGGATACTTGCATGCCACAAACGAAGCCAGGGAAGAAAAGATTTCCTTCTTTGAAATAGACGCTTAAAAGATAAATATCTTGGTATAGCCTAACCTGGTAAGGCACTCGCTTTGGGAGCGAGTGATTGTAGGTTCGAATCCTACTACCAAGACCACAAGCACCAGCTGCAGGAATGACGGTTACTTCTTACTTGAAACAAGACCGCCTTAATTGGCATACCCGTCTCCGACCGTTGCGGTGCTTTAAGATTAGGGACTAGCTGCAGATTGCGGATACTTCTATCATACAGAATCTGGATGTTGTGCGAAAGCACGAGCCAGACCCAACACGCCGCTATCGAATATTGCAGTCCCTGAAACATTAGGTTAGTACAGCAGGGTTCTTGATCAGAATGAGTTGCTGAAATTGCCGATGCAAAGCTAATTACTTTGCGGGATTTGCAAGGGGCGTAGAACTACACGCCTGCTAGCCTGAAACATATGAGATACTAGTTGTAGATTACGGATACTTCGGAATAGTGGACTTCGGTCCTTTGGGTTCAAATCCCATGCCCCGTAGTCGAATGTTACAGTGTCTCAAATTATGCTCCTAGCTGAAGATTACGGTTACTTCTTATATGGAATAAAAACACCGTATTCGCATGTTGCAGGTGCAATTTATTGGGCGATAGTGTAACTGGGAACACATTATCCTCTGTATGCGACCGTTGCGGGGAAACCTAGCTGTAGCACACAGATACTTCTACTTCTAATAGAATATTGTAGGTTCGAATCCTACTCGCCCAACCAGATGTAGTTGCTGTACAATTACGTACAAGCTGAAAAGGAGGGAATTATGCAGACGAACAGAAAGGTTACAGGTTTTGCGCCAAGGACTCACGAAGGCGCTGTGGTAAACAGGACTACGGCAGAGCAGGACTTGATTAGATCGGTCCTTTCATGCATGCTATTCGAAAACACGTTCTATGAGTCAGGAGAAAGCATCGCTGAGAGAATTACCAGTTTGGTTAAGAACGTCGAGCCTTACTTTGCTGCAAACCTTGCTGTTACAGCGAGGACTGATTACAATTTGAGGCATGCGCCTCTCTGGTTGATTGCCTCATTGCTTAAGGACAAGAAGAACAACAGCCTTATCAGGGACTTGGTTTACAACGTAATCCAGCGTCCTGACGAACTAGGCGAGATTCTTGCTATGTTCCTTGGTGATGCAGCGAGCGATTCGCATAACAACAAGCCTATCCCTAGGCAGTTGAGGCTTGGTATTGCTGACGCATTCACCAAGTTTGACGCCTATAGGTTGGGTAAGTACAATCGCAAGGATCGTGCTGTAACGCTTCGAGACGCTATGTTCATCTCCAGGCCAAAGCCAAAGGACGAAGAGCAAGCAGCCGTCTTTAAGAGGCTAGCAGATGACATTCTTGAGTCTCCAGATACCTGGGAAGTTGCTTTGTCGGGTGGGGCTAACAAGAGAGAAACCTTTGAGAGGTTAATGGCAGAGAATAAGCTTGGCGCAATGGCTGCCATCAGAAACCTACGCAACATGACAGAATCCGGTATTTCTACAGGCAAGATCAAGGAATACCTACTGTCGATGAATGTTAGTAGAGTTTTGCCTTTCCGTTTCTACGTTGCGGCAAAGATTGAGCCAGTTTTCGAGACAGAACTAGAAACTTTGATGCTTAGGGCTTTGGAATCACAGCCTAAGTTGAAGGGCAAGACTAGACTACTCGTTGACACGTCTGGATCTATGCAGACGACTATCTCCGGAAGGTCGGTAGTTACTGCACAAGAAGCTGGTGCTGTGCTTGGTTCTATGATCAGGGAGTTAGGAGAAGAGGTAAGAGCCTTCTCGTTTGCTTCTACTACGATTGAAGTTCCTGCACGTAGAGGTTTCGCGTTTGTAGATTCATTCAGGACTGGACAAGTTGGACATGGAACTGATTTTCAGCAAGCTTATAACTTTGCTAAGAATGCAGCACCAGGATTTGACAGGACGATCTTTGTCTCTGACATGCAGTCCTGGTCGCGTGTTCCTGCTCCAGATGGAATTGGATACATGATGAATGTGGCATCTTACGAGAATGCCATCGGATATGGTCCTTCTTGGACGAATATCGACGGGTTTTCGGCATCTGCTCTTAAGTGGATGGTGGAGTATGAGCGAGGATTGAGTTGAGATTAGGTGGCGAGTTGCGGCTTGCCACCAATTTTATATACATGTTGTGGGTAGCCTACAGGCAAGGCACCAGGTTGTGGTCCTGGTTAATGCGAGTTCGAATCTCGTCCCATAACCAGATAGAGGCGGTTGTGAACAATGGGCAAAGCAATAGATTTAACTGGTAAAAGATTTGGCAAACTTACAGCCATCAGGCCCACTGATGTCAGAAAAGGAGGCCATGTTGTTTGGGAGTGCTTGTGCGATTGCGGGAATACGACGTTGGCTACGTCTAACGATCTTAAATTTGGCAGAAGGGTATCTTGTGGGTGCAATGGCAATGTGATAGATATAATTGGTCAAACATTCGGCAGGTTGACAGTTATTAGGCTAGCAGATAAGAGGAGTCCTTCTGGAGAATCAAGATGGGTTTCTCGGTGTATTTGCGGGAATATTGTGAATTCTGCACGTTCCGATCTAATTAGAGGGAAGACAAGATCCTGTGGATGCCTTCAGAGAGAAATCATGAAATCTCTGAGAGGGCCACTTAGCCCTCGTTGGAATCCAGAGTTAACAGAAGATCATAGGGTACGTGGTCGTAATTTTCCTGAGTATTCCGAATGGCGCGTAGCTATTTTTGAGAGAGATAATTTTACATGTCAAAAATGTGGAGATTGCGTTGGTGGTAACTTAAATGCCCATCACATAGAGGGATACACTGATAGCCCAGAACTGCGGACTGAACTTAGTAACGGAGTAACGTTGTGTAAAAAATGTCACGATAACTATCACCACATTTACGGATATAGCCACTCAACCAGAGACAAGTTTGAGGAATTTATGGGGTGAATCATGAGAGAAACTGGATATGAAACTAACGCCATAAAAAAGGTGTTGAACATACGTTTTCCTTCAGAAGAAAAAATGGAAGAGATTATAGACGATTTCATTCCAGAGTTTCTCGAACTAGCTGCCAACAACAGCACCGAAGAAGAATGGATGATTTGCTTCAATAAATATGTCAACAAGTATCGGGAATGGCCTGCTGCGGTGTCTTTTATGATTGTCAAGTTCATTGGATTTTCAGAAGGATATGATACGCTAATGGGCGAATTGTCTCCGGAAGTTGCTGCGGACTTGACAAACGACGGCATGAATGATATAATCAATGAATACGCATAGGTCTGTAACTCAGAGGAAGAGACTTTGTCTTACATGCAAGGAGTCGCTGGTTCGAGTCCAGCCAGACCTACCACGTTCCAAGGGAGGGACAATATGAATAAAGCTGAAGAGATTCTAGTACGACAGATGCCGATGTACAAGGCAATCAAAGGGCAGTTTGCTACATTCACGCTTGAGGACGTTGTTCGTATAGCTACGAGAATGGCTGGCGTAATGGCAGAAGGCATGTGTGGTACTTTGTCACCAGAAGAAGTTAACACGAACGTTCTGGCTGACGCTGCAATTGCTGGAGAAGACGTTGTGTTGACGGCTCTGATGTGTGCAGAGGCAGAGGGTTACGCATCCTCGTTTGACGAGTAAAAATACCGATCCGTGGTCTAACTGGTCAAGGCACTTGTCTCATAAGCAAGATGATGCTGGTTCGAAGCCAGCCGGATCAACCAGAGTTAAAGGGAGAAAGTATGAGTAAATCTAAGGCACACCTGTTGGCAGAAAAGTTTTCTGGGAAAGAGATTGGCGAAAAACAGTTCACTGATGTACTTGACACAATTGCTGTGATGGGGCGTATATCGAAATTCTTGATATATTCGATGAAGAAGACAAGCTGCTTGCGGCAATGTTAATGGCAGACCTTGCCGGATACAGTGCAGGATATAGCGGAAACTAGAGAGATATGTGGGTTTATGGCGCAACAAGGGGTACAATGCATCCTAAGCAAAAAGGCGATATAGGGGCCACAGCTGTATCTCTTGAGTTTATGAAGAATGATTGGGCTGTATTTATGGATCTTGGAGATTTGTCTAAGATAGACCTCATAGCTGAGAAAGGTGGAAAACTTCTAAGAATACAAGTGAAGGCCAGACACAGAAAGAATGGGTCGTTGACTTTGAAGACGACAAAATCTGGCCCAAACTATAGATTCTCTTATGATCAGGAAATGTTTGATTATTTTGCGCTTGTAGATCTTGATACGTATGAGTGCTATTTAGTTCCTTCTTCGATCTGTGGCGAGATGAAGACGTTTACTTTAAGGCTCGACGACAAGCCTGTAATCGACGGCAAGAATCGTAAGAGTTATTCAGCAAAAGAATATGAATTTGAAAAAGTTCTTAAAGAGATAGCGTAAGAAATGGGGTTGTGATGTAGTGGCTGCATATGAGCCTTTTAAGCTTTCTGAGTCGGTTCGATTCCGGTCAGCCCCACCAGTTTTGAGGAGGAAGTATGATTAAACTACATTCTACAGTAGCAGAGATTACAAACTCATCGTCAGTAACCTATTCGTGGGTTGCAGAAGGTGGAGTACAAGCGCTTAAAAAGATG
>Ga0307928_10003414_pt1 | contig 12101 bp, 15 predicted proteins | sample AceLakmetagen232_FD_201815 | JGI IMG/M metagenome (GOLD analysis project Ga0307928, IMG submission 201815) | Saline water microbial communities from Ace Lake, Antarctica - #232 | ecosystem: Environmental > Aquatic > Non-marine Saline and Alkaline > Saline | place: Antarctica: Ace Lake... | reverse complement strand
CTCTGGCAAGATGTTATTGGTGAGGGTATGGGAGTTGCGAAACTCGCACACGCCAAAGGAAAACCAGTTATACAATTACAACACGGTAGACGAGGTTACACGCAATATCGTTATCCTTTTAACAAGAAAATGATATCAGACAAGTTCTGTGCGTGGGGCAAGACTGACTACGACAATCTGATTGAAGCTGGGATAGACCCCAAGAAAGTAGAGATTACAGGAACTACCGTATTTAGCCACCTAAAACCGAAGAAGGAACACACAGGAACAAATATAGTGTTTTCACCAGACCACTGGGATTATGACATAGAAGAGAACGACAAAGTAGTAGCTGTCCTTCGTAAAATGAAAGGCATAAACATTACTACAAAGGTTATGGAAATGCACGACATTAAGAAGTATGACAATCCAGTATTCTCTAATAGAAACAGACCAAACCATTTAGACAAGTGTGCCGAAGTATTACAAACCGCAGATTTACTTGTAGCTATTACCGAAGGAACATTTGAGTTAATGGCACAGATATTGAATATTCCCGTAGTAATCGCTAACTTATTCACACCCAGACCTTGTGGTGGCGATAGAAGATATTTGGAGTTCAGAGTGCCATTTTCAACAGCAGTTAAGAAAGAACCAGATATCAAGAAATTGGCTAAACTTATAAAGCAACAATTAAAAAATCCAGATGAATTAAGAGAACAAAGAAGGTTGGTAGCGTTTGACGACGCAGGCATAGAAATAAAAGACCCTCTTCAAAGAATAGTAGAAGTAATTAAAACAACAAAGATATGAATGACTACGCCTTAAAAGATTTAAGAGCAGTTAAGGAAGTCTTGGACAAACTGAAAGTAGAGTTTTCACTCGCCTATGGAGTTTGTTTAGGGGCGTATAGAGATAAAGACTTCTTGCCAGGCGATGACGACATTGACTTGGCAATTACAGAGAAGCTACCTTTAGAAATGAGGCAAAGAATAGCCGAAGAATTGATGGATATCGGCTTCAAAAAACAAAGTATGTATTGGGTAGTTCAAGGCAAGAAAGTAGATGACATAGCTGACTATCAAGGCACAGACAAAACAGGGATAATCGTAGTAGAAAGATACTTCAAAGTAACGATATTCTTCTTCCAAGATGACGGAAAGGAAATGATATGTATTCCACACGATATGCCATTAATCAGCAGTTTAAGCAAATTTTACAAAAAGTTAAAGAAGATAAAGTTCAAAGGAGATTATTACCTAATCCCAACTCCAACTGACGAATACTTGGAATGGACATACGGGGATTGGAAAGATAAAACATTAAGAAATCACGGCAAATTATACTATGAAATCAGTCATTGAAGTTCATAATGGTTTATCGGCTTTAATAGCAGATAAATCCAAATATGAGGGACTCTGGATTTCGTCCTTGACACATTCCGCTTCAAAAGGATTACCAGACACAGAGCTTATACCTTTAAGTGAAAGGGTGGATTTAGTTAGAGAAGTTCGCAGGGTATCTAATAAGCCGATTTATGTTGATGTTGATACAGGCGGTGGACATATTGAATACCACGCTAATTGGTTAGCCGATGCAGGGGCAGATGCCTTAATAATAGAGGATAAAGCCTTTCCAAAGCAAAATAGCCTATTAAAAGACGGCAAACACAATCTTGAGGACATAGACAAATTCTGTGAAAAGATAAAGCAAGCCAGTAAGTCAGGAATAATGATAATAGCCAGAATAGAGAGTTTAATCGCTAAACACTCTATGTATGAAGCACTTGTGAGGGCAGAAGCCTATGTGAACGCTGGAGCAGACGGAATAATGATACACTCCAAACAACAGGTAGATTGTTCAGAAGTAATGGAATTCGCAGAGAAGTTTAGAGAAAAGTGGGATTTACCCTTAGTAGCAGTGCCAACAACATACAAATTACCGAAAAAGCACCCGTTTGACATAATAATACACGCTAATCATCTTTTAAGAGCTTCAATCAAAGGTATGCAGGATTATCTTGATGGTGGCGAAATCGCACCCGTTGAAGACATCTTTAAGATTATAGGCAATGATAGGAGTTCCAACAACAAAACTTAAACCCTTTTTAAAGGATAAGGAATATATTGTAGCAACAGATGAGGGTTCGGCTGTTGGATACGCTGTTGGCTATTATTTAGCCACAGGCAGACCAGAAACGGTATTTATGGGAGCAGACGGCTTTATGAACGCCTTAAACGCCCTAACAAGTTTAGTAATTCCATACGATATCCCTATAAAATGGGTAATATCCGTAGGTAGGACAGAAGAGTGGCACACAGAAGCAAGTAAAATCGCAATAGATTATGCTAAAGGAAAAAGCAATTTTAAACTTATTAGATAAGTATAAGGATTGGTACATAGTTTCCGACATTGGTAAGACCTCAAGAGAGGTTTGGGAACACAGAAAGAAAGGAGTATTTGTATTACAAGGAGCAATGGGACACTCCCTATCTATATCGCTCGGATTAGCCCTTAATTGCCCGTCTAAGAGGTTTTTATGTATTATAGGGGATTCTGCCCTACTAATGAAGTTAGGGGGCTTAGCAACGATATATGAGCGAATGCCAGCAAATCTACATATAGTAGTATTAAATAATAATTGTAACGATAGCACAGGCGGACAACCGACCAGTTTTGAAGCAATCCGCCACTTATTAAAAATAGAGATAATAGACGTAGAAAGAGGAAGTAGAGAGGATTTAGGAAGACCGACATTAACTTGCAAGCAAATAGCTGATGAATTCAGAAGAAGTGTTCAATATCAATTATAGGGAAGTTCCAGCCAATCCAACCATAGAATTCGCTGAAGAAATGGTTTTAAAGGCAAAAGGAGCAACAAAGGTTATCTCGCAAGGAGGAGGTAGCACTATTGATACAGGCAAGTATGTATCTTTTAAACTAAAAATCCCGCACAAAGCAATACCAACAACAGCAGGAACTGGTAGTGAGGTAACGAAATTCGCAGTCTTTATAGTTAAAGGCAAGAAATGGTCTATGGAAGACGATGCCCTTATACCAGAAGAATATAGCTTAATACCAGAATTAATTACAAGTCTGCCACCAGAACAAACAGCTTCAACAGGATTAGACGCTTTATCACACGCCATAGAAAGTTGGTGGTCGCCAAGAGCAACCGAAGAAAGCCGATTATATGGCAGAAGAGCAATCAATTTAATCCTAAATAGCCTATACGACTCATATAGAAACCCAAGCAACGAGATGTTGAGAATGAATATGCTTGAGGCAGCGAACTTAGCAGGTAAAGCATTCAATATTACAAAGACAAGTATCTGCCACGCAATATCATATCCATTGACAACCAAATACAACATACCACACGGCATAGCTTGTGCAATGACACTCCCTATATTTATGAAGCATTTTGGTATGTATAAACCTACTATAAGAAAGGTAGAAAGATTGACAGCCTCATTAGGGGTTAAAAGGATAAAGATGGACGGCATTATAGACGAAGCTCTTTCATCAGATAGAGCACAAAATACACCAACACTTATAACAAGAGAAATTTTACAAAGACTTCTATGATATACCTCCCAATGACAGCCGATATAATAACGGTTGGACACATAAGAGTATTAAAGCATTTAGCCACCATAAATTTAGTAACCGTAGGACTATTAAGCCCAAAAGCACTTAAGGGATATAAAGAAGTAGTAATGCCTTATGAAGAAAGAAAAGAGATATTAGAGGCGATTATCTGGGTAAACAGAGTAGTAAAGCAAACAAGTCTTAATCCATATAGTAATTTAATAAGATATAATATAACGCACATAGCCTCAGGGGACGGCTGGGAACCAGAAGAACTTGAAGCAGCCAAACAAGCGAATTGTCAACTTATAAATGTTAAATTAGATGGTGAAAAGGGTGAGAAGCTCTATTCGTCATCAAGAATAAAATGGCTATCAAAACAATTATTGGAGCAAGAGGGGGTTCAAAGGGAATAGAGAATAAGAACATAATTGATTTAGGAGGATTTCCTTTAATAGCATATTCTATCGTAGCTTCCATAAGAGCTGGATTAGATACCTATGTAAGCACTGATAGCAAAGAAATAGCAGTTATAGCAGAGGAGTATGGAGCTAAAGTTATAGTAAGACCAGAGAACTTAGCAACAGACACTTCGCAAGATATAGATTTCATAAAACACGCACTTAAATATATTAAAGCAGATTATTTAGTTCATCTGCGACCAACAACACCTTTCAGAGACCCAACAATGATAAAGACGGCAGTTGACGAAATGCTTGACAGCAAGGCAACATCAATGCGTTCTGCTCACAGAGTAGTAGAGTCGCCCTACAAATTCTTTAAAATAAAGAAAGGATTTTTTCAACCACTTCTTGGTAGTTTTGAAACAAGCAATCTGCCAAGACAATTATTTGAACCAGCTTACCACCCAAACGGATACATAGATATATTAGATGTAGGCAGTATGGGGAAAACAATACACGGGGAGAAGATACTCCCATTTTTAACAAACGAAGTAATAGAAATAGACAGGGAAATAGACTTAGATTACGCCAAGACAAAGGTCTTTAAAACAAAAATATATGGACTTCTTAAACAAAGACTTACTTAAGGATATGGAGAAATATGAGGTAGGCGGAATGAGAACACACGAACTACCAATAGTCTGGGATAAAGCTGAAAACTACACTGTTTATGGTAAACAGGGGAATAGTTGGCTAGACTTCACTTCAGGGATATTCGTAGCCAATGTTGGACACAATGCCCCTCTGGTGAAAGATGCTATTAAAAAGCAAACAGACAAACTGATACACTCATACATATTCCCAAACGAACCACGCATAGAACTGGAAAAAGAACTATGTAAGATTACAGGTATGGACAAAGCATTGCTGTTAGTTACTGGTTCAGAGGCAAATGACGCTGTAATCCAGATGATGCAAAGGCGTAGAAAAGGAAGGATATTAACCCTTAAGGGAGCCTACTACGGAAGCACAATAGGTTGTAGGTCGCTTACAGACACAATAGACGAGGGAGTATTACCAACCAGCCCACACGAAATTACTGGAATATTCTTACAGATATTTAGAGGAAAAGACGCCAAACTCGTGCCACACTCTTGGTTAGAGGCTTGGTATAAATTCGCCAAAGACAATGATATCATATTCGGAATAGATGAAATGCAGTCAGGAATGGGCAGAACTGGCAAATGGTTCGGATACCAACACTACAACATAGAACCAGATTTTATTACAATAGGAAAAGCACTGGGAGGAGGATTACCAATTAGTGCGGTAGTAGGTCGTAAAGACTTACTGGAGTTAAGCGATGACCTATGGTCAACACACACTGGAAACCCAGTATGTTGTGCCTCTGCTCTCGCTACAATAAAGACAATAAAGGAAAAACGGCTTGTAAAAAAAACAAATGATAGAAATGCCTGGATTGAACACCTATTCCATATTACTTATGCAGATTATCACGTATATGGACAAGGACTTATGTGGGGAATAAATGTAGGAGATGCCGAAAAGGTTCAAATAGTTCTAAAGAAATGTGCCGAGAAAGGGCTATTATTAGTGAATACACACGGGACAGTGATTAAGATTGCCCCACCATTAACTATATCCGATAATGCTCTTATATTGGGAATTCGGATATTAAAACTATGTTTAGAGGAACTACGAACAGAACCGTGTATTTGCCCCCAGCAAGGTTAAATTACGCCAAAAAACTATGATTATAAGACATACAGGAATAGTAGTAAAAAACCTCAAAAAAGAGATAAAGTTTTACGAGAAATTCGGCTTAAAGATATTAAAAGAAGACCTTGAGAAAGGTGAGTTTATTAGCACGATACTGGGCAACGAAGTAGAAGTAAAGACTTGTAAACTAACAGAGCAAATAGAACTACTACAATATATTAAAGGACACGGGGAAAACCACATAGCATTTACAATAGATAATGAGGACGATTTCAAGAAGCTGAAGTTAATATCAAAGCCACAAATATCGCCAGACGGCAAAGTAAAAGTCGCTTTCGGATATGACCCAGAACATAACTTAATTGAATTAGTTTATGAAATACCTCGAAGTAATATACAAAGACAAGCCGAAGACGCAATACCCTTTCCAACTATGTCAACATATAAAACAACGGTTGGGCTTGGAAACTGGTGCTAAACTATTAGACGCTGGTTGCGGATTAGGCTATTTTACAGAAGCATTTAGAGAACTTGGAATAGACGCAGTAGGGCTGGACAGAGAGATTGACTTCGAGAGAGATGAGTTTCCATTCAAAGAAGGAATACTTGACGTAGTATTTACAAAATCGGTTATAGAACATTTAGGTAAACCAGATAACTTTATCAAGGAAATCAGAAGAGTATTGAAACCCAATGGCAGGATAATAATAATGACGCCAGACTGGCAAAGCCAAATGCGTATCTTCTACAACGATTACACGCACGTTCACCCATATGACAAAGATAGTTTAGGGGACTTACTAAAGATATACGACTTCAAAGAAGTAGAAACAGAGAAATTTTACCAATTACCAATTCTATGGAAGTATCCAATATTAAAAATAATATCAAAGTTCTTACAGATATTTCCAGTTAAAGGCACACATAAGAACAAATTTATACGGTGGTCAAGGGAGCTTATGGTCCTTGCTATCGCAAAAAAATGAACACATACATAATTGGAGAAATAGGTATAAATCACAATGGAGATATAGACACAGCCAAGAAGTTAATAGATATGGCAGTCTTTGCGGGTTGCGATGCTGTGAAGTTTCAGAAGAGAACGATAGAAGATGTTTATACGCCAGAGGAATTGGCAACACCCAGAAAAAGTGTATTTGGAACAACAAACGGCGACCAGAAGAGAGGACTTGAATTCGGCTTAAAAGAATACAAAGAGATAGATAAATATTGTAAAGAAAGAGGAATAGATTGGTTTGCATCACCTTGGGACTTAAAGAGTGTTGATTTCTTAGAGAAGTTTGATTTACCATATTACAAAGTGCCATCAGCACTATTAACAAACGACAAGCTACTGGAACGACTTAAAGGAAAGAAAGTTATTCTATCAACGGGTATGAGCACAGTAGCCGAGATAGACCACGCAGTAGAGCTATTAGACAATCCAATTCTTATGCACTGCACTTCAACCTATCCTACAAAGATAGAGGAATTAAACTTAAATGTAATTCCGTGGTTAAAAGAAAGACACGATATAACAGTTGGATACTCTGGACACGAAACAGGTATAGTTGAGTCTGTAATAGCAGTTGTTTTAGGGGCAGAATATATTGAAAGACACATAACTTTAGACAGGTCTATGTGGGGAAGCGACCAATCCGCCAGCCTTGAACCAAATGGCTTAAACAGAATGGTTAGAGATATTAGAAACCTACCAGAGGCATTAGGCAGTGGTATTAAAAAGGTTTATGACAGCGAATTACCAATTATAGCGAAATTAAGAAGATGAAACGGGTTGAAAAACTGTGGGGAAGCGAAATATGGGTGTGTAATTTAAATTATTGTGGGAAAATTCTGAAACTAAATAAAGGTTTTAGGTGTTCGCTACACTTCCATAAACTAAAAGATGAAACCTTTTATGTTATTAAAGGCGAAGTTTTAATGGAGATAAACAACAGAAAGAGAAAGATGAAAGTCGGCGATGCACAAAGAATTAAACCAATGGAACGCCATAGATTTACAGGAATAACAGAAGCAGAGATAATAGAGTTTTCAACACACCATTTAGATACAGATAGTTATAGGTTAGAAACCTCAGGGAAAATATGAATGGATTAACAAACATAAATATAGAATTGTCAAGCAGATGTAATAAGAACTGCTGGATGTGCGGAAGACGCAAGATTGAAAGAGATTACCCTAAATTGGCAAACTGGGGCGATATGGATTTCGCTTTAATAGAAAAGATTGCCAAACAATTACCAAGCGGCATAATAGTTCAATTCCATAATAATGGAGAAGGAGTATTATATCCAAGATTTGGAGAAGCAGTTAAGTTATTTAAAGACCAGATAAAGTCCGTTAATACAAACGGAAAGCTTTTAATAGAGAAAGCAGACGAGATAATAGATAATTTAGATACTTTAACTATTTCAATATTTGAGAAAGACCCAGAAGCAGATAAACAATACGATATTCTAAAGAAGTTCCTTAAGATTAAAGGCGACAGAAAACCGCTAATGATATACAGATGTTTAGGAGATGTTGATTTAAAACGATATGAGGAGTTAGACGGCATAGTAGTAACAAGAGTTCTACACAATCCTCTGGGAAGTTTCGGCTATCAAAAGAAACCAACAATCCCAGAAACAGGAATATGTGAGGATATGTTGAGCCATTTAGCAATAGACAGGTTCGGTAAAGTTTCAATCTGTGTTAGGTTCGACCCTTTAAGACAAGGGGTAATCGGCGACGCCAACACAACATTATTAGAAGAAATATGGAATAGTCCTAAAAGGCAGGAGTGGCTTAAGTGCCACAGGGAGGGAAGAAGAGATAAAGTCCCTTTGTGTCAATCCTGCGAATTTTGGGGCATACCTACAAGTATATGAGATTATGCATAACTGGCGGAATGGGCTTTATAGGTGCTCATTTTGTGGAAGAGATACTTAAAACCAAGGATTGGGAAATAGTTATCTTGGATAGATTAGATATATCTGGCAATACAAAACGCCTAACAGATATGGATATCTGGGAACAAGAGAAGCACAGAGTTAAGTTTGTATGGTGGGATTTAAAAGCCGAATTAAACGACCAAGTAATAAAAGAAATAGGCGATATAGACTATATCTGGCATTTAGCAGCAGGTTCGCACGTAGATAGAAGTATAGAAGACCCAATGAGCTTTGTAATGGATAATGTGGTTGGAACTTGTAGCCTACTAAACTATGCTCGCAAGATAAAACCTAAACAATTCATATATTTTTCAACAGATGAGGTATTCGGACCCGCACCAGAAGGAACTGACTACAAGGAATGGGACAGATACAAAAGCGGAAATCCCTATGCCGCAAGTAAGGCAGGAGCAGAAGAACTATGTGTTGCTTTTGAAAACACATATAAACTGCCTATTATAATAACGCACACAATGAATGTTATTGGAGAACGACAACACCCCGAGAAGTTTATACCAATGACAATTAAAAACATATTAAAAGGAGATAATGTAGTTATCCACTCCGACAAAACCAAAACAAAATCAGGTTCAAGAAAATGGATACACGCAAGGAATGTGTGTAATGCCCTCTTGTTTCTGACAGATAATGGCGAGTCGGGAGATAAGTATAACATTGTTGGTGAAGAAATGAGTAATTTAGAAGTTGCTCAATTCATAGCTGACACTTTGGACAAACCCCTAAAACACGAAATGGTTGATTTTCACAGTAGTAGACCAGGACACGACCTTCGCTATTCTCTCGACGGAAGCAAGTTGAAGGAAATGGGGTTTGAGCATCCGAAGACGCTTAAAAAATCACTTAAAAAGACAATCTTATGGTATTTAAACCGACCAGATTGGCTATAAAATTATGGAATTATCAGGCTCAAGCGGTAAAGGTTTGCTTCCCGATGTTGACTTCATTTGTCAAACTGATAGCAACTCTTATCCGACAATAGACAAAGTAAGAAACTTAAACAATTCATATCACGATGTTACTCGGCTGATTTGGAGTTGCTCTGGTGATTGGGAATATGACGACAGCAATAAGTCAGACCTGCCTATCTCAACAGCTACATTAGTTGGTGGACAACAGGACTATGAATTACCTACAACTGCCCAGAGAATAGAAAGGGTAGAGGTTTTAGATATAAATAACAATTATCAATTACTGAAGCCGATTGATATGCACGATGTTAATGTGGCTTTAGATGAGTTTAAGGAAACAGATGGAATGCCACAATACTACGATATGGTGGGCGACTCCATATTCCTATACCCAGCACCGTCAGCAGGTGATGTTGTATCGGCTAAAGGGTTAAAAATACACTATAACAGAGATATAACTGAATTCTCGGCTTCTCCAGTAAGTGCTTTCGCTACAACAGTGCCAGGCTTTGCTACACAATTCCATAGGATACTATCGTATAGTGCCGCACTTGATTTTGAGGAAGACGCCAGTAAGAGAGCCAATTTAGTTAGAAGAAAAGATGCTTTAGAAAAAGGATTAAAGTCTTTCTATGGAAAACGCCACAGAGTTTATAGAACAAGAATAAAACCTAAATCATATAGGTATCAAAGGATATATGAATAACACAAGCCACACTCAATGACAAAAACACAATTCAAACGATTAAAACTTAAAATAGATAGATTGCTTCAAAAGGCAGAAGATGAAGCACTTGAGGATGGGGCTGATATCGTTTCGCTACAACCAAAATTAGAAGAACTAAAACGTGAGCTTATTAAATCAAGCGGTTTTTCTATTGGTGAATATGAGGAAATGGAAGATGAGCCCGAGCCAGTAGAGGAAAAGAAAACAACCGATGATGCAATCGTAATGGAGCTTGCCAAAATAAAGGGATTACACGGAATAGGAAAAGACGGCGAAAAAGGAGAGAAAGGCGATAAGGGTGAAAAAGGAGATAAGGGCGATAAGGGTGAAACTGGGAAACAAGGAATACAGGGAACGAAAGGTAATGACGGAAAAGACGGCAAGCACGGAAAAGACGCAAAGACATTCTTTAGAGGAAAACAAGGTGAAAAAGGTAAAGACGGAAAATCCATTGAACCAGAAATAATCGAAGGACTTGCCAAGAAACTAGTAGAGAAACAATTTTTAGTAGGAAATCCGCTATTTGAAAAGAGGGTTTTAGATATGACCGTTAAACAGCAAGAGAGGATTATAGAGCCAGTTAGAAGAATGGGAATGGGGCTACAAAACCAAATAGATGGTTTAAGCTCTCAAATAGGAACAGATACTCAAGAAAATACATACACAATCTCGCCAAGTGGTGGAGATTATACAACAATCCAAGCAGCTTTAGACGCCAATAGTTCAGGAAGTGAATTATTTATTGTTTATCCTGGAACATACACCAATGACACAATAAACTTTACCGCAGATGACCAATGCGTTATAGGTGCTGGATTAACGCCACAACAAGAAGTAACCAATACAGCCCAGATTATTAACTTTGGTGCTTTTACTGGTTGCCATTTGAACAATATCAAATTAACTGGAACTTACACATCAGCGATAGATATGATAACTGGTAGCGGTGAATTAATCGCCAGAGATACTGGATTGGTGGTTAATGCTTCAGGGTCAATAGCGGGAAGTCCTACCGTGGTAAACACAACTGGAACTTTTAAACAGGTGAGGGGTTCATTGGTTTATAATAACGCTGCATCTTCGGCAGGACAAATTAAACAAGCAATTACGCTCGGAACTGGTGCAACAGTTGAATTAAGAAGAGTTATAATAGATATAGACGGCTCAAATGCTGCCGCCGCAATAACTTTAGGATATGGTTCTGGTACAGGAGTATTAGATACTTACCATTGTAAGATAGATGTAGATGACACAGCCGCAACAATAGTAAATGGATTAGCTTATCTTGGCGGAAAAGGTAGCCACGAATATATGGGTAATGATATACACGTTACCTGTGGCACAACTGGAAAAACAGCCTATGGACTTTTATTAACGTCAAGCACATCTCCATATCTTTCTATAAGATGTATGTTTAATCATATACACGTAGAGAGTGGTGCTGGGGGAACAAGTATAGCTTTATCTATTGGTGCTAATTGCACAGTAATTAGTCAATTTTGTGATGTAGTTGCCGCAAATGCAAATATTGTCAGCGGAACACTAACAAATATAAGTAGTTCAGCAGACGGCGATTTGGATATTTCTGGCACATTAAAAGCAGATATTATTAAAGCAGACCCAGTATTGGCAACAAATTTAGATTACTCTGGAACGGTAGAAGAAGGAACAGCAGGTTATGGAACAACCGCAATAGGTGATGTGGTATATCTGGCAAGTGCTGATGGTAAATGGGAAAAGGCAGACGCCAGTGCAGAAGGCACAACTAAACCTGAAA
>Ga0307928_10003413_pt1 | contig 12102 bp, 11 predicted proteins | sample AceLakmetagen232_FD_201815 | JGI IMG/M metagenome (GOLD analysis project Ga0307928, IMG submission 201815) | Saline water microbial communities from Ace Lake, Antarctica - #232 | ecosystem: Environmental > Aquatic > Non-marine Saline and Alkaline > Saline | place: Antarctica: Ace Lake... | reverse complement strand
ATGCTATAGCAAAATGTTACGAGTTACTTGTAAATGGAAAAGAGAAATACAGAAGATACGAACATTATAAATATTATTTGAATGACTACATCACGTTATGATGGTTTTGTAATTTGGGGACATGGTTTGCCTCACATCAGGGAAATAATGACAGTTATACGGTCTCGTTTTGAGATTGTCATTATCTTAAGAAAAGAGTTAAGTGATGTTAGGTCATTCGTAGACCAGGTATATGCAATAGATTCCTATCCAATAGATATTATACAAGAAAAGACGGAATACCTTTTGCAAGAGATGAACGAGGTGGTATTTGTCCTTGTGAAGAATAATAACGTAGATATGTGGGATGTTGACATGGGGGAATACGCAAAGAAAGAGTGCAGATATGTAGCCGCCACGAAGGTTATAATACGTGAAAAATGGAATAAGATACCACACCATCATGTTATCCATGGAACTGATAATGAAGTAGAAACAAGGCATATACTATCACTGTTCGGTGAGGAACCGATAGAATATTACCTCACCAACCAAGGAACACCATTTCCGTTTCATATAGCACCATTTGAATATGAGGAAATAGAATTAGACATCACTCTTTTAAATGGGCGTTTATTGGAGGATATGTGGGGTAAGTCTATAGAGGAAACGCCTCATTACTTATACGCCATAGACAATAAAGAACCTTACATTAAATATCACGAAAAGCACTACGGTATTGGTCTCATAGAAGATCACTTCCCTGAGAGGTTTGATGATATGATAAAATATTTTAATAATGGTGGTAAATTCCCGCCGATACTCGTTATAGGTGACAGGATAATTGATGGTGGGCATAGGTGCGCGATATATCTATCAAAAGGAATAACAAAGGTGAAGGCATTGAGTAAAAAAATAAACGGTAGGAAAAGGATTGTGAAGCACAAAATATTATTGGTTGGTGGTACGGGTGGTATTGGTCAACAGCTATTAGACGCATTTGATAAAGAGAAATATGAGGTTGTGGCTATAGGGTCGAAAGATATTGACATAACAAATCAATATTCAGATTGGAATAAGTTAAGTGGAGTTGGTGTAGTGGTTAACCTAGCAGGCGTCATAGCCCCCGTATCCCTATCAGAACACTCAGGGATGTCTCAGCGTATGGTTGAGGTAAACTGCTTGGGGGCGGTAAACTTGCTCATGGGGTTGTTGCCAATTATGAAGCCACATAGATATGGGAGGATAATAATGATGTCTTCAGTATTCTCTGAGATAACCGTTCCTGGTTATGGTGTATACTCGGCTACAAAGGCATTTGTTGATAAGCTTGTTAAGTCAGCCGCTATAGAGAACGCTAAACACGGAATAACCATTAATTCCATACAGCTTGGGTATACAGGTCTTGGTATGGGGGCATTGGAAGATGAAAAGTTATATGAGAAGACAAAAAACAAATGTGAGCTTAAAAGGTTTTGTTCACCAACGGATATAGCAAAAACAATAGACTATATAATAGAAACAGAATATTTAACTGGTCAAAATATAAGATTAGATGGAGGTATTAGATGAGGTTTAACGACATACATATAAAAGGCTATTCAAGATATTTGCCACATATGGAACAAAGTAACAAAACACTTGGATATGATGATAAATGGATACGAAAGAACTTGGGTATTTCATCAAGAAGGGTTGTGTTAACAGAAAACGTTGTTGATCTTGGTTATAAGTCGGCAGAAGGGGCTATAATAAACTCTAAGATATTAAGTAAGGATATAGATGCCGTGATTGTATCTTGTTCAAGCCCATCATCATTTGCTCCGTCTATTGCAACACAGATTATAAATAAACTTGAAATAAAGGTTCCCGCATTTGATATTAATGCCGTGTGTTCTGGATTTGTATACGCCATGGAGGTTGGGTGCCACATGATAAATAGTGGTGGGTATAAGAATATCATCATTGTGGCTACAGAGGCTTATTCAGAGATAACAGATTATAAGAATAGAGATTGTGTATACTTTGGTGATGGAGCGGGGGCCGTTGTCTTGTCTCATGGTGAAGGAACAATATATACAAATATATATGCAGACGGACAATCTGGCAATTCATTTATCGTAAAGCCTGGTGGGAAGTTTTCAATGATAGGGAAGAATGTGTCTAAAAGAATAAAAGAGAAATTGCCAAGGTATATAGAACATGCATTAGCAGAGGCAGATATAAGAATAAGTGATGTGGACGCTTTTATTCCTCACCATGCTGCAAAAACGGTATTAGATGGGTTATGCAGGGATATCGGTATGTCATTAGATAAAACGGTTACAGTAATGGAGAAATACGCCAATCTTGCTAGTGCTTCAATACCAATAGCGCTATGTGAAATAATGGATATTAAAAGAAAAACAATACTAATGGCTGCCATAGGATCGGGTTGGTCTTATGGCACGGTAATACTAAAACAATGAAGATAGGAGTAGATGTAAGGGTAAGTGATAAGGCAGAGATTGTAAGACCTGAGCTTGTAACCATTGGGAATCACGTTTCCATTGATTCGTGGGTGTACATATCCACAAATGTTAAGATGGGTGATTATATTCATATAGCTCCACATGTAAGTATTATAGGTGGCTCTGAAGCCACTCTTATAATGGGTGATTTCTCTAACATAGGGTCTGGTAGTAAGGTTGTGGTAATCAGCGATAACTTTAAAGAGGGGATGGTAAATCCTATAGTGCCATTAGAGCATAGGAAGGTAATTGGAGACACAACAGTCCTTGAAAGGTTTGCTGTTGTAGGGGTAAACTCTGTGGTGCTCCAAGACGTTGTTATGGCGGAAGGGTCAGTGCTTGGGGCCAACTCATTGCTTTTAGAGAGCACCGAGCCATGGACGGTATATGCCGGATCACCAGCTAAACCAATAGGGAAAAGAGATAAGACGAGTATATTAAAATCAGCTAAAGAATTAGGATATGAGTTATAACGCATGGCCATTGCCAAAATTACCAAAAGAGTTACAGAGACCTGAACTTGCCAAGCTTAAGAAGATGGGGTACAAGTTCGATGATGCACGAGATGTTGTGTCTATATGTGAAAAGAAGATAGCGAAGTTCTTCGGTTCGGAGTATTGCGTAGTGACAGACTGTTGTTCACATGCAATCTTCCTTAGCCTTGAATACCTTAAGTTCAACGGGGAGATTAGCAGAAAACAGGAGATAACCATTCCTAAGCACACGTATATCTCCGTTCCTATGCAGATACTGCATGCGGGGTTATTACTAAAGCTAAGAGATTATGCTTGGAAAGGAAGTTATGAGTTAGAGCCAACAAGGGTTATGGACGCTGCCGTTGTATGGGAGGAGGGTGGATATGTTAAGAATAGCCTAATGTGTTTATCGTTTCAGATTAAGAAGGCAATACCAACGGGTAGAATGGGCGCTGTGTTAACAGATAATAAAGATGCTGCTGAATGGATAAGGCTTGCTTCTTATGATGGTAGAGACCTTAGCGTACCATATGACAGCGATGGGCATGTAAAAATGATGGGTTGGCATATGTATGCCACTCCAGAAGATTGCGCAAGAACGATTATATTAATGGACGCTGGTTGTGGCATAAACGGAGCATACCTTGGAAGTGATAGTTATCCAGATATAGAACAAATGATGGAGGGGATATTATGAAAAAAGCATTTATAACGGGGGCTAGCGGTCAGGATTCGTCATATCTAGCAGAACATCTTCTTAGTATGGGGTATGAGGTGCACGGTATGATAAGGAGAAACTCTGTATCAGAGAACCAACACCCCAGGATTGAGCATCTAAATGGTAAGATTGAGCTTTATTACGGAGACCTAACAGATCAAACGTCAATAGAGTCGATACTAACCAAGGTTCGTCCAGATGAGATATATAACATTGGAGCGCAAAGTCATGTTGGTATAAGTTTCCAAGTACCGCAATTCACAGCGCAGACAAACGCAATAGGCGTCCTTAACATGCTTGAGGCTTATAAACGGTTATGTCCATCTGCTAAGTTCTATCAAGCTTCATCAAGTGAGATGTTTGGTTTATCTGTAGAAGACGATAACTTTCAAAGGGAATCAACCGTGATGAACCCAACATCTCCTTACGGATGCGCAAAGGTGTTTGCATATAATATGGTAAGACACTACCGTAGGGCTTATAATTTACACGCAGTCAATGGAATACTATTCAACCACGAGAGCCCACGTAGGGGTAGTAACTTCGTGACCAATAAAGTGGTTAAAACAGCATGTCAGATAAAGCTTGGCATAAAGGATCAGTTAGAACTCGGTAACATGGATAGCCATAGAGATTGGGGGCATTCGAAGGATTACGTCAAGGCAATGCATCTTATTATGAACCACGACATAGCGGATGACTTCGTGGTATCCACTATGCAGACGCACTCCGTAAGGGAGATGTGTGATGTGGTATTTACGCTACTTGGAATGAACTACGAAGATTACGTTGTACAGAACGCAAAGTTTATGAGAGCCGAGGAATTACCATATCTTAAAGGAGACTCTACAAAGATTAGAGAGACACTCGGATGGGAACCCACCTATACCTTTATTGAGATGATGAATGAGATGGTGGAGCATTGGATGGATGTGTTACAAGGAAAGGAATCGTTACGATGATAACCGCCCACATAGCATCACTACCCGAAAGGGTTGAAACATTGGAGAAGACCGTTAATAGTCTTTTACCACAGGTGGACTACATTTTTGTGTCTCTTAATAATTACGAAGAGATTCCGTTTTTCCTAAATGATAATAAGATTATCTCAACGCTATGCGATAACTCATTAGGTGATGCAGCAAAGTTCCTTCGTGTAAACGACTTCCATGGTTACGTCTTTGTATGCGACGATGACATCATCTACCCCGATAACTACGTAGACTACATGATAAGCAAGATAGAGTCGTGTAAGGGTGTTGTAAGCCTACTAGGAAAGGAGTATTCAAAGAGACCGATAAAGTCATTCAGAAAGGGGTACACGGAGATACACCGATGCCTCGTTCCTGTAGAGGGGGACCATGAGGTTGATGTATGTGGTACGGGCGCAATGGCATACCACTCCGATGATATAGATGTTAACGTTGATGACTTTTTATCAAGGAATATGGCGGATATATGGATGGCGAGATTGGCATACGAACAAGGTGTGAAGCTTTTTGCCGTTGAACATGATAGGGATTTCATTGAACATATAACATATCCTAATAGAATATGGGTAGGAACAGTCGATGATACAGTACAAACAATGGTGCTTAATAGTTTTTTGAAATAAACATTATGAAAGAAGATTTAGTTACAAACACGGTAGAGGATGCAGGTAATTAGTACGTTCTCAGGAATAGGGGGATTTGAGTTAGCGGCAGAATGGGTTGGATGGGATAATATCGTATCCTGTGAAATCAGCCCGTTTGGAAATAAGATACTCAAATACTACTGGCCTAACGCATACCACCACGGAGACATACATACATTAAACTATGACACAATCAAAGAAAAATCCAGATGGAATCCCTCCGAAGCAACAATCGTTGTGGGGGGATTCCCGTAACTATGCCAACCCTTTTCACAGGCAGGTAAACGCAAAGGTACAGCCGATGACAGACATCTCTGGCCGGAAATGCTTAGACTCATTCGAGAAGTTCAGCCACGTTGGGTTGTGGGCGAAAACGTTTATGGACTTATTAATTGGGACGGGGGATTGGTATTCGACCAGATCCAGGCTGACCTGGAAGCTGAAGGGTACGAAGTCCAACCGGTTATACTTCCAGCTGTTTCCGTCAACGCTCCACACAGACGGGATAGAATTTGGTTTGTTGCCCACAATACAAACTCAAGGATTAAAGGAGTGCGAGAACGGGAAGACTGTATTTGCAAATCTGGATATGCTACCAACGCCAGATTGCTCGGACAGGAGGAGCGACAAGTCGGAACAATGGGGGTTAAGCAATTATGCGAAGAATCAGATGCTACCGAGTCCAGTAGCGAGCGATGCGACAACGGGAGCGATAATAGGGAAAAACGACACATTCAAGGAAACGAAGGGGCTACCGAGGAAGATAAACCAGAACGGAAAGGACGGGAGTGTGGGGCTTGCGAGATTAGTGAAACTACTCCCAACCCCGACAGCCGACGACAACCCAGCGAAGAACACAGGGAAGAGGAACCAGGACGGATTACAGAAACGGGCTTACGAAACAACTGGGAAAACTTCCCAACTCAACCCCCTGTTTGTAGCAGAGATGATGAGCTTTCATCCTCAATTCACAGTAAAGCCATTTCAAAAGAGCATAATATGGACAGAAATATAGTAATTAAAGGAGCAATTGATGAGGGTAGACTTATCGCTGATAGTAAAACAGGAAAGGTATTCTCAACAACATTAAGAGGGAAGAAAGGTCAAAAAATTGAATTACCAGGGTGTGATTGTAATGGTTATACAGTTCATGGTATATATTACAACGGAATACACAAACAGATAAGAGCACATCAAGTAGTGTGGATTTCCGCTAACGGATTATACGATAAAGATAAACTTATGATCGACCACATAAACAGGGATAAAAAAGATAATCGGTTAGATAATCTAAGGTTAGTGGATGCTAAAGGTAATAAAGCAAACGCACCAGACCCGCAAAGCAGGTATTCTGATGATGAGAAAGACGCAATGTTTATGCTACATAATGATGGACATATGAGTTTTAGGGAGATAGCTGAAGATTTTGGATGCAGTAAGAGTAGAGCACATCAAATAGTATCAGATCATAAATTTAACAAACTGGACGGTATTACCTTTCCTAAGTGGCGAAACGAATCAATAAAGGCTTATGGAAATGCAGTTGTGCCTGAACTAGTTTATGAGATATTTAAAGTAATACAAGAAATAGACAATCAATAATGGACGGGTTTTTCAACAAAAAAGAAACGGAATCTAAATCCAGACCAGGTGGGAAAGTCCTCTCCTGTGCCTCCTGTGGATTATACAAAGATGCTAAATCTCCAAAGATAAAAGCATACGGAGAAGGAAAGAAAGGAATCCTAATTATAGGGGATTCCCCGGATGCAGTGGATGATCGTAAAGGATTACCGTGGCAAGGGAAATCAGGGAGAATACTACGGCTGACATTAAAGGAATTAGGAATAGATTTGTTTGAAGATTGTACTTGTATTAATGCAGTCAATTGTCATCCAAAGGAAAAGCATACACCAAACGATTATGAAATTGATTGCTGCCGATCCGTAATGGTGACAAAAGCAATTGAAGATTTCAATCCTAAAGTTATTCTATTACTTGGATCCACCGCTTTAAAAAGTTTCTTATCACATCGCTGGCAAAAGGACTTAGGAGGAATTAGTAAATGGAGGGGCTGGTCAATCCCTGATCAGGATTATAAATGTTGGGTCTTCCCTACTTTCCATCCAAGTTATCTTGAAAGGGAAAAGGGGAAAGAAGTTCAAACCATCTGGGAGCAGGACTTGAAAACGGCCATAGAGCTATCAAAGAAGCCGTTTCCTGTCTTCCCCACTCCTGACATACAGTACATTACCGATTTGAGTATTTTAACGCATGTACGGCATTCTTTTGCCTTTGACTATGAAACCACTGGATTGAAGCCGCATGCCATTGGTCATAAGATTGTTTGTTGTAGTGTAGCGGTCAGTCCGGAAAAGGTTTATACCTTCATGCTTCCTAAAACAAAACAGGAAAGAAAACCCCTGACTGATCTTCTCCAGGATTATACAATTGGGAAGATGGCCCACAACATGAAATATGAAGACGCCTGGACTTGGAATAAATTAAGAGTAGAGGTTGCTAACTGGGAATGGGATTCAATGTTGGCTGCTCATGTGTTAGATAATCGTCCAGGCATTACCGGATTGAAATTTCAAACGTATATCACTTTCGGTGTGGTTGATTATGCCTCTGAGATTACTCCTTATTTAAAAGCGGTGGATGGTAAGAATGGAAATGCTATTAATCGTATTGATGAATTATTGGAGAAGCCGGGAGGGGAGAAAATGGTATTGAAGTATTGTGCATTGGATTCCCATTATCAATACAATTTATCAATGAAACAAATTAAGGAATTCAATTATTCATTTTTGCCTTTTTAGATTATGATTGAATCTAATAAAATGAAGGTTACACTATTGTTTATTAACTAAATTATACTTATCTTTATATTGCTTATTAGTTATACTATGAATCAAACAGAAAATATTAACGCCCCAAAGGTAAATACATTCATTCCGTATGGTATGACTGATAAGCTATTTACTGGAGGGGCTTTATATTTTAACAGTATGAAGAGAACAAAATTTCCAAATGCATCAGGTATTTACCGAATTCAATCTAAAGTAAATAATAAGATTTATATAGGGAGTTCAATTAATTTTAAAAGTCGAAAATATAGTCATTTCAAATCTTTAAAAAATAAAAAACATACAAACAAACATTTACAAAATCATGTTAATAAATATGGGATAGATGATTTCCAATTTTCAATATTAGAATATTGCCCAAAAGATAAATTAATTGAAAGGGAACAGTACTATATAGATACATTAAATCCAGAATTTAATATATGTAAAATAGCTAAATCTTGTCTAGGGGTAATAAGATCTGAAGAAACAAAAAGAAAAATAAAAGAAAATCATGCTGATATTTCTGGAAAAAATAATCCATTCTATGGGAAACACCAATTTGGAAAAGATAATCCATTCTATGGGAAACAGCATACGGAAGAAACAATTAAAAAGCATAGTGAATTTGTAAAGGCTTGGTATAAAACTGAGGAAGGCGAAAAATGTAGACAAAACCAAAGTAAAATTAAAAAAGGAAAACCTACTTGGAATAAAGGGAAAATAGGAATTTATACAGAAGAGGTTAGAAAGAAGATGGGAAAATCAAAAATAGGAAAACCTCCATGGAATAAAGGATTGACAAAAGAAACAGATCAAAGAATAAAAAAATATAGTGACGCTAATAAAGGAGAAAAGAATTCAATGTTTGGAAAACCCGCATGGAATAAAGGATTAACAAAGGAAACTGATCAAAGGGTGGAAAAATACGCTACTTCCAATATAGGACGTGAAAGTTGGAATAAAGGATTGACAAAAGAAACAGATCAGAGAGTGAAGAAAATAGTAATTTTATAAGATGACATTATTTAAACGGAAATAAATGAATATTACTCCAAAAACTCAACAAGCATATTCCCTTTTGCATTCAGGGACTCTTGCCCTTGCCAGGGCTGAACGTCAAGGAATAAGGGTTGATCTGGAATACACCGCTAAAAAGAAAATTCATTTAACGAAAAACATTGAGCGCCTGGAAAGGAACTTCATGGAAACTAAGTTTTACAAGCATTGGTGTCATACCGTCAAAAATCATAGACCAAACATTCACAGTGATTCTCAACTTGGTTCCTTCTTATACGGAGTCAAGAAACTGGAGCCAACAAAACAAACAGCCTCAGGAAAGGGATCAACGGATGAAGAGGCTCTCACTTCTTTAAACATCCCAGAGCTAAACACCTTATTAAGAATAAAGAAACTAAAGAAATTAAGAGACACCTACCTCAGTGCATTTGAACGGGAGCAGGTCAATGGCTATCTACATCCATTTTTTAATCTCAATATTGCCCGGACGTACCGGTCCAGCAGCGACAAACCCAATTTCCAAAATATTCCCAAACGAGATAAGGAATCAATGAAAATTACCCGGGATGCTTTGTTTCCTCGTCCTGGACATCAACTATTAGCATTTGACTTTAGTGGATTGGAAGTTTGTATCGCAGCAACATATCATAATGATCCTACTATGATTAAGTACATCACGGATCCAACTTCTGACATGCATGGTGATATGGCTGCCCAGATATTTATGATTGATGATTTTGACAGGAATAGGGAAGACCACGGTACTTTGAGACAAGCAGCAAAGAATGGATTTGTATTTCCAGAATTCTACGGGGATTATTTCAAAAATTGTTCTGATTCATTGGCTTGTACCTGGGGAGAGCTCCCTCATGGAAGTTGGAAAGCTGGGCAGGGAATTGAACTCGGAGATGAAACTTTGAGTGATCATATGAGGGCTAATGGAATAAAGAGTTTTGATGCTTTCACTGAACATATTAAAGCAATAGAGAAAGACTTTTGGGAAAATAGATTTCCTGTTTATGCCAAATGGAAAGAACGTTGGTGGAAAACATACCAGAAGTACGGGTATATTTCAATGCATACGGGATTCACCTGTAGTGGAGTGATGGGGAAGAATGATGTGACTAATTATCCAGTACAGGGAGCCGCGTTTCATTGCCTCCTTTGGTCTTTTATTCAGGCTGACAGGATAATGATCAGAGATAAATGGGATACAAAAATAATAGGACAGATCCATGATGAAATAGTATTGGACGCTCATCCGGATGAAATTGAAATGGTTTGCAAAACAATTAAGAAAATTACTTGTGTTGATTTGCCTAAAGAATGGAAGTGGATTAATGTTCCTTTGAATATAGATGCCGAAATTTGTGACGTAGATTCCAGCTGGTCAAACAAAAAAAAGTTGAAAATTTAAAAGAAATCAAAATATTTTTAGTATAATATAATAAATAAAAGAATGAGTCTACATTTAAAATATCGTCCACAGACCTTTGATGAGGTTATAGGAAATGAAGAAGTTATTGAAATCCTCTCTAACATGCTGGAGAAAGGAAACTGCCCCCACAGCTTTTTATTTACTGGGCCCACCGGAACCGGGAAAACTACAGTGGCCAGAATTATGGCTGATGAATTAGGTTGTGTTGGGGAGGATTTTAAAGAAATTGACATTGCTGATTTTCGTGGAATAGATATGGCCAGGGAAATAAGGAGAAAGAGTGGATATAAGCCAATCAATGGTCCATGTCGTGTATGGGTATTAGATGAGTGTTTTGCAAAAGGAACTTTAATTACTATGGCGGATGCTTCTGTCCGACCTATTGAAGATATAATGGAAGGGGATTATGTAAAAAATATACAAGGGAATGTTCAAGTCAGTAAAACTTTTAGAAATAAAGTGGATTTAAACAGGGTATGCCTTATTAAATTTAGGAATGGGCAAACCATTACCTGCTCTGAGGATCATTTATTTTTGACTCCAGATGGATGGCTAAAAGCTAAATATTTACAAGATTCTTTTGTTTTTCTAAATAAAGTTAGTAAATTTATGCCTAACATGAATTCACTTAACTTAGAGAAACATGAGAAGAACGAAAAAAGTATGTTCTATTTGTGGAGAGAGTTTTACATTAAAATCAGACTCAAGAGCACAGACGTGTGGCAGAGTTTGTGGGAATGTTTTAGCTGGCAACAATCGAGTTGGGATGCGGCGTTCCTCGGAAACGAAGGACAAAATATCTCGCAAACGATTAGAATATTTCAAAACAGAGAAAGGAATAGCTCTCTGCAAAATGCATTCAGAAAGAATGAAAAAGAACAATCCATCCTTCCAACAAATAAATTTGGACAAAGGAAGAGCCACAAAACAATTAAATGGAACTCTTCATGTATGGAAAGGGGAACGAGGGGGGAACGGAAAATTAACAATTCCTCAAAAATTATTAGCAACTTCTTTAGGATGGGAAATGGAAGTGGTAATAAAAACAGGGCATTCCCCAACGGACAATTCAGAGTTTACCTCCAATTACAAAGTAGACCTAGGAAATCCATCAATCAAATTAGCAATAGAAATAGATGGAAGAGGGCATCATGCGAAAAAGAGTATATTACGCGATCAAAAGAAAACAAAGAAATTGAATCAGTTAGGGTGGCGAGTGTTGAGATTTACCAACAAGGAAGTGCTGGAGAATCTTTCAACAGTGTTATTGGAAGTAAAGAAAGAGATCAAGGCTATGTAACCTTTTATGATTTAGAAATTGAAGGACACCCAAGTTACTTTGCAAATGAGATTACTGTTCATAATTGCCATGAATTAACTACACAGGCCCAGGACGCCTTACTAAAGATATTAGAAGATACTCCGAAGCATGTTTATTTTATTCTTTGTACTACGGACGATCATAAGTTGAAACCAACT
>Ga0307928_10003412_pt1 | contig 12105 bp, 21 predicted proteins | sample AceLakmetagen232_FD_201815 | JGI IMG/M metagenome (GOLD analysis project Ga0307928, IMG submission 201815) | Saline water microbial communities from Ace Lake, Antarctica - #232 | ecosystem: Environmental > Aquatic > Non-marine Saline and Alkaline > Saline | place: Antarctica: Ace Lake... | reverse complement strand
ATTTGTTTCTTGATCTTTATAATACATTAAATTACCCCTTTATAACAGCAAGCGGTGAAAGTTCAACCATTATTTCTGCTAAATATCGTATTTCTTTATATTTCATAATTTTCCTTATTGCCTGACCGATTAGGATAAAATCGGAGCGAACCGAAAGGGGGATCTAACCGATCAGGACTTTATTTTAAGGATAACAACAACTTATTATATGCACTTTTCTTGTCAAGTTAAAACTTCTTTTTTATGTGAGTCATCGTTCTCAATAGTCTTTTTAAATAATTGTCCGGATGCTGAATGAAATATTACAATACCTTCGGGGTTCATAAATCCTTCTGCTGCTCGACTACCTTCGTTCTTTAAATTTAACAATACCATATCTATTTTAAATGTATCAAAATCGCCTCTATATAGAACAGGTACTACATTACAGCAAGCAGGTCTATCTTCTCCCCACCTTTTAGTATTGAATAATGAGAACCGTTTTTCATCCAATCCATAGCTTCTCTGGATTCCACTTCCCCACCATTCTCCATAATGCCTTCCCGGTCCAAGTTTTATTAATTCATCAGCTTTTTCTTCTACCCATTTTGCAAATCCAAAATTATCTTTTTTTATAGTACAGAAACTATTTCTTTTCCCGGGTACTATTCCATAAATAAAATTGCCATCTGAAATTACTCTCCATCCTTTTTCTTTAAAGTCATTACTTATATTTGTGGTTGGATCTAAAGCAGTAATAAATATCTGTGCATTTGTACCATCAATTTTTTCAGTAATTACAATTTCTCTTGATAATCTCGGTATTTTTCTAAATTTAGTAAATTCCATAACATCCTCCTTATACATTATTATAATTATTAATTATCTCTCTTGCCTCGGTAACAACTTCTTCCTTGTAGTCTTTCGGGTTCTTTAATACAACTTTACATTGCTTAATTATTTCTGACATTGGCTTGTTTTTTGTGAATAACATTTTTTATTGCTCCTTATAATAATTTTAAAATATCGTTACCAGATAAAATTTTAAAATTTGTTTTATACATATTATTCGCTTCTTCGGTTGTTATGTCGAACTCATTGACTGCCTCACTCGGAGATTTTATCCAGTTGTTTAATCGTGCAGCTTCAATATTTAATTTCTTTATAAATTTTTGATTGAATTTTATATGCACCGTACCTTTTTTGTATGGTCTCAACTCCATAAAAATCTCATTTGTATCTTTATAAAAGAAAGTCTGTTGTTTACCATATTCCCATATATAATCTTTATGATTAAAATATTCAACATCAATGTTTAAATTCCTTGCTATTGTAAAAATATCTTGAATAAAGAAAATACTATCTCTGTTTATGCCTCTATTTTCTCCATCATAGCCAAGTTCAATAAAATTATATTTGTTTATTATAATCCTGTAATCCAGACTATAATGGCTATTATCTGATTTTACATATCGCCAATCATCCTCAATTATTCTTTTATTAGATTTATAATTTATTATATTCTGTTTATCTGCTAATGTTAAATAAAAATCTTTCAGTTGTTTATCATAATATTCGTTCGCATTTTTAATACTCCATATTACAATACAATAAATATTATTCTCTGAGAAGTCTATATTTGTATTTTCAATTAATGTTCCCAATAAATTTTCACGGCTTTTCGTTGTTAATTTTTCAGTAATTTTATCAAGGTTATCAAACAACTCTTTCCAGTAAAGATTTTTCAACCCAGATATTCTTAATTTTAAACTCTCTTTAATTGAATTAAGGTCAATTTTTAATTCTTTAAATATAGATTGATCTAACTTCTCTATACTTTTATAGTTATCTATTAATAATTTAAAATCTGAATCATATAAGGTTACAAGCTCATTAATTAAATTATCTTTTTTTATTATTGATTTTAAATGATCTCTGTTATTACTTTCAGTAGTATAATCATATTCTTTTTTTTGCTGTGCCTGAAACTTGAATGATGTATTAAACCATATATCAAAAGGATCTGTATATAAATCTGAATTACCATATCGATAATCATTTTCTAATTTTATTTTTATTAAATTCACCTTCGCTCTTGCAGGTCTATCTTCAGCATCAAGAAAATCAAATTTACCAAGTATTTTATATTTAGCTTTTCGTTGTTTAATCACCTGTTCTATTTCTTTATTATTTACCCATCTTTCAGGTAAAACCAAATATATTATTTTAGAGTTAGCTTCTTTAATTATTTTTATTGCCCATAACTCAAATTCACTATAAGGCGGATTACAAAATATTAAGTCTATATTTTTATCAATTAGTGTCTGCTCATAGAAATTAGAACCAATTATAAATATTGATTTATCCATCTCATTAACTAATATTTTTGATTTCTCAATAGCATATTTTTTAAAAGATATTGTATTATTATGCTTATCAGGTTCTTTTCCGTACTCTTCTAATTTATTTAATACCTTTCCGTTACCGGCTCCAATATCTAAAATTGAATAATGAGAATTGTTATTCCTTAAATCTTTAAATAATCTTTTTATAATCTCATTTTTTGTAGGATACCACTCAAAATCCTCGTTATTTTCTTTTAATACTTTTACTATTTTCTTCATATTGGTTCGCTCCTAATTAAGTATACTAATTTTCTTTACCAGAGTCAAGTATTTCTTTAATTATTATATTATACATATCACTCAAATAGCGGATTCTGCCGGATAGTACAGATACTTTTTCGCTCTCGGACATATAACTTAGATCATCATAGGCTACTGTTTTTAAATGTTTTATTTTTTCTTCAATCGTTGCCATTTAATTATTCCTGAACATTTTGAATTGATCTGATTCCTGTTTTAATCGCTTCTTGATTATCTTACAGTATTTCTCTTCCTGTTCTATTAGTATGTAGCGGCGGTTTAAGCGCTCACAGGCAAGACCGAGGGTTCCGCTCCCTGCTGTATTGTCTAATATTATATCATTTTCGTTTGTATATGTCTTTACTAAATATTGTATTAGTTCAACTGGCTTTTGACAAGAATGATAATTATTATTATTGTTATTAGAAAATTTAATTAAATTTAATGGATATCTCTCACCGTTATTTATTGTTATTGTATTATTTCTTTTATCCCTTTTTAATCCAACTCCACAAGTAGAATTATTTCCGTGCTTTTTTATATATGGTTTACCTTTTCTCATTATAGGATTATAGGTCGACTGCTTAAAATAAAAAACTGATATATTTTCAAATATTGTCATTGGCATTTTCTTTGCTAATACATGTCTTTGTGGTTTAGTTTTATACCAAATAATCTCATACTTAAATTCTTTCCGGTTGCTGTTTATTAGGTCTGTTGTAAATGGTTGACTGCCGAATAATACTATCGGTGTGTTGTCATTCCTTAACCGCTTATAGTGTTTCCATAGATCCTGTAAATCGATTACTGTATCCCAACTACACGCCGTAGTACCATAAGGTAGGTCAACAATTATAGCGTTGAATTTAATATCTATGAGCGGAAGGATATCAAGGCACGATCCTTTATACACAACACCGAGGTCTGTTCTGTAATATTCATAATCTGATAGTTTCATTCTTTTAATATTTCCTTATTTTATTTCAATTTTAACAGGATATAAACTCTCAACTTGTTTCTTCTTTAATTTGAACATTGGAGTCTGAACACCTTTAACATCTATAAATTTTACTGTACCATCTGATAAGAACTCTACAAAATCAACAAAATATTTTGTATTACCTGTAAGTTGAAAAGGCACTTGTCTTAAAAAGAATATTACTTCGCCGGCGTATTGTCTAAGTTTCAGTTCGTTGTAATATCGGCTTTCTTTTTTACTGGAAAATTTTATTCCATCATTGATAGTTTGAACAGCATTGAATTTATGTCTTATCATTTAATATTATATCCTAATTCAATTTGCCGGTTGCCGTTTTACCTCTGTAATCTCTAATTTCATTTTCCATTATTTACTCCATAACTTATTTATTATATCGTGTATTCTACAACGCCAACACTTCGGAACATTCTTGTAATACGTAAACCCTATTATGCCGTGTCTCTGATAACACCGATAACAGTTTATGTCTACGTAAATATCATTGCCAAAGTTATCTGTGCCATTATATTTTTTCAATTACTTACTTTCTTGTATTTCTTTTATTGCTCTTTCATATAATTTATGTAATGTCATCATTTTTTCTACTGCTTCAATTTTAGAACAAATTTCACTTATTTCCCAAATATGAAAAAATTCTTTCGCTTCTTCATGCGCTGTTTTGTTTTTTATTAATGTTTTAAATCCTCCGGCTGGTCTAATTTCTTCAAGTTCATTTAATATATTCTGTACTGTTTTATACATTTCACTTAATTTCTTAGCTTGTTTTTCTGTTAATACTTTTTCCATTTAATTATCTCCTGAATTGACAATTTTCTATATTTGATATATGCTGACAAATTAACATTATACTTCCGGCATTCCCCTGCCGCTTAATTTTATTCGGCGTATAAAAACATACATCTTCATCGGTTAGATTAACACAGTTACATATTTTATTACAATCTTCTCTGGTCATTATATCGCTCCTTTTTATACATATTTATTTGTCTATATTATTTGTCAAGTCTATTAACCTATTTTTACTAATAAATAAACAATAAATCCGGCTATAAAGAAACAACTTGTCGCCGCTAATTTTATTAATATCTGTAGTGTCATTTGTTTTCAATCTCCTTTATTACCTTCATTAAATTGATGTCCGGCTCTACAAAGAAATCAGCTTCACACATAGCCGATTCTATTTTATTAAGATATTTCTGTAATTGCTTTCGAGACTGTCTATTTATTTTCATTAGGCGATCACTCATTTATCGTGTCTCCAGCTCCGTCATAAAATAGTTGTGTCAAAATATCCTCATACTCTGCCGATAATCTTGATACAGGAATCATTCGCTTATTCTTTCCATAGCTTTCAATTTCAAGTAATTCAACATCGTCAACTTGAATTTCTGTTGTGCCTCTATTACCGTCAATATCCTCTCCGGCGTGTTCGTCTATCGTCAATTCAACTGATGCGGTAACTCGATAATTTCTTTTACGCTTGCTGTTATAACTTATCTCTTGTGTTTCTGTCATATTAATAACTCCAATTCTTTCAATTTAATTATTGTTTTTCTTATAACCTCTGAAAAAATACTCGATTTTAAAGGGCCTTCAAAACCAAGAAAAAGACCTCCGAATGCCGGATGATTATAATCTAAATAATAATTATCACTTGTTATCGTATAAATTACTAAAGTATATATTTCACATTTATATTTTATTTTTTTTGGTAACTTTTTCATTAATTCTTTTAACGAAGGAAGTGGATAATATTCAGCTAATTCCGGTGCAAATTGTTCATAATTTATAAATATATTACAATCTGAAAACATATTGTTTTTTACACACCATTTCCCAAATTCTTTATCTGTCATTTCTTTTCCTCTTTCTTTAATTTATAAATATTAACTGTTTTATCCCACGGACAATAATATAATTTTCTTTTTGTTAATTTCATACTAAACTCCAATCTTTTTCCTGCGCCTGTTCAAATAATTGTTTCGCCACTTTCTGATTACCGTAAATCTTCTCTTTACGACTATCAAGAAAACTCGGTAATTTTTGATATTCAATTTTGTTAAACACTGATACTGGTCTGGTATCTCGACTTATTACATTTCCGGCATTATCCTGTTTAATAAATTCCTTAAATTCCATAATTACATCAAAATGACCGCACTTCTTACAGTACCATATTATCTGTTGCATATCCTCTGCTTTAAGTTTCTCCATATAATTCTTTTCGTTCTCGTATATATGGCAATGATAACAGTATCTACTCATTTAATTTACTCCTTAAAATTTCTAAACATAATTCTTTTGGTATTTTTGATTGTTCATAATTAACCTCTCCTATCTGAACTATCTAAATTTTTATATTTTTGTCTTTAGCAAGTGCTTTCCATAATTTTAACCCTCTTAATTTTGGCTTTCCGGGTTTCCATAATTCTTCTTTTTCTTGAAATTTAAAATCTCTTTTCATTTTTATGTACGGACATTTTCCACCATTCGCCCAAATTTCCATTTCTTTTTCTCCACAAAATTCGGCATCATGGCGCATTAGTTCTAAAGTAAGCCTGTCTGATAACTTATTAAAATTTTGTGTGAACATATTTAATATAGAATATTTTGCTCCTGATAAATCTGCCCCTGAAAAATTTGCCCATAATAAATTTGTATCTGAAAAATCTGCCCCTGATAAATCTGCCCCTGATAAATATGCCCTTGATAAATCTACTCCTGATAAATGATTAAAATATAACCAATTAACATACTCATTAAATTCTTTAATTTTTCCATTCCTTAACATTTTTACTAATTGTGATTTTGTTTGTTTATTCATAATTAACCTCTCTTCTTTTATAGTTCCTCTATTTTTTTATAATCATACTGTTCAGCAAGTTCTTTTTTATTATATGCCCTACTTGTTACATCAAATAGAAAATCTTCATCAAAAGGATTATAAAAATTAATTCTTCCCCAAAAAGTTCCATCTTTCCATCTCCATAAATAATCGTTCATAATTTCTTTGACTGTCATTTTTAATACGAGGGATTCTTCTTTGTAATATTCCCAATTACTATCACAAGTCTCCCAACATTGTTCTACACCACTTGCATATTTTCCAATCATATTGTGTTCTCCAATAAAATCAATTATAAAATAAACTGATTTATCCCAATGGTTTTTTCTAATTTTAGTTTCTCGTCTAATAATTTTCATTTCTGAAATTTTCATATTATCCTCTCCTATCTGTTCCGCTTAAATTTATAACTCCGTTCTTAAATATATCTTTAAACCGTGAATATATATCCGCACCGCTTGAAAGTGTATGAAGTATGTCTATTTTATTACTGGCTATAAGTGGAAGAGTGCTATTTGCTATTAACTGCGGTTTTAAATTATCGTCAATACTTTTTACGAACCTGAAAGTTGTATCACTTACAAAATCTGTAGGTTTCGCTTTGCTGAACTCTTCCCATAATAATAAACTGCTTTTCTCAATATCTCTTGTCGTTTCTTCCCTGCCGTTCATATCGCTCTGAAGCTGCTGAAAAAACTTTACTGTATCAATTATCCGGCATTTAAAAGGATTATATTGATCTTGCTGTTCAAGTAATAATTTAGAGTACATTATCTCTTTATAAATTCCGTAAGATGCGTGGCTCTTCCCTGAACCGTTCGGGCCGTGAAAGTAAAGGTTCAATTCTCCGGCAATTACTTTTTCAAGGTCTATGCCTAATTTATCGAAGTTTATAAAATTAGATATATCCTTATTATGATATTTAGCCGGGATGTTTAATGTAGTGTTGAACCATTCAGGGGTGTATTGCCTGAACCGGTTACAGTCTTTCCACATTTTACCGCTGTTATCCTCCTGACAGAAATATACTTTATCCGGGTTATTATCCGGATGATACGGACATTCACGGCATTTCTCTTTCAGTAAATTATTTTCAAGCTCTATCTTATTTGTTAGGCGCTTATTTATTGAGATCATCAAATAATCCTCTCTGCCCGTGTTTTTGTTCTTTAATTGTAATTCCTGTTTTCGCTTCATAAATTCTTTTCTTTGCTATTTCAATATATTCAGGATTCAACTCAATACCAATATATTTCTTATTCTGCTTTGTTGCTACTGCTCCGGTTGTGCCAGAACCGAAAAAGGGATCAAGAACCGTTCCGCCTATCGGGCAACCCGCTTTAATCGGTGTTTCAATTAACTCTTCAGGATATACTGCAAAATGAGCTTCACTAAACGGCTTAGGGTTGATAGTCCATACGCATCGTTTATTTCTACCACCTTTATTATACCAATCTCTTTCACCCTCTGAACAAGCAAGGCTTCCATTTCCTAATGCATTCTTTCCAAAGTTTTCAGTACCTTTATTTCTAATCTTTTCAGGCTCACTTTCATAATCTTCTAATTGCTGTTCAAAATAATACTTCTTCTGTTTACTGAAAAAGAACATATACTCAAAGTCAACTGTAAATCTGTCTTTTACCGAGCTCGGCATACAGCTATTCTTTTTCCAGATAATAACATTTCTCAAAATCCAATTTCTGTTGGTCATTTCTATTGAGAAGCGAAACGGTATTTGCACAAGGCATTTATCCGGCAAGTCTTTAACTCTATGCGGTACGGTTCCCGCTGAATATTTATTTACTGTTTGAACTTTTCCAAAAGAAATATGTTTTGTTTGATCTTTTCCACTACCACCGCTATTTGAATAAGTATCTCCGATATTTACCCAGCAAGTGCCGTCATCTCTCAGCACCCTTTTAACTTCATCAAATATATTACATAGACGGTCAATGTACTCTTGGAATGTCGGCTCTAATCCTAACTGTCCGGGTACTCCATAATCTCTTAATGCCCAGTAAGGCGGTGAAGTGATACACATATTGACTGACTTATCCGGAAGAGTTTTTAGTTGTTCTAATGCTTCGCCTTGTAATATCAATTAGTTACCTTCCTTTATGCTATCGGGTTATTTCTCATTATTTTAATAACTCCATTTTGCTAAGTTTTATTATTGCTTTCTGCTTACACTCTTTTTCAGTTTTACATTCAATATTCTCTTCAAAAAGAGCAATATAATCACATAATCTTAAATAATTTAATTGACAAAATGTTTTTCCTGTCTCAAAATCATATTTAAAATGTATGTCTAATTCATAACAAGTTTTCTTTAGCGGCGGATATTCTGAAACTTTAAAAATAACATAAAATAACCGCTCAGACAGTTCTTCTTCTGACGGGTTTGGAATTAAAAACGAACAATTCTCATCGGTATAATAATAAGAATATCTGTCTTTTCCTCTATAAACCCAACTTCTGAATATTCTCTCATCCTTATCATAACATTCCTTACAATTATCAAACTCAATCCTTAACTCGTGAAACTTTTTTGCGTATTCTAAGTCTGTCATTTAATTACTCCTTTTGTCCGGTTAGTCCGGCATTATTTTCTGGGTTTAGTTTATCCACTTAATTACTGTATTTCCTATAAATCCCTTCTCCCATACATACCAACCATAAGCAACAGCACTATTCGGATATAATTCAAATTTTCCATTTTTTGCACAATTTAATCTACTGCTTGATACATATAATGTTTTTGGAGGATAATTTATAAATAAAGATTTTCTTCCCTTGCTTTCAAGAAAAAGTAATTTTAAAAACATAGCAATTTTATTTCCTATTGGAATTATTCTTAATGAATGTTCTATAAATTTTTGAGCATATTTATAAGGTGGGTTTGTTACTATATCACCATCCCATTTATTATATTTATAAAAATCTTTAAATTCTCCGTATCCCCTTTTAATCAAATCACTGCTTGTAACTTCTAATCCTTCCTTTTTTAATTGTTTCGATATATGACCCTCTCCACAGCACGGCTCTAATATATTAGTAAAAGATTCATTTTCTAATAGCAACGGCACTGCTCTTGGATCTGTTGCATAATAATCGTTTATCTCTCTTTCTCCCTTACTATGAGAAGAAGCGGCAAGTGTTGTAAATATACTGTTTTTATTACCAGTCCAATTTTTCATTCTGTTACCTCGTTTTCTTATTTCGCTTTATCAAAATCTCCACCGGATAGGTCAACATCTCTGCCTACTAATGGATTCTCGGTTACTGCCTCTGTGTATGAATTATATTGATATTGATTATTCTTTTTCTGCTGGGAAGTGTTATTACTAAAATCATTACTCTTCCAATTTCTACAGGCAGCTTCCCAACTTTTCATTTTATTTTTACCAACTTTCCAGCCGTTGCTTTCATAATAATTATAAAACTTTTCTGCCATTATTTTATTTGCTTTTAACTTATCAACAAAATATTCCGTTATTTCTGATAATTCAGGTATAGTAAAAACTATTCTTTTCGGCTTGTCTTTTTCCTTTACTTTTTCTTTATCTTTAGCCTTTTCTTTATCCTTATCCTTTTCTTTATCTTTAAGAGTATCAAAACTCTTATATAGTGTATATATTTTCTTAGATACCTTATCTAATAAATTATATTTGTCAATAAACACTTTTAAATTATGTATGTTTTTCTTTGTATTGCAATCAATACAAGAAGTAAGTAAATTATCATCTTCATTATCACCACCTGCTATAAGTGGTTTTATATGATCTATTACTAGTTTTTCGGGTTCTTTATTATATCCACAATACTGACAAACATATTTATCTCTTGCTTTAATTTCTTCTTTTTTTCTTATTGTCAATCGGCTTCTTTTTTCCTTAATGCTTGTTCCTTTTTCTGTAAATAAGTGACTGAAATAAGATTCTAGTTTATGTTTTTTTATTTGTTTAATATATGATTGATGAGGTCTACTGTTTTCACTTAGTATACCATACTGGTATTCAACAAAATCTAAAATCAATAATTTTTCTTCTTTTATTTTTTCTACTTTATCACTAAATATTTCTAATATCTCTGCCTCATTAAAAGTACCCTGTATTATAAATTCTGCTAATTCAAAATCTATATCCCAAATACCAATACTATCACAACTGTCTAAAATATATAACCAAAACAATTTGTATTTATCCGGAAGTTTTCTAAACCATTTTGTTTTCCATTTTGTAGTTTCTGTAAAACGCTTCATATTCTCTCCTGTAAATAAAAAACTCCGCAGAAGTGCCAACAATACCGCCAAGTAGAAGATAGCACTCCCGCAGAGTTCATTTTTTTTATTAAGATTTTCGGCGGTATTGATTTATTCATAATTTTACTTCTAAAAAAACTAATAACATATATGCTTTTTCTGTGCCATTTATCAGCACTTATTCACTTTTTTTCAATTATTTCTTTTTAATAAAAATCTCCATCAATACCTATGTTTGCCGTGATCGTCATTGGTTTTTTACAATACTCACAAATAGGAGGATTACCGTCTGTGGTAAAACTACTTACAACAGTCCATTGTCTTTTCCCTTTTCTGCCCTGTTTTTCCCATTCTTTTTGATTACAAGATTCATTATAACAATAACAATTACGTCCTAAATTCATAAGTTCGCTCCTTTCCCTAACAATACTCAAATTCTGTGTCATTGGCAAGTATTATTTTAAAAAAATTCAATTCTTATTTGACTGGCAACCCTCAAAAACACCAAAAACGCTTGAAAGTAGTTGTTTTATACTGTATTTTTATTTGACTGTCATTTGACTGATAACCTGCCGGATTCGACACCTTTACAACTTACGAGGATTACTCGGTTGTTCAAAGTTTTTTTGGAAGTTCATTAAGTATATAAATTATACTTTGTGATATTTTAGAAATTTCAAGTTCAATATCCCTTATTCTTTCTATATTTGTTTTTTCCATAATTAACCTCTCTCTTTAGTAACTGCGACAATTATAAACGCTATTATCAGACTTAATACAAGTGCCAGAAAGAAAAATAATACTGCTAATATTCTTATTGGTTTTCGGATGGCTCTTAAATTTAAGTTTTTTCTTTTCGAGTTCTTTATTCATAATAATTATTGGCGGCCAGATCCGCCTTAATAATAATAATAATCAATAGTTAATAATTTTAATTTATCAGAGTCAGTTCATCTGGAAACTGCTGTAGAGGGGGCAGGATTCGAACCTACATCAACCTGCGTATGAAATAAGCGAGTTACCAATACTCTATCCCTCTGTAAATACAGGCTGTATTCCTTGATGGATACATTTAATCTCTTCCGAGAACCTGCCTTAAAGAACATACAGCGAACCGATTTATTTATATAGCTGATTGACACTACCTACTTTGCTGTTTTCTATGTTCGGGTGGCTCCTATCACGGTCAAGCAGTTTTCAGAGCCGATATATTTTAGCACGGTAAATTATAACTGATGTTAGCTGACACCTTTACAGGGATAAAAGTTAATATTTTCATCAGTCTTATTGGACTATCCTATCTTTCCAGTTATTTACTCAGCTTGTCTTACATATAGGCTCGCACATAATCCATTCAAACCCTTTAAGTTTAGCT
>Ga0307928_10003406_pt1 | contig 12116 bp, 27 predicted proteins | sample AceLakmetagen232_FD_201815 | JGI IMG/M metagenome (GOLD analysis project Ga0307928, IMG submission 201815) | Saline water microbial communities from Ace Lake, Antarctica - #232 | ecosystem: Environmental > Aquatic > Non-marine Saline and Alkaline > Saline | place: Antarctica: Ace Lake... | reverse complement strand
GATTTTAGTTCTTTTTATTGTTTTAATCTAAACATTTGACAAAAGCAAATGCGACATCCCCCATTCCTTCCATTCTTTTCATTATGTTTTAAGTAATGTTTTATTCTTTTGTGCCCACATTTACAATAATCTGTATCTTCCTCAGCTTCTAATTCTTTCATCTTAAATCTTTACTTGTTATTACCTCTAACTTACCCCCACAATGCTTACATTTCATCCTTCAATCTCCTTGATTATTTCTTTTTTACTTTTCTCACTTTTTAACAACTTCAAAACATCTTTTAGTACTTCTATTTTAGCTTCTTCTATATCATTATTACTAAATCCATCAAATTGTAATTCAACTTCTAATTCTTTTATTGTTTTCATGTTTTTTTGATTATATGTTAATATGGCTTTTTTTACTATTCATCTATGAACATCTAATTTTAATTAGGGGAGAAGATGGTTATCAAACTCCCCCAATCCCATTACGTTTACCGCATGAGTATGTGCCCCTCTACATTTATTTTACCGGAAGAGAAACCCTCACCGGAATAAACTCATATGAGTATGATACCCTCAATAGAGGGTTTAATAATAATTATGGATAGTAATAGCCTGCATTATCAAAACACCATACAGGCATTCTGAACAACTTATAAGCTATAAACTCCCAAAATCCCATTTTAACTTTATGTAGCTAATATTAGAGTGATAATCCATAACTTCAACCATATTAATATTAACATAGTTTCTGTTAGTGTTGGAAATCTCATTTTAACTAAAAGCTTTTTGTGCTTGTTGTACTGCTTCAATAGCTATTTTCATTATTGCTACTGCTGATAGATTATTAGGATTACCTAACATTCCAAACACTTCAACAGCCAAACCCACAGGGTCTTTCTCATAAGCAGAACCTTTTACGCTTTTTCTTGGCTCTGTAAATGCTTCCTGTGGCTTTACAGTAGTGCTTTCTATTTCCTCATTAATACCAGATACAACATCATAAAATCCTCTGATGTTTTGAAATGTTCTCCCATTCTTTTCACTTTCTGCAATTTCAAGACTTACAATCTTGCCTTCATTATCTTTACATTTCTTAATAACATCTGACTCAAAACAAGACATCCAGCCATTATTGGTTTTAAATCTTGTGTAATCTTTTCCATTCTGTGAAGTTTTATCTTCATGCTCAGTTATTGCTAAATTTGTTTTTACCATTTGCTCGCTCTTACCTCCCTTTTATTATTTTTACTTTTACAATTAATCTTTTAAGAACTGATTTATAGCTTTCTCTTTCTACAAGCTTCTCAGCGTCGAGAAAACTCTTAATCTCATCATCTACTCTAATTCCTGTGTCTACCATCGTAAACTTACGCAAACATACTATTTAAACCTTTCTATTTAGAAAGTAATGCATCAAGTTTGGTTTTTACTTCATCTACAAGCTTTTGTTTTTTTGCTGTCTTTCCAAAAGCTAACCATCCCTCAATGATATTTGTGAAGTTCTCAGCCCATCTCTCCGCTTTCTCTTTCATATCCCCCTCTCCATCCTTTATTGCAGATGAATGTAAATTTTTTATCTCTATCTACTTTCATTGGTTTGAAAATATTTAAGTCAACTCCGTGTGGAACTATTTTGATTTTTTCTATAAATCCTATGTTAAGTTTATTTTCTTTAACTGTATTTGTTATTGCTCTAAATGTATGTTCACTTGGAACCCATATCTGGTCTACTCTTTCATCTAGTAAGTATTCCATCCAATATTTTGGAATTTTATCTCCTTCCCAAACTAAAAATCCTATGAAGTGTTTTGATTTATCTCCCATAGCTAATCTCCAATATGGTGGTGTCATAATAGCAATAGTTGCGTCAGGGGTTCTTGGTTCTTTAGTCAGCATATTCAACTCAGCATCATTAACTAACCTTTCCCAATTAGGAACTAATGGAACATCTAATTTGATATCTGGATTTAATTCATATAAAGCATTTGCAATACTACGAGTATGATTATCATATCCAGTTGTTCCCAATATACTTCCTACTATGTTGATTTTCATTTTTATCTATTAGGTTTTCTTGCACCTTTCTTTCCTCCTTTCATAGCACCTACACCTTTTCCTCCTGCTCTTCCTCTACCTCTACCTCTTCCATCTCTTGGACCTTGGCTTCCACTTCTTGGACCTGTTCTATCTTTTGCTGGCATTTTAGTTCACCTCCTTGTTGGAATCTTCATAAATCTTTAATTTATTATTCATAAAGTCATCAAAAATTTTTAAACAATCATTACATAAATGCATACGTTCATCATATCCAAATCTTGTATTTCTTTTCTTTGTAAAGTGTAATTCATTATCTTCATCTTGTATTCCTTCACCAATGTCTTTTCCACATCTATTACAAATTCTTTTATAAGTCATTTTTTTACCTCCTTTTGTTTATTTAAAAAATCTCCTTTCTCTTTAAATTTCTTCTTACCCCACTTCCTAAAAGTTTCATCATCAACATATTTTTTATTAGCAATATCACTATCTATTGTTGGAGTTGTTAATACAATTCCAGAACTATGATCCCCAGATTGATTAGGTAAATACATTTCAGAAGCAATAGGAGTTTTAGGCTCAAAACTTCTTTTCTCTTTCTTTAGATTTCTAATAATACTTTTAGCACTTGGAGGTCTTGCCATATTAATTAATCAATTCTCTATCCTTTTGTAGAACTGTTGTTTTAACTCCATTAAAACCCTCCGGCTGTAAGTTTTCAACATTTCCTGTCTGTTTCTGTGTCCTTGCAGTCAAACCCTTTTCTACAGGCCATCTTGTCATAATTTCTTTTTCTCCTGATGTTGCCATAAGAAAACTAAATCTATTTGATATTTAAAACTTCCCTTTTTATAAGATATTGATATGTAGAATTAGGCTGCTCTTGTAATTTTTATTAGCCAGAAACTTGAACTTAAACTATCTGGATGTGGTTTCTGCTCCTCTTGTTGCTGCTCCACAATCTTCTTCATCTAATGCAGAATTTAATAATTCCATAGTAGCATAATTTGTTGCAGTTGTAGTTAATGCGCCTGTCATTTTATGTAGCTATTGTGGCTTCAATCACGCCCTTCTTTTTTAATTCATAAATTAACGTTCCTAAAACAGCAGCAATATTAGCAGCACTTGATTCATTTCCAGCAAGAGATAAATCTTCTGAATAACTTGTTACTGTAAAAATAGAACTTCTTTGGTCCCTTGGGCCATTAGTAATTGCTTCTGCCATTTATTTCCCCTTTTTCTTGGAAGATGTAGTGGTTGGTTTTGGTTCTTCTTCTTTAGAAATATCTGCAAACTCTGGGTATCTTACAAGAATACTATCAATTCCATGCTGGATATTATTTTTCCAAACTTGCTTTTGATTTACATTTTCAAGTTGTTTTTTAAAGTTCTTGTATTGTGCGAGTAAGTGTGCTTTTGTCATTTTATTATCCTATAGTTCCAGAGATTACATGAACTGCATTAGGGTCTGTTAAGATACATTCTCCTTCTTCTGCAACTCTTATTGTAGTTCCGATTAATGGCTCTTTAATTGCTACTGAGGTGATAGGCATAAATGATTTCCATGTTGCTGCTCTATTTGGCACCCATTGATAAACCCAATCAGTTGTCAAGAGTTCATCAACAATAACATTCCATCCTAAGATTTCCATAATAACACCAGTTTTTAATTTTTCACTTGAGAAACTAGGAATACTTGAACCTTTAACACTGATTAAATAATTTAATAAATATTTATGTTCAATAGAATTCATTCCTAACACTCCACCTTTAGGGTCATATCCTTTAGCTCTGATTAACTGAGCTCCATTTGTAATATCTAAGATAGGATTTGCTGTTGCAGTCTGGTCCCATCCAGCTGTTGCAGCTGTGTTCTGAATAGTTACTGCACCATTTGTTAAAGGTTGTGTTGGAGTTGAAGCTAAACAATTGAACATGATTTCAAATATTCTTGCACCTACTCTTCTTTGAACACCTCTTACTATATCATGAATATTAGTTCCAAGAACATCAATGTCTGAATCTTTAATATCTTCATCAGATAATAATGGACTTGATAAAAAGAATTTCTTTACATAAGAAGTTTCTCTATCCCAGCTTTGTTCAACTACTTCTGGTCTTGACCTGTAAGAAGTCATTGTCCTTGAACCACTCATATTAGTAGTGTCTGAAGTATCTAAGAAACCACTCTCTTTTTGATACCATCTAATCTCTCTGGCTTTTGTTTTAGAGTTAGCTATAAAACCTTTAATAATATTAGGCTCTAATTCTGCGAAACCTTTAGCTAACTTATCAATATCAATTCCTCTAATGTCTGCTTCTCCTGATGAATTTGGGTCTGATAGTGCCATTTTATGTTGCTGTGTGTATAATTTGAGGTCTTAACTCAAATACAAAAGTGTGATCATCATCTGCAGATTCAAAAGAACTTCCAACAGAGTTACTTCCAGATAATCCAGTAGAAAGTCTTTGTGAAACAAGCATGTTACTTGCTGCATCTGTTCCTAAACTTTCTCCAACTCCAATACTTCCTGAAGCAGTCCCTCTCCAGATTCCTCCTCTATAAACATCTATGCTAACCATTCCATCATCTGCAATTTTTTCAGAACCTGCAATTCCACCAACAAAATCATTATCCCCATCTGCTTTAGCTACTACTCCGAGGTCTGATAATTTTAAAACAGCTCCTTTTGCAATTCCTGTGTCATCTGCACAAGTCATAGGAATAGGTAATTCAGTTTCAACAAGAAGAGTACATTCAAATGCCATGGTTTTTCTTAGATGTCCTACTATTTAAAAGTTTCTATTTTCCAAGCTTTTTTGTAAAATAAGGATTATACTTTCCTGAACTTATTTTTGCCATTTCCTGCATGAGTTTAAAGTATTTTATGTCAAGTGCACCAATAATATAAAATCCAAGCAAGGCTAAAAGAGTTGTTATGATAGACTGAGATACATTAAGTTTTAAAACAATTGTTAGACCTGCACCTATATAAATAGAATTCTTAATAAAAGTAATCAGGCCAATTCCATTGTTTAATCTTATTTGTATTTCTGCTATTCTGCTCACTGTTTTAGATTGCTTCATGTTTCCATCCTTTGTAAGGTCCGTTTTGGTCTATCATATCATGTGCATCATATCTCACACCTAAAGGAATTATTGTAACAAATTGTTTAATCCAAAGATAACGATTATCTTCTTTATATTTAGGAATTTTCTCACAATTAATCAATTTCCTTAAAACTCCTAATTTCATTTTCCCAAGTTTATATCTATCCTCTTTGAATCTAAGAGTGTTCATAACACAATCCCCATCAGGTTCTGGACAGATGTATTCCATAACTCCAAAAGGAAGATACCTTACTTGTCCTTCAATCCAAATCTTTTTTTTCTTCTTTCCTTTAGTCATTACTATCTTGTGTTTCTGGGCACTCATATCTCTTAATAAGATTTCAACTTCTTCTTTTTTTCCATAAGCAATAAAAATTATATGCATTTTATTTTCTCTTTTCTAAAAGAATTTTATCTTTAGCAAGTTTAAGAATTTCTTTATGAATTATAATAGTATTCTCAGATTGTTTTATCATCATCTCAGATTCTATTTTAACCTTATTCCATAAAGCTTCTGTTGGAGTTCCAACTTTGACTTTTAAATCTTTATTAGAGTCCATTTTCCATTACTTTTTTAGAATATTCTGCAGGAGTTTCTTCAGTTTTAGCAATTCCATCTCCAGCCGGACTTCCGCCACCTAATTTTGCAAGAGCTTCTTTTCTCTCCATAAGCTTTTCTTCTTTTTCAAGATTTGAAGCTTTTAGTTCTTCTGCTTCTTTTGCAAGTTTAGCAGCATCATTAGCTTTTGTTACAATTTCTTGCTCTTTCTCAGACCCAGCTTCTTTTGGAGGAGTTGTTGCTGTTTCAGATGTAGCTTCTTCCTTTTCTTCTGGCTTAGCTTCTTCTTTTTGTTCATCCATTTTTAGCACCCCCTTTCATAATCTTTAATTGTGGCATTGTCCATCCTGCTAACCCTGCTATAACAGCAATAATTGCAGAAAACAATGTTCCATTAATTCCTTTCATCAATGCAATTGATTCTAATGCAGCTAACATAAGTATTGCACATAAAACTATAATTGTTTGGTCTTTCATGTATCTTTCCCAGCCTGTGGTTTTTCAGCTTTCACAGGACCATCTTTTTGCTGATCTCTCTGCAACATAGTTTCAATACTTGCAGGGAACTCTAAATCTATTTCAATGCTTAATTGAATCTCAACAGCTTCTTGATTATATGATTGCATATCTTCAATTTCCTGCTGGAAAGCAAGATAAATAATATTAGCAGAAGCTTCTGTTGTCTGCTCTCCCCAGCCCATTACAACCTCTGGCATACCGACGCTGGTTACAAACAATCTTACTAAGAATTTTATATATGATAAACTATTTATTTCTCCTGTTGAAAATTGAGGACTTGACGCTCTCTTGATTTCTCTAATCATTCCAAATGGAAGAATACAAGATTCAGTATTTTTAAAACATGAATTGATTGTATTTTCAAGAGAATTAAGTTTTGCAGTATCATCAGTTTCAGCTTCATAAAATAAAATCGGTTTTACTGTTCTGTGATATAATAATCTTAAATCTGCAATACCTTCATTTCTTGATTCAATCAAAGTCACTAAAGCTTCTGGCATTGGAATTCCATGAATTTCATCAGCTTCTTTTCTAAACATTAAATGATAAATCTCATCAATATCAAATCTTATTGTAGTTCCTTTAACACTTGTTTCCATTTCAAAACCAACAATAATGCCCTGAGCATTTGCAACTGTTGCAACCTTGCCCGGGTTTAAAGGTTTTAAGTTTGTTTGTCTTCCTTGCTTATCTTTAACAATCTGTGCATAAGAATCTCCGCATACCATTGCAACTCTCCATTGATTCTTTAAAACACTTCTTGCAGATTCTCTTCCAATTCCTCTAATCTTATCTAATTTCTTTTTGTTTTTTTCATCAGCTTTAATTCCCCTTCCAAAAGTCCATGATGCAAACTTATCAATAACTGTTCTTAATTCTGGAATCTTACGATAATATCCATTCCACTTTGAAAAATCAGGGATGTAAAAAGTTTCAGAGATCTCTGCTCCATCAGTATCTTGACTTGCAACAGTAAATTCAGTTCCTTGATTTGAGAAATCAGTTGTTTGACCAGTTCTAAGTGTTGTCATGTTATTTTAATCTAATGATACTCTCCTTTTTATATCTTTTCCTTTTCTTCATTTCTTTAAATAACTTGATTCCACTTCCAATTACAACAAAAAACACTATAATCCCTTGTCCTACAGCAAGAAAAAAATCAAAAGTTGAATCCCAATGTTTTTTAATATACTCTTTGATCATATTATGCAGATTTAAAGATTAGAATATCCATCTCCCCATTATCTCCTGAAACAATATCTCCAACATTTCCGGCAGATAATTTTGCTCTTATGTCAATATCATAAGTATCAGCAGCTAAAGTAAACAAACCTTGTGTGTTCATCATAAATGGACTTCTTCCTCCATCTCTTCTTCTAGTTTTTGTTTGTTCTGCTGCATCAATATGAATTGCTACATCAACATCTTGAGTTTCTAAGAAAGTATAAGCTATTATTGCTCCATAAATTGCATTGTTTGCATCAAAGTTTTCAGTATAAAAATGATATCCATATGTTGAATTATCTACTGTGGCATTCGATATTGATGTGTCTGCTGTGTTGATAGATTCACTTGCTAAATCATCAGTTGATCCATCTGATTGATCTATTCTTCTTAATGTCCATTTTTCTGAGGCATCATTTCCAAATACAGTGGCGCTTGTTATAACAGCCCCATTTGGTAGTTCTACCTGCCCAACTAATAATGGTGTGCCTGATTGGACTCTTATTCGTCCAGAAGTCCCGTAAGTTATATCATTAGTATCTGGACTTGTTCCGGTAAAATGATATCCTGAGCAACTCCAATAATTTGTTACTGCCTTGGCTTTTCCACTAAATTCTCCAGACCAGATAACCTGAACTAATGCTTCTTCACCTAAAGTTATTTTAGCTGTTAATCCATTAATTACTGCATAACTTGTTGTTAAATCTTGTTCTGTTAAATCTGAATTATTAACTGAACTTCCAATTACTCCGGGAATTCCTTGAATTCCCTGAATTCCTTGATCTCCTTGAGCACCTTGAATTCCCTGAATTCCTTGATCTCCTTGAGCACCTTGAATTCCTTTCTCAGCTAGAACATCCCAATATGTTGCATTAGGGGGTTCTTGATTTGTATGGGCTAAAATACAGATATAAGCATTTCCATCAGCAGCTAAAACTCCATCATTTGCAATATAAGATGTTGCCGCCCAAGCTCCTTTCCAAACAATAATTCCTGTAGAATAAATATCTCTTGGTCCTTGAGAACTTAGAACTTGACCATCTTCAGGAGATTTTTTAAAAACATTTGAGATTCCACCCAAGTTCAATCCCATTTAAACTCCTATGAAGTTTTGCACATCTTCATCTTTTAATAAATCTTGAATTTCTTGTAATCTTGCCCAATGAATATTTATCATGTCCTCTGCTTCAATACGGGTTGTATAACCAGACATATCATATTGGATTCCATCAATAGCTGCTAATCTTTCACAATATTCTGTCATCATTGGAGCAACTACTGACCCAGATAAAGTTGGGCCCCATTTTGTAACAACATCATTTTTTGTAATTCCAGCTAAAGTAGCTTCTGCAGCTTCAATAAAATCATCCCAAGAGGTAATAGGAACAGAACCCACATTTGCACCTGCTCTAATAATTGCTGAACCTGATAAAGCTAAAGTTGCCATGCTAAAACCTACGAGCGAATATATTTAAACTTTTGCATTTTTCAGCACACCAGATTCCTCTAACAACTCCCTCTGCAATGTGAGAGTTGCTGCCAAAAATCTTTCCATCCTCATCAACCTGCATTGATGACAGGCTTGCTCTGACTTCATCATCCTTTAATAATTTTACTTTTCCCTGCTCCATTAATGTTAATAGATTGAAATACATATCTTCTTTTAAAATCTTTTTTGATTTTTTCCCATCTTTATCAGTTGCTCTTGATGCATTGTTTAAAGATATTGTTTTGTTCTTAGTTTCAAACTTATTCATCAACTCTGAAAAAACTCCAAACCCTATTCCTCCATCATCAACTCCAATCTTCTTAATCCAATTATAAGAATTATTGATTTCTAATATTTTTCTTGTTGTGTCTGTTGTGTAATTTCTCTTTTCAACAATAGAATCTATTTGATGTATGGTTTCATCATTCATTCTTTGGAATAATTCATAAGTACAATCATCATCTCCAAATCCTGCAATATCAACGCCTAAGTAGTAATCTCCTTTACTTTTTGTTTTTCTTCTTTCTAAAATCATTATTTTATCTAAGAGTTCTTTTGGAAATAATGTTGTTAAAGCATCTGTAAACATTGCTAACATTTCCTGTGCATAAGCAAGTTTTGATAATCTTTTTTTAGCTTCTTCTAAGAATTCTTTTGTATGTCTTGGACAATCTTCTGCAGAAACATAGTGTTGCTTAAATTTTGGATTTAAAGAACATTTATAAAAAAACCTTTCAAAACCATCTTTATGTAGTTTCCCTCTTGGAGTTGAAGCAATATCCATTGAACCTTTAACAACAGATAGTGAAGGGATTATAGCAATAAAATATTCTTCTGTCATGCGGCTTCCTTCATCACACATAAGTTTCTTAATTGTGAAACCTCTTAATCCTTCTCCAGTATCTCCTGCAGCATAGCACAGGATTCCTGTGCCATTTTTAAAGTTAAGGATGTGTTTTGTTGGTTTGTCTTTGCCTTTCCAAACTACTTTTTTAAAATATTTCTCTTTTGCATAGACTTGCGCCTTTGCGAGCATAATGTAAGCTTGTTTCTCTGTAATGCTATTAATCAACACAAATTCACCTTTTTTATAGTTATTTACACACAATTCCACAGCTCTTTCACTCATTGCTGTTGTCTTTCCAACTTGCCTGCCGCATAATAAGAAATTATCCTGATTAGGATTTGGATTAAATACATATTCTTTCTGCCAAGGGTCGAGTGTGAGCCAGGGGCGGTTTATGTCATATTTCATAATTTTCTGTGAGGTCCTGGATATATATTTATTAGTTTATGTTTGAAGTTCGCTTATGTATTCTCTTATTGTTATGATTGATTTATAATCTTCTTCATTGTTGGATTGCCTTTTAATAAAGCGACAATCAAATATTTGTCTGTCATCTAAATCTAATCCTTTGAAAACACTGTCTATTAAGAACTTCTCTTTATTAAGTATATCTTTTCTCTTGATATTCTTATTAAGGTCAAACCAGTTCTCATGTACTTCAACATTTACAATCAGTTGTTTATCTTTTAAATGTTTTAACTCATACTCATGAACTTGATTATTAACAAGAGTTATTATTTCATCTCTTAATTCTCTTGCTTCTTTCTTTAAAAACTTCATATTTCCTCTATGCCAATAAAGATGATTAATTGTTGGAGTTGGGAAGGGTATTGTTATTTTCATTTTGTATATCAGCAATCTTCTGTAAGTTTTCAGCAACTTGGATTTTTAGTTCTTGACATCTTCTAACAACATTTAATTTGTTGTCATATTCTTTTACTCCCTTCTCTGCAAGTAAGATAGATATTCCAGTTCTCATAGCATCACTAAACTTTATTCTATATTTTTTACATAACTCATGTAATTCTGGACTAACATTAACAGAAGTTCTTATCCAAGGTTGTGCAAATCTTTGCCCCATATTATGTGTACATATATATCTAAGTATTTAAAGATATGCACACTTAAGTATATATATATATATATAACTTTTAATAAACTTATATAATAATAATAGTATATATGTACAACATTTGTGTGTAAATGGGGGGGTGGCGGGGTGCCCCGCAGGGCACCCCGCAGTTGTGGGGCGTGGGGGCGGAGCCCCCACAAATCAACAGTTCAGCGAACGAAGTGAGCCAGGGCGGGAAACAAGGGGGGGCGGGAGCCCCCCCTTCCGAACGAAGTGAGGGGAGTTTCCCCCCGGCGAACATCGTAAGCGGTAAGCTGTTGATTTCCAGGGGGGATTAGTCGTGGTCGCGGGATGCAACATCTAATACAATGTTAAATTAGAAATGTTTGAGGGGGCGCGAAGGGGGTGGGGCTATTATAGAATTCTTAGCAAGCCCATAAGCTTGCTAAGCACATTTAAATAGTATAAGCCAAGCCTGCAGGCTTGCTAATTAGCAGCTTAGAGGCTAAGCTGCCCAAATATAAGCGGCTTAGCCCGCAGGCTAAGCAAAAAGCCGTTAAAGCCAAAGGCGAAGCCCGTAGGGTTCCTCAGAACCTTTGGATTTAACCGCTTTTTAGCAATTGTTAAGCTTGAAAAGCCTAAATTGAGCCTCACAAATAACAAACAAACAAACCAAAGCAATAAGCAGTTATTCGGTGAGGCGAAATTAGAAAGCTACGGGCTTTCTAAGCAAGACAGATATATAAGTCTTTTGCTTTTTGTTTTCTTTTTCTTTTTGTGAGGTACCCACATCATCCTTCAATTTTTGATTTTAGTTCTTTTTATTGTTTTAATCTAAACATTTGACAAAAGCAAATGCGACATCCCCCATTCCTTCCATTCTTTTCATTATGTTTTAAGTAATGTTTTATTCTTTTGTGCCCACATTTACAATAATCTGTATCTTCCTCAGCTTCTAATTCTTTCATTATTATTTCTTTTCCTGTTTGCTTATTTATTATTTTCATGTTTTTTTGATTATATGTTAATATGGCTTTTTTTACTATTCATCTATGAACATCTAATTTTAATTAGGGGAGAAGATGGTTATCAAACTCCCCCAATCCCATTACAGCACTAAACTGCTTATGGGTATGCGCGCCTCTCTACATTTATTTTACCGGAAGAGAAACCCTCACCGGAATAAACTCATATGAGTATGATACCCTCAATAGAGGGTTTAATAATAATTATGGATAGTAATAGCCTGCATTATCAAAACACCATACA
>Ga0307928_10003405_pt1 | contig 12118 bp, 7 predicted proteins | sample AceLakmetagen232_FD_201815 | JGI IMG/M metagenome (GOLD analysis project Ga0307928, IMG submission 201815) | Saline water microbial communities from Ace Lake, Antarctica - #232 | ecosystem: Environmental > Aquatic > Non-marine Saline and Alkaline > Saline | place: Antarctica: Ace Lake... | reverse complement strand
ACAACTGCTGCTGCAAGTGCTTTAACTCATGTGTTCACACCAAGTCATACTGATTTTCATGCTGACACACCACTTTATCCAGTAACAATGGAAGTATATAGAGACCAAGGTGCATCATTCGAATATTTAGGAGCTGTTATAAATAAGTTCAACTTAAAATTTGGTACTACAGATAAGATATTAAAAGCTACTTGTAGTATTATCGCAAAAGAAGAAGGTACAGTTGTTAAAACTGTTAACACTTTAGAAACTACTAACCCATTTGTTTGGAGTGACGCTGTTATTAAAATAGGCGGAGCTGCAGATAACGACTTTGAGAACTTTAGCTTTACACTTGATAATAAGTGCGAAGGAAAACATTCATGTAATAACGCTGCAATAATTAGAAAGATTAGAAGAAATGGTTACAGAACAATGGATGTAAGTTTCACAGTTGAGTTTATTGACAGAACAGAATATGATAAATTTATTGCTGGTACAGAACAGGCTTTTGAAGTTAAATGGAGTGGAGTAGATTGTGAAGCTGGTTATCCTTATTCATTAACATTAAATATGCCTAAGGTGAGGTACTTAACTTATCCTATTAACGTAGGTGGAGAAGGTGCTATGTCTGTAAATGTAACAGGTAAATGTAAGTATTCAGTAGCTGATGGTTATGCTGCATTATTCACATTAGTAAATCTTGAAGCAACATACGAATAATTTAAGAAACAACAGGTTTTGGACGTACCTTTAAACGTCCTATTTTTTTTTCAAAACAATATAATAAAAGGAGAAATATAATGGTTACTATTAACAAAGTAGATTACGAGGTAAAGACTTTAAGTATGCAGGACATTTTTAAACTTAACCAAGAAAAGAAAGATATCAAAGAAGGAGACGTGGAAGGTTCATATAAGTACACTTTCTACACTCTGCTTTACATTTTAAAGAAATTTAACGACTCTGCAAAGGGTTTAACAGTAGATGATTTAATGGAGCTTATAAAGATAGATGAATTTGAAGAACTTCAAAAAAAGATACTTGACGCATCAGGTATGAACAAATATTTCAAACAGGGGGATTCAAAGAAATAGTAACCGTCTTATCCTCTGGTTATGGCTGGGGGTATAAGGACATATCCAACATCCCCTTAGTAGACATAGTCTGGATTATGAAAGGTGCTACAGAAGAATACAAGAGAATATATATATTCCAAAAAGCCCTCACTAAATATGTGGGGGTTGAGGATTAAAAAAGTAGGTGAACAAAGTATATGCAAAGTGATTTAATATTAAAAATAATGGGTGATGCTTCTGGACTGAACAAAAGTTTAGATACTGCTGATGGTAGAATAAAGAAGTTCGGTGACGGAATGACTAAAGCTGGTGGAGTTGTAATGGCTGCAGGAGCTGCGGTTACAGGAGCGTTTGCTGCTATTGTAGGGAAAACTGCTCAATTAGGAGACACCTATGATAAAATGAGTCTTAGAACAGGTATATCTGTAGAGAACTTATCTGCATTAGGATATGCTGCTGATATTTCTGGAACGAGTCTTGAGACAGTAGAAAAAGGAATTAAAGGACTTACACAAAGCATGGAAGATAATGCAAGGGGTGTAGGTGAATCATTAGAAACTTATGAAAAATTAGGTGTAAAAACAACAGATATTGAAGGTAATTTAAGACCTACTATTGATGTATTTAAAGATATATCTGCTGCTATCGCTGAAATGGATAATCCTGCAGAACAAGCTGCAGCTTCTATGAATATATTTGGAGCAAAAGCAGGAACTCAATTATTACCAATGTTAAAACAAGGTGAAGATGGAATAGCAGCCTTAATGGATAAAGCAGGAGAATTAGGTATAACTATGTCAACAGGTGCTGCTACAGATGCAGCTGAGTTTACAGATAGAATGACTGATTTAACTGGAAGTCTTGGAGCTGCTGGACGTACTATAGGAGAAGTATTAATACCTGCAATAATTCCATTAATAGAAAAAGTTACTTCTATAATTGGCAAGGTAGGTGCATGGGCTACTGCAAATCCAGAATTAATAGAACAAATTGTTAAAGTTGGTGCTGTTGTAGGTGGATTAGCATTACCTGCAGGTGGTATTATGATGGCTATAGGAGCAATAACTAAAATAGGTACAGCAATGAAACTCTTAGCAGGAGTAGGTTCACCAATAGGGTTATTAGTATTAGCTGTAGGTGGATTAATATTAATATGGAAAAATTGGGATGAAATTTCAGCATTTGTTACTGAATGGGCAGGAAAGATTACAGGATATCTTTCAAATTTAAAAGATGTAGCCATTGAAAAGATAACTGAAATGGTGGATTGGATAATACAGAAATTTAAGGATTTAGCAGACTTACCTAAGCAAATGTTAGATGCAGGAAAGAATCTTGTAGGAAATCTTGCAGATGGAGCAAAAGAAGCAGGTTCTAAAGTAGTAGATAGTCTTAAAGGTATAGGTGATAAATTCAAGAACTTCTTAAAACCGGGGTCACCTACTAAAGAAGGAGCACTATCTGAGGATGGTGGTACTGGTCAATGGGGATATAACCTTATCTCTAACCTTGCCGATGGAATGACACTTGGTGGAGCTAAATTAGAAACATCTTTAAAATACACTGGAGAAGTCATAAAAGACGACGTAAGTCAATGGACAACAGTTATGAAAGACTTTGCTGGTATGTTATCAAATAAATTAGGTAACGCTTTCTCTGATATTATATCAGGAACTAAATCTTTCGGTACTTCAATGAAAGACTTATTTACAGGTATAGTAGATTCAGTTATTAGTCAGTTTGCAAGAATTGCAGCGTCTACATTATTAAGTTTTATATTTCCACAAGCAGGACTATTCTCTCTATTTGGAGCGAATGCTGGCGGTGGAGTTAAAGGGTTCGCAAGTGGCGGTGGTGTTGACACAATACCTGCTATGTTAACTGCAGGTGAATATGTAGTGGCTAAACCTATGGTAGACTTCATTAAAAGTGTTGGATTTATACCACAAAGCTTAACAGGAGCTATTGCTACAGGTGCACAAACACCTAAACCTGCATTTGCTATGGGTGGCGGAGTTGGTATAAACAGTGGTAGTTTTGGCGAAACAAAGATAAATATAGACATTCATGGTAATACTATAGCCAATGATGTAGACATTCGTAAACTTGCTGACACAGTTAGTGATAAAGTATTAAGAACAATAAATAAAATGAGAAAACACTAAAAAGGAGAGAATAAATGATAACAATTAAAATAAACGATGTGAATGTAACAGAATATATTCCAAGTGAAACATTAAGAATAGTTGATGAAATAACTAACCAAATAAATAGTGCCAGTTTTGCATTTAATTGTATAAACACATCAGTCTCTCCTATTACTGGACAGACTATTACTATAACAGATGACGCAACTACATTATTTGCTGGTAGACTAACAAGAACTGACGAAACTTTTATACCACCAAACAGCTTATCTTATCAAGTTGAATGTGTAGATTTTACAAGAGATTTAGATAAATTATTAGTTAATGAAACTTACTCTAATCAATATGCTGGTGATATTATTAAAGATATTATCACAAAATATACTGGTTATTTAAACCCTGAATGGACTTTTCCTACAGGGTTTAGTGACCCTGATACAGAATGGACAGATGAAGCCAATATATATGATGAAGATGATGACACATATGGTTATGATGTCATTGATGCTAATGATGTTTTTTGGGTTATTGATGAAGGTGTATATGAGAACAAATCTTATCTCGTTTCACAAACATCTACAGCTACAGATATATTCTTTAAACCATATGGTGGCACAGCATACATGATAGATAACCTAACAAGTATGATATACCAGTATACACTAACAGAGGGATGGAATATTGACACAATGGTGTACGCAGAGAAGTCATTTGACGTTAGTACAGAAGATACTTTTCCACGTTGTATGTTTATTAAACCTGATGGGTTAAGTATGTATGTAGTAGGGTTCGAAAATGGTGTAATGTATCAGTACACATTAGGTACAGCTTGGGATGTTTCAACAGCAGTATACACAGGAAAATCTGCAGCAGTTGGGTATTCAATGGGAATACATTTCGAAGAAAATGGAGATTGGGTATATAATGTTGATTGGGCTGGAACTATTTATCAATGGGATATGACTACTTCATGGGATATAAGCACAGCTACAGCAGATTTATCAAAAGATATAACTGCAGAAACTGAATATGCAAGTGGTATTGCATTTAATACCGATGGTACAAAAATGTGGGTTTATGGCAAAGATAATCAAGAAATTTATCAATACACATTGGGTACTGGATGGAATGTGACTACTGCTAATTACGATACTAAATTATTAAATGTAGGAAATATAAAAGCATTTAGATTTGATGCTGGAGTTAGATTACACACAGTTGGAAATACTGATAATACTGTTTACCAATATATCTTTCCTAAATGGGGTTCATTTATTGAACTTACATTTCCTGCAGTAGGGTGTGACAGAATTAAAATATTAGCACAAAGAACTGCTGTTGGAATAGACCATGTTGATATTGATGCTTATTATGACGCTGCTTGGAATCATGTATACCAAGGAGACTTTAATGATATGTTATGGACAGAAGCAGGAATTGACGAGATAGAATCACTGACTAAAGTTAGAGTAAGATTTGCTAATACATGCACAATAGGTGCAGATTCAGCACGATTATATGAAGTTTCTATGAGAACTTACACAGCTGGATTTTCAACTACTAATGTAGAAGACGGAAGCATTGTTAGTGAAATATCATTCAGTTATATACCTGTTTCTAAAGCTATTATGACATTAGCTAATAACAATGATTTTAATTGGTATGTAGATTATGATAAGGACTTACATTTCTTCTCTAATGAGACAGAAACAGCTCCTTTTGATTTAGATGATAACCAAGCCAATTACAAAGATTTAAGTGTGTCAGTGGATAATTCACAAGTTAGAAACAGAATTTATGTTAAAAGTTCATCAATAGAAGACGTTGTAGGAGAAGCGTTTGTTGGTGATGGCACTACTACTTCGTGGACTGGTGAGTTCAAAGGAGAGGTAGTTCCTTTAACTAAATTAGATACGGACTTTGAACTCAAATGGGATGCTACTAAAATACAATTCTCACATAATGACACATATTTAGCAGTGGGATATGTTGAGCCAATTTTACATGATTTCAAAGGTATTAAAATATTCAAAAGAGAAGGAGATACATTTACAGCATTAGCAGACCCTGACCTTACACCTAATACAGATTGTTTATCAGTGTGTTGGTCTAATGATGATACTTATTTAGGTTGGACTTCTGATAGTGGAAGTTTTACAAGAGTGTATAAGAGAAGTAATGATGTGTTTACATTATTAGATGCTTTTGATGATTTACCACCAGATGATGCTTTTGATTGTGCTTTTTCTCCATGTGATACTTATTATACTGTAGCACATAGAGACAGTCCTTATGTAACAATATGGAAACGTGCTGACGATGTATTCACAAAGTTAGCTGACCCTGCAAGTCTACCAACAGGAGAAGGTAGAGGAATAGCATGGAGTCCTGACGGAACTTATTTAGCAATTGCACATGACACAAGTCCTTATGTTACTATATATAAACGTGAAGGTGATACCTTTACAGAAGTAGCCGAACCTGCTGACTTACCTGCAGGGATAGGAAATAGTGTATCTTTTTCACCATGTGGTACATATTTAGTAGTAGCACACGATACTACACCATTTATAACTATATATAGCATAGCCAATGACGTATTTACTAAATTAGCCAATCCTGCAGATTTACCAACAGGTAATGCAAATGATGTAGATTTTGCTGAGAATGGAATACAGTTAGCAGTTGGACACGATACTACACCATTTATAACTATATATAAGTATACAGCAGGAACTTTTACAAAGTCAACAGACCCTGATTTACCAGTAGATGAAGTATTAGGAGTAGACTTTTCTACTTCAAGTACATATTTAGCAGTTGGACATGACACTTCACCATATTTTGTAGTGTATAAACAATATTTACCAACGCTTACAAAGAACAATGTTTACAAAACTGTAGGTATAACAGGAGACGATGCAGCAGCTGATTATGAATATATGTATGATGCTGAAAATAAACTATTAGAACTTGGTGACTTACCATTGGATGTTGGAAGTGATTCAACAAACAGAGCAGATAACACCAATGAAGATTTAACCCTTATTAGTGGGGAAAATAGAGTGAACGCTACTGGAATAATTGACACAATAAAGATGTATGTTCAAACAACTTTAACAGAATGTGTAGTAGGTTCTTTTTATAGACCTGACGCTGTTGGATTCCCTAATAAATTTACTATGAGAGATTCAGTAGAAATAGGTGGAGTAGTTCAGGGAGCTGAAAGAACAGTTACTGATTTAGTATTACAAGTAGAAGAAGGAGACTATTTAGGAGTCCATTCAAAGACAGGTAAATGGGAATTAGGAGACGGAATCGCTACTGTATGGGCTAATACAGGGAAATATTTCCCTTGTACAGATACTACATTTACTCCTGTAGCAAATAAAGCAATCAGTATTAATGGTACTGGAACTTTAACAGCACCTACTTCTGATGATGAATTATTAATTACATACACATATTTTGGTGCACCAGTTGCATTAATCAGAGAAGATACAGACTCAATTAATAATATTAAAGCAAGTGAGGGTGGAGACGGTATATTTGAATATTGTATTGACGATAGTAGCATAATGAGCGTAGAAGTAGCAAATGAAATGGCTAAAGGTGAATTATTATTACACTCACAATCAGATAAAACAGTTACCTTTTTCACAAACAATACTGATATTCATAGTGGACAATTAATAACAATGGATTCAGATGATAGAAATAGAACACAAGATTTTGTAATACAAAGTGTAGAATTAGAAAGAGTAATTATAACACGTGAATACCCAAGAATACCTTACGTAGCTGCAGCTGGTGCTGAAAAAGCTTATGCATTAGCAGCTGATGGAGTAATCTCTTACAGAGCATTTGACGGTACTGAATATAAGTACTTTACTTTCATGGTAACAGCTTCTAACACAGGGGTAAGAAAACTTGAGAATTTACTTGTAGATTTAATTGATAAATAAGGAGATGAAATAAATGGCAAATTATAAATACAAACAAGAATCAGGAGCAAACTTCTATGTAAGTGCAGTAGATATGGCTGACGCATTAGAAGATACTAATAACATACGTCAGATTGTTAATGATTTAGGTACAATATTAGCACATAGCAAACAAGATGGTTTATACCCTAATGATGCAACTACCGGTGGAACTATGCTTTTAGTACCTCAATATGGTGGTACAGGTGTTGCGAATGACGTGGCAAGTACAATCACTATTGTGGGTGCTCATGCAACTCAAATTACTGTTACAGGTGCTACTACAATACAGTTTCCTACTACAGGAACTTTAGCATCTTTAGATGATTTATCAGGCTCAGCAGCTACTGGTACTACGTTATTAGCACGTGCTACAGAAGATATTAAAAAAGGTCAAGCAGTATATATAAGTGGTTCTACTGGTGCAGCTTATCCTAATGTATCATTATGTGACGCAGATGATAGTGACAAAATTAGAATGATAGGTATGGCTGCAGGAGACATAAACACACCAAACAGAGGTTTAATTAGAGTACAAGGATTAGTGTTAGCAATTGATTCGCTTGGAGCTACAGATGTCAACCCTAACGATGAAGCATGGGCTGCAGGGGATTTATTATATGTTGAGTTAGATGGGTCTGGTGGATATACCAATATAAGACCTACAAGTGGTAGAGTTATTTTAGCAGGGTACACATTATATGGAGCTTCTAATACAGACGTTTTATTAAGTAGACCACATCCAAATCCAATAAACTTATCAGCAGCTGTAGGCGAGATTATACGAATGAGACTTGGAGCTGCAGATGGCACTACTAAAATCACAATCAAAGATTATGCAGACGTAGAAGTGGCAAGTATAAATGATGATGGGGAAGCAGACTTTACTTCATTAACATTAGACAATCCATTACTACCTGCAGAAGGTGGAACTGGTGTAGCAAATGGTGCGAACAATACCTTAACATACACAGGTAATTTTACTCTTGGATTAACTTTAACAGCTAATACAGCAGTGACCTTACCTACAAGTGGAACTTTATATGGTACAAAAGCAGATAGTATTACAAGTGCTCAGATGCTTAGTTCAGTAAGTGATGAAACAGGAACTGGCAAATTAGTCTTTGCTACGAGTCCAACATTCATAACACCATTATTAGGTACACCTACAAGCGGTGTGGTAACTAATTTAAGTGGTGCATTTACAGGTGTAACATCAATGGTGAACGCTGCTTTATATGTGGGTAGGGATGCAGATAACACAATTAATTTTGCAACTGATAACCATATAATATTTAAAACTAACGGTGCAACTGGTATGGAAATAGATTCAACTGGTGAACTTGATATGAATGCAAATAGTATAGGATTTACATTACAAACCGATTCTGGAACAGGAGCACAAACTCTTGACTGGAAATTAGGTAACAAGTTCCAGTTCACATTTGGTGCAGGCAATGTAGTATTTACCTTTACAGCACCTACAAATCCATGTACACTTACATTAGAATTAATACAAGATGGAACAGGTAGTAGAACATGTGACTATCCTGCAACAGTAATGTTTCCAAGTGGAACTAAACCTACATTAAGTACAGACGCAGATGCAAAAGATATAATTTCACTGTTCTGGAATGGAACAAATTATTTAGGAACATTTTTAGGTGACTTCTCAGTACCTGTATAATAACAATGGGGAGTGAAAGCTCCCCTTTAATAAAGGAGAAACAATGAAGATTAAAATAAACGAAACAGGAACTCATATACATAATGGGAAATTAAAGATAAGATTAGACTTTTTTCCAGAACCAAGTGATAAAACACATAAAAAACAATACATAGATGTGTTCACAAGGGAACTTACAGAAGAAGAAAACGGAACATTCGATATTGGTGGTGGACGTTTACTGCTCACTGAGAAAGCAAGAGGATTACGGAAATTAGTACCTACAAAAAAACAACTTAATCCATGTTTGATGCTTTTTGTTAGTGTCGATTCTGATATAACAAAACAAGGTATTAGGGATTATATTACAGAAAACTGGAAGAAAACAGATACAGACCAATTAGATAATGTGCTTGATAGCGGTAATAGAAGTAACCTTTTAGATATGGTAAAACATAAAGTTGATGAAAAACACAACAAATCATTTAACAAATCATTTAAAAAATCAGATATAGAGAAATTAAACACTGAACTTTCTGGATTAGAGGTGGATAACAATGGCAGTAATTAATGTAGGAGAAGCAGCATCAAACAGAGCAGGAGTTGGAGCAGCAAATACTACATCTGTTAATCAGGGTGCAGTAGCAAATGATACAGGAACTATAACAAGTGTTGAAATGTGGTGGAATACAAATTCACCTGCAATTACATATGTTACTATATTCTGGATTGAAGATGCACCTGATGACCTAACAGCAAGAGACTATGAAGATGTTGGAGCAGTCACAGCAGGAAGTAAACAAACAGCTGCTGGATTAGATATGTCTATTTCAACTGATGACATAATAGGAATATGGGGTGGAGCAAGTAAAATAGAAAGAGATTACTCTGGATATGATGGAATTTTTTATAAAAATGGTGACTATCATACATGCGAAGATGTAGATTTTGGAGTAAACAATGGAGACTCTATAAGCGTTTATGGAATAGGTGCAACTCCTTCAGCACCAGACCAAGTAACAAATGTTTCAGCAACTGATGGAACTCATACTGATAAAGTTGTAATTACATGGTCTGCTGTAGCTGGTGCAACTGGTTACGATGTATGGACTGGTTCAGCTTGGGTAGATGTAGGAAATGTATTAACTTATGACCACACTGGAGCACCTTCACCTACCATAACATTGGGTGCATGTACAGCATCAGATGGCACAAGTTCTGTACATGTCGCTTTAGCTAACACAGGAGCGTCTGCTAATAATGGCACATCTGTTACATATAAAGTAAGAGCTTATAATGGAATAGGCGATGGTGATGAAAGTGATACTGATAATGGTTATACAGGACATGCTGTATTAACTTACGCATGGTATAGAAGTGCTGGTGACGCTAACGAAGATTATGGAGCAATTGCAGGAGCAACAGCATCTACTTACAATGACACAGACGCACCTGAAAATGGTGATGGTAGATATTATTTCTGTTGGCATACTTCAACAGATGCTACCTCAGCAGGTACAGTAGCAAATAGAGGGTATAGATTAGCTGTTTCCCAAGGTAGTGCATTCTTCATGGGAGCTAATTGTTAATAATACTTGACATGACTGTGCTTTTTATGGTATAATAAGATTAGACAGTAAGGTTGTCAATAAAACGAAAGAGGTTTTTAATGAGATAAACATATAGTAAAGGAGTTGGAGATATGATAGGACAATTTATATTACAATACGGAGTACTTGGAGCAAAAGGGGTAGGCGTTATCTTAGGAGCTTGGTTAATTTGGTATTTAATAACCAATTTCGTAAAGTTCTTTAGAAAATGTGGAGACAAATTTATTGACAAAATGGATAAATCAATAGACGAAACACTCAAAGTAGGAAACAAGAATATGGAGCTAAATAAAGAAATAGCAATAGTACTAAAAGAAACACATGAAGATATAATTATAAGTAGAAAAGATACAAAAATAGCAAATAAAGAGATTAAAGAGAACCAAAAAATACAAGCAGAAATTTTAAGAAATATATTAACAACATCAAATGGTTCAAATCCAAAGTTCAAAGAACACGATGAAAGATTAGAGAAATTAGAAAAAATTTAAAAGGAGACTTAAACATGACAGATACTAATAAAGAAGGGTACATTTGTCCATATTGCACAAGCTCACATACTATAAAACAACAATACAGGGATAATAAAACAAAACAGAGATACTTATGTAAAGATTGTAACAAGACATTTACAGTTGACCTATTAACCTTAGAAATACTTACAAGAGTAGATGGGGTAACAGAGAAGGTTAAAAAGACTAAAAAACTCTTTGATGAAGTAGAAGAAATTACAAGAGACGTTGTTTCTCATTTAGAAAAGAGAAAAAGACTTTCTCCTACAGATAATACTGTATCTATTTTATGTGATGAAACATGGGTACAAATGTTTTCAGATAGTCATTGTGGTTTAAAGGTTACAAGAGGGGAAACTGGCGATATAGGTAATTATAATTTAGAAGTATTTAAGAAACAATTACAATACCTCTTAGATACCACAGTTAGAATTTTAGATTATCATACTAATACACCTGATACATTAATCATTCCTTTTTTAGGTGATTTAGTTGAGAATTGTATTATGAGAGATAATCAAATGGCAAGTGTAGAATTTCAAGTAACTGAACAGGTAATGCATGCAACAGAAATAATTCTCGATTATATTATTGCATTATCAAAATACTTTAAGAATATTAAATGCTTTGGAGTTTACGGTAATCATGGTAGACTTACACAAAGTATAAAAGGTTCACATCCAAGCGATAACTTTGATAGGTTAGTATATTGGGCTCTAAAAGCACGTCTTGCAGGAATAGATAATATAACTTTTGATTATACAGAAGCTCAACATATGTTAGTTGAAATTGAAGGTTGGAACTTTTGGATAGAACATGGTGACACTTTAAGAGGGTGGAATGGTTTACCTTTTTATGGTGCAAAAAGAGAAATGGATAAAATTAATAAAATGTTAATGAAATACAAAGAAAACGCAGACTATATGTTATGCGGACATTTCCATAATTCTGCAGAATTCGAGAACATTATCATGAATGGATGTTGGGCTGGTGGAGATTTATTCTCTATCGGTAAATTAAGAACATCCAGTATTCCAAGCCAAACATTGTTTTCTGTTAATAAGAAACATGGTGTTATTTGGAAAAGAGATATTCAATTAGTAGATAATATCAAAGATGTAAAAGTAAGGGTTTATAACACG
>Ga0307928_10003399_pt1 | contig 12133 bp, 19 predicted proteins | sample AceLakmetagen232_FD_201815 | JGI IMG/M metagenome (GOLD analysis project Ga0307928, IMG submission 201815) | Saline water microbial communities from Ace Lake, Antarctica - #232 | ecosystem: Environmental > Aquatic > Non-marine Saline and Alkaline > Saline | place: Antarctica: Ace Lake... | reverse complement strand
GCCGAAAGACAAGGGTATTGAGGAGTCATTTTGCCTAGCCAAGTCGTAGTCACCAACCATGATCGCAACGCACTTATAGACACCGAGGACCTCGCCCGTGTGGACGAACACGTTTGGTATTATGGGGAGGGCCCCCTTTCTGTGCTTGCGCATGTTGGTGACTCGACCAGGACTCTGCAGCATTTTGTACTAGATACCCCTTCGCTTGAAAAAGTTTGGGTGGGTTTCCACAACGGCGACGAATTCGACTGCCGTAAATCCAACCTCTACATTCGCAATCAGTCTTCCGAGGCTCAAAAACGTCCTCCGCCTCTTGGCCGATTTAAGGGTGTTACTTTTAATAAAGCCACCGGCAAGTGGATCGCTCGAATTATCGTTGACGGTAAGGTTTACTACCTGGGCGCCGCGCACCGCACCAATCGGGAGGCTGCACTGGCCTACGACCGTGCCGCTGTGAAATACTACGGCCACGACGCCTATGTGAACTTTCCCAAGACCACTTAGCGGGTTCGATTCCCGGAGTGGTCCTTAGCGCAGTGTGTGGTGACACTGCGTGAACTCCTTAGTGATTGGGCCCGGGATCTCGCATGTCTTGGGCTCTGGTTAACAATACTGCGCCGTTCGTGACGAACAGAGACACAAACAGGCCTGCGAGTGCCGCCGGACGGTCAACTCACGGGGATCGGTAACTCTGGCCAGACCATTCCGGTCGGTAGTCCTGGCAAGACGGCGGTGCGGTGGGGATAACGGGGAGAGTGGCGCAGATGGTAGCGCGCTTGCCGGCAGAACGAAAGAGGTCGCGGGTTCAAGTCCCGCCTCTCCTCTTGATCGGTGACGACTCCTGCTGAGTCGTGTAAGCAAGAGAAGGGATCGCATCATGCAACAGGCGGGGAAAGCCTGCCACAATTGGTAGAGCGCGCATTTGTTGAGAGCGACCCGCGCTACAACCTGGAAGAAGTGCGTGCCGAGATCGTCAAGGCGCTGAGCTAATTGATTCACCCGCTGCGCCGTTCGAGACGGCAAGCCAATATGCTATGAGTGAGGCTCTAGAGGAATCATAGTTACTCTAGATAGACGGCGGCGCGGTTTGCAAATGTTAGGGGGATTGGTGAATCAAACAAACGAAGAACTGGGTCTGTGGTTAGCAGCGCACGTAACTGCCACTAGCATAACGGCTGCAATAAACAGCCCCGGAGGTTGGCATCCAACAACGGACGAATACCATGCGCGGGTGCTGTTGTATGCTATGGAGGAGTCTGGTTGGAAGGCTAAGATTGAACCAACCAGTGGCTGTGATTGGCAAGTATCGTTTAGAAAATGGGACAGTCGCGGTTCACGGGGTGGTATGGGTCGCTGTTACGGCGGTACTTTCTGTGAAGCGGTCTGTTATGCCGCAAAGTTCGCCATCGAGTCGTTGATGGCAGTTGAGGCAGCCTACGCCTAATTAAACTTTTAATAAGGTTTGTGCGCAACTTGTTGCAAGATACAGCTCTAGCGCATCTTTATATCTCACTGCAAAGGGGGCTGCGCTAGTGAAACGGTCTGCTGTTTGGGCTTTAGAACCCCGGGCTGGGTGTGTCGGCTCAAACAGCAGGCATACTTTAAGCTTTAAAGGGGGTCTCGTGGAAGTATGTGTATCTGAAATTACCGTATCCTGTCCTGATGCCTAAAGCGACTTTCACGGACGGCAACGTTGGTTCTAACAAGTGGCAGCTCAACTTTGAGCATGGCGCGATAGTCTCCAAGAACAGCTCGCACGAGCTGTGCACGATAGCTGTTGCGGGTTGGGGTCTACCGGAGGAGGCCGGGAAAGCCTTGCTGCAGGCGTTTACGTTGGCACTACGTCTCCAGCACAGAATCAACAATGATCACCGACTAGGCGATACCCTGGCTGCACTGGACATCGAAACGACGCAATACAAAAAGGAGAACGGTTGCTGATGTTTGGACTATTTGGGCCTCGCAAGGAGTACCTCTTTGAGCAGTACCAGAACGGTCATCGCATCCACCACAAAGTCATGCGGTACGCCTCGGTGCATGTTGGAACGCATCACTACGTTGGCGACGACACCCCTGTGCATCTGCACGGCGAGCATCTACGAGTAGGTGCCTCAACCGAATTGAAGTTCAACGGTGTTACGCACAGCCTGACAAGGATTAAGTGATCATGCGCCTATATGAACCTATTTGGTTTAGGGTCCGAGACGACCCGATTACGTATTGCGGGTATTTCTATCATGACGGCCTCATTTTAGACCGCAAGTTTAATCTGGTCGACGATGTTGTATTCGTAATATCTCGCTGGGAAGGTGCCCTGGCTAAGTTGCCGGGTATAGCGATCCTGGCAGGGTCAGGGTATCTTATGGGGAGGGCTATATGGTTTCTTTGGCAACTCGTGTCAGGCATCTAGTACACCGCGCAAGTGGCTGGTCTTTGATCGTAAATAAGGAACTCATTCAACCACCGTTTACGCATCAACTGATGATTCCTGTGCGTCACGCCGATGCCTATGGCGATATTCGCTTCCAGGTGACGTTGCGGAACCCTAATTCGTTCTTGGTGCAGGTCAATCTGGGCTGGATAATGCAGGGCTATACCTCAGAACAGTATGGCCTCAAGGCTAATACGAGTATCCAAGTCAAGCCTACTTTGAGGGGTCTTCTCGATCGCTCAGGGTCAGCTAACCATGCACAGGGGTACCTCCTACCGGTATACATCTCGGACAACTGCTACGTGGAAGTATGGGCCTTATGAAATCAGAGAAGGTGTTGGTCCAAACTATAATCGCAAAAGGACCTTATCGTTTTGAAAATGTTCTATCTGTTTGTAAGACAGAAGATACATTGATTATTGTAGCGGGGGATCGAACTACGACATTTATGCTAGAGAAGGTTGTGGGGTGGGAGGAAGTAAAGTAAATGAGTAAGGCTGAAAGGATAGATGATTTTTTTAGCACGGTGGTTACTGCAACAATAACGATTGGCGCTATTCTGTTGGTGATATTGTCGGGGACTGTTGTCTATAATGTGATCGACGACATGGCGAATCCCTGGACGCCGTTTGCTGAGGAGGTCCCAGGGCCGTCGGAGCCATTCTATGTAACCGGGGAAAGTGCAGACGTTTTGCTTCTGGACTTTAAAGACAACGGGCGTTCGGTTCTCAGGGTTCAAGACATAGATTGCCCGTGTTGCCGCGAGCTGGTTCCCGACTGGTTGTCAGCACACGAGACAGTGATCATTCATGAGAACGGCGCTATGCGTATTGAAGTTGACGGCAAGGTAGTGTGGCCGCAGGGTACGATTACGGCAGGCGAGTGGGTGACGGTAGAGTGAATCGCGCTGTTACGGTGTTATTGCTCAAGCAGCGGATTGAGGAATTGGAGAAGATTGCTGATATAATGGACTTGCAAATTGTCCAGTTAAACACTACAATTGACTTGGTGGACGCATTAGTTTCACCTGACCTCGAGATCATTAAAAAACCTATCATACCGGAGATTATTAGATGGTTAAAAATCAAACTCAACCTGAGCTCTTCGACCTAGCTGACCCCGAAAACCCTCTCAAAGTCCCTTGTGAAGTTTATTCCAGAGTAGCGTTATTTGCAGTCCGTTAGCGTTTGTGCTATAATAACCCTATTCTGATCAAACGGAAGGAGTTATTATGAAGCGCATCAAGGCTGGCCCAGGCATGTTTGCCACAGTTGACGATGAGGACTATGAATGGTTGAGTCAATGGAGGTGGGGCCGAACATACTACAAGAACAAGTACACCCAGTATTCGCACCGAATGTTGCCTAGGCAAAACGGAAAGTATGCAGGGTCTGTTTATATGCACCGTCTAATCCTTGGCGCAAAGGCCGGTGAGGTGGTAGATCACGCAGATGGAAACGGTATGAATAACCAGCGTAGCAACTTGCGACTATGCTCTCAGGGCGAGAATAATCTGAATGGCAGAAAGCGCAAGGGGTGTTCTAGCCAGTACCGGGGGGTTACATGGCGAAAGGACACAAAGAAATGGCAAGCTCAGGCTTGGTGGCACAAGAAGCGTTACAGCCTTGGTTGTCACGACACAGAAGAAGAGGCTGCCCAAGCCTATAATGAGTTTGTGCATGGCCAGCCCGAACACCAAGAGTTTGTTCGCGAAAACAACATCCCAACAAAGGAGCTAGAATGACCTATTATGTAGGAATGTTTCAATGGAAGGACACGCCATCGCCAAGAGCCGTGGACGCGAACGGAAACAAGACAATGGCGCAATATGCCAAAGAGACGGGGCTGACGATCGAGGTCCCGGCAGAAGTTTACTCGCGCTGCGTCGGATATCTCCGCCCTATCCGCAACTGGAACAAGGGCAAGCGCCAAGAGTTTGCTGACCGTAAAGTGTATACGACACCACGCGCATGATGAAGCGCTATTCTTGTGAGGCTGAAAAGATGCCAAAATGTCCTATTTGCGGAGGTTTGTTACTCCCTACAAGGTTTGAGTGTGTTGATGGCTCTGGGTGGATTTATGGCTGGGGCTGCGACTGCACTGAAGTACTACGTAATGATTACGAAGGCCAGGAAATTATTTTACATACGATTACTGATGAAAACGGTCTACGGGTAGCTAAACTCGTAAGGTTGTCATAAGTTATATTTTGCGTTATACTCCTACTAAATGACTATCATTCAGTAGGAGTAGTGTGTGTCTGGAACTGATCCGCAGTTTACCTCTATCTACAACGCGAATGAATTTCCTGACATCTACCGAATGTTGGTTGACGAGGGACGCTCGGCTACACATGTTTACAGTTGGTTAAGAAAGCATCGCGGGCTTACGGGCCGTGATCGTATTCCTGGAATCACAAAGAAACTCCTTACAGACTTTCAAGAACTTGTCAGTCATAATACTACCGCAGATGCTGCCAAAGCCTATGTCCTAGCCAAGCGAGACCTCGCGATCGAGGCTCGGGTTGGCGATATCGAGGCCTTGGATTTTGTCATTAAGTCGGCAACTGAGTCAGTTATCTTTGACCCAGACACCGAGTACATGCTTTCAGACTTTTTTAAGGCTTTGGAAGTCAAAGCACGCCTGCTTAACTCAGCAGGATTCCTTTCACTAATTTCAAACGTCGGCCAGGATGGGTCCCAGTTACACGGTATTGTGGATGCCGTGACATTTGCTGAGGACCCTTATTTTTGTGGTTTGCAGCTCTTTCCGTGGCAACGGGAGACTCTTTACAAGTTCTTTCAGCCACAGTTCGGCTATAACGAGCTCGTTTCTATCATGGGCATGGGTTCGGGTAAGGGTGTCTTGGGCGCTATCATTGCATGGTACTGCGCGTATTTGCTTGTAACGCTCGAGGATCCGCAGGCGTATTGGGGATTTGCTCCTGGTCAGGAAATCATTGCCTGTCTGAACATGGCGACTTCCGAAGATCAGGCCAAGGACGCTGTATTTAAGCACATTAAGGACCGCGCCGAGCAAGGCGGTCCGTGGTTTAGCACGCCAGGCCTTGTGATCAGTATCCAAGCAATGCGTATCGAACTTTGCAAGAATATCGTTATCAAGTGCGGCCACAGTCGCGCTACCCAACTCGTCGGCGGTACGGTTTACTGTGTAGTATTTGACGAGATCTCCCGCTATAAAGATACGAGCGGCAAAGACAACGCCGAAGATGTTTATAATAAGTTGCGCGGCTCGACAAAGCGCTTTGGAATGCAGGCCCGGTCAGTAGAAATCAGCTCCCCTGAGTGGGAGGGCGACCTGGGAATGCGTCTCCTTAAACAGGCTGAGTCGGGCGAGTTCCCCCGGATGCTCTCGGTACATATGGCGACCTGGGAAGCGAACCCGTTAATTCCTTACGAATCACTTAAAGATGACTTTAGGCGAAGTCCTAGAAATGCCCAGCGAGACTTTGGCGCCGATCCCCCGACTGCCTTGGAAGCGTTCTTCAGAAATCGTCGGTTGATCGAGGCCTCCCCTACTGTGCGAGATCATCCGGTAGATAAGGACGGCGCGTTTAAGCCAAGCTTTGTGCCATGCTGCAAGGCTCCGCGATATGTACATGTGGACTTGGCAAAGAATCGGGATAGTTGTGGCTTGGTGGTTGTGCATTCCCCGACGCCGCAGTGCGCTCATTATGAGCGCTTGGTGGGTGCTTCAAGACTTAATGCTATGGGTTTCGATGCTAAAACCGAACAAAAGTTAGCTACATCAGTATATGTTGATTTGGCGATGCGTTTCACAGCCGGTGAGGATGATATTGATTTTGCTCGAGTACGCCAGATCATTTTTGATTTGCAGTCAATGGGTTTTGATTTTAGGATGGGTGGCGTGACGTATGATCGCTGGCAATCTGCAGATTCGATCCAGCAGATGCGTAAACGAGACATTCCCGCAGAGATCCTTTCTGTGGATCGCACAACGGGCCCTTACGATACGCTGCAGGAGCTTTTGATTTGGGGTGGTTTGGACTGGTATAACTTGCCGTGGGACGCGGTTCCACCGGCGCCTACGTCTATTCTGGAAGAATTGCTGCAGTTACAACTCGTCGATGGCAGGCGCGTGGACCACATGTCATTCGGCTGTTTTACAGGTGACACTCGCGTAGCCCTCTTGGATGGAACTAATCCGACTTTTGAGGAACTTGTTGAGAGGTACGGGGACGGTTCTGACTTCCATGTTTACAGTATTGATGCAAATAAAGAGCTTACGGTAGGCGTAGCATCTAAGCCGCGTATAACTCGTCGTAATGTTGATATCGTCGAGGTAGAACTTGATCAAGGTAAACATATTCGGTGTACGCCCGACCATCTTTTCATGTTGCGAGATGGCTCTTATCGTCGAGCAGACGAGTTGCAGATAGAAGACTCCCTCATGCCATTGTATCGCAATTACAGCGAGAATCATGCACACGAGTTTGGGTACGAGCGTGTGTGGACCCCCACCGATCGGCGTATTAAAACGCATTGGCTAGTTGCGGACTGGGCGCGGTTACGGCGTAAAGGTCGAGTTATTCATCATCAAGACGGTAATAAGCGCAATAATTCCCCCGAAAATCTGGTCAGTCTGACTATGGGTGAGCATTGCTATATTCACGGCAATAATCTTTGGCCGAATCGTGTAAAGGCTATGCGAGCGGGCCACGCCGAATACATTTCTTCAGGTGAAGGTTCTCGAATTAGTTGGGAAACCATCACCCGCGCCTGGGATGAGGGGAAGTTCGGTACCGGGATGGAAAGTCATCGTGCTAGAACCGATATAACATTCGAGACAATCTTGAAATTGATGCCGATGAGTCTCAATACAATGGCTAACCAATTAGGTTGCGGGAATGGGACAATTGTTAATCGTGTTTTATGGGAAGGCTTTGAATCGTGGCCTGTGTTTAAGGCTTGGGTTAAATCAGGAAAGCCGCGAAACCATATTGTTCTATCTGTGACTCCTGCAGGTAAAGCTGATGTTTATGACTTTGAGGTAGCCGAACACCATAATTTTGCTTTAACCGACGGTGTATTTGTTCATAATTCAAAAGATGTCAGTGATGCACTGGCCGGGGCGTGTTTTTCCTGTATTGAAGGACAGCGACGAAAAGGGTCAAACATCGACCTGCTTGCTAACGTGCGCCGTTTAGAGGAGTTTTGGGATGATTGACCAGGTAAGGTTTCAGATTTGGTTGGATGAGCACCAAGCGCTCTGTGCCCGGTATGCTGACAATGAGTCGTATTATGACGGCTCTGGTCAAGAAGCCAAGCTGACTGATCGCGCACGGACGTTTTTGGAGTCTAATGGGTTCGTCAACTTTCGCGTGAACGTCTGCTGCACTGTGGTTGATTCGATGGTCGGGCGCCTGCGCGTAACGAACTATGCTGGTGTTGACGACTTTGATGACTGGGCCTGGGAGCTTTGGCGGCTTTCGGGGCTGGCTACGCGTCAAGGCTCGCTATACCGAGATGCGCTGGTGTACGGTGATGCGTACTTGATTGGAGAGTGGTACACCGACCCTCTGCGTAAGGTATCCTATCCGAGGTTCCGTATTAATGATCCTCGAAATTGCTACATGGTTTACGATGAAAATGACGTTGACAAGCCGATCGCTTTTCTTAAACGCTGGCCGTTGCGTCCCGAAGTTTCTGGGGGCCCTTTGCGCTGGCGTTTGAACATCTATACAGACAATATGATTACACGCTATAGCGGCGCTTATGGCGAGGATGCGGCTACGATTGTTTGGAAAGTTATAGACTCTAAAGTCTGGAAAGCGGGCGTTATCCCTGCTGTGCATCTTGTGAATCGACGTAGCTCCAGCTCGCACGGGTCCTCTGAGCTCAAGAACGTTATTCCAATTCAGGACTTGCTTAATAAGGGTTTTATTGATCTATCGAACATTCTGGATCAACAGGGTTGGCCGCAGCGATACTCCACAGGTGGTCAACCCCCTGACGGTGGGTACACCTCTGCTGTGGGTATAGTCTGGAATTTGCCTGCAGAAACGGGTAGTTTTGGGCAGTTTGCTGCGGCAAACCCTGTAGGTGTGTTGAAGGCTATTGAAGCTGATTACTCCGCTGTATCGGCTGTGTCGCGCACCCCGCAACACGCTTTTCATACTCCCGGAGATCGTTTCCCGTCAGGGGAGGCCCTTAAAACTGCTGAAGTTGGGCTTATTGAAAAGTGTGAGGGTTTTGCATCTGATGTAGGTGAGCAGTTTGAGCAAATGATGCGGGTTAGTGTCGCGATGCAAAAGGCTTATGGAGAATGGCCGCCTAAATCTTTAGAGGGTGTCGAGAAGCCTAAGAAAAAGTATACTTTTGATATCTCTAGTCAACTCGAGTGTCAGTGGCGTGACTTTGAAACGCGCAATGAGTTGGTTGCGATTCAGTCTGTTAACTTGAAGGGCCCCAATATCTCGCATACGCAGCGCTTGCGTGAGTACGGGTATTCCGACCCAGATATCGAGCGTATTAAGGAAGAGCTTGCAGTAGATGCTGCGGCTGCAGCGCTACTACAACCTGCGGAAACTACTTCGGAAACCTCGCCGGGTCTTTCAACAAAGGCTGTTGTACAACCTGGATTGTCCAGTATCAAACCAAAGTCTACGACGGAACAGGATCAACCTAAAACTCAACAGCGCGATTAGGTTGCAGACACCTGTATTCTGTGTTATGATATCACTAGGATATTGAAACTATAAGCGTCCTTCCTGCAACACGACTCATTGAGTTTACCGCAAGTGGATGCTATTAGAAAAGCGCCTAAGTAGCTACCGCGACCGCGCTCATATAAAAGGTAGCGTAAGTTCCTAAGTTTTAACGTTTTTAAAAAATCGCATCATCCTCGTAACGGATGGCTTGAAAGGAGCACGTAGAATGGTAATGCCGGATATTCCGACTGCAGAGTCGCAAAAGACTGGTGAAACTTCGGAAAGCCCGACGACACAGGGCGCAGATAGTAGGGTTCCATATGATCGTTTTGCTCAGGTAGTTACAGAACGCAACACCGCCCGTGCAGACCTCAAGACGTTGGCAGATCGGCTCGACGCACTCGAAAGAGACGATTTGGTAAAGAAAGAGGATTATAAAGCATTGGCAGAAAAGGCGCAAGAGGCCGAGGCAGTTGCCAAGGCCGATGCAGTGGCAAGTTCGCGAGAGCTTTTGCGTGTTAGGGTAGGTGCCCAAACAGGGCTTCCTGTGGCACTGGCCGAGCGCTTGCAAGGAGATACGTTTGAGGAAATGCTTGAAGACGCCAAACGTCTACAAGAGATCATTCCCGCAACGCAACCTCCTGCAGCCTCAACCGATGCTGGTCAACCTAGCACACAACCCCCGGCCACGACGTTAGATCGAAATCAACAAAGAATGCTGAGTACATTTAACCAGTATCTTAGTGATGACGATAAACTTACGTCTGAACAATACCTGAAGTTGGCAGATGGTTGGAATCCTGCAAAGCCTGCGGGGATGGACGACTCCTCGTAACAGGCACTAAACAGGAGTAACTTAAGATGGCAGTTCTTACTCAAGGTTTCGAGTTCGCGTACTCTTTGGACGCGACGAAACCGTGGATTGAAGAGGTCCCGGGTCAGCCCGGTGTAACCTTCAAGAAAGGTGATTTGATCACGCTGGCTTCTGGCTCGGCAGCCCTGTGCGCGACTGGTTTTACTACGACTGTGCTGGGTGTTGCGGCTGAAGCAGCCACGATCACTACGGCTGGGTCAGTGGCCGTTGCTCGATGCACTCCCGCACACGTTTTCCGTGTGCAGTATACAGGTACGCCTAATGCGGCTGCGATTCGTGGCGGCACGATCGACCTGGAAAATAGTGGTACGGTTGATGCATCAGACGTTACAATGGCTGGGACACCGGCAGGTGTTATATTGGACAAGGCACTGGACACCACTAATGCGTGGGCTTATGTTCGGTTCCCTAAAATCACGGGCTATTACTACTAGGAGGTAACAAATGCAAATCTATCCCGGTGGCAACTTGATGCACCTCCTAGACCCCATCGTTCAGCGGGTGTTCTGGCAGCAATATAATCGTATCCCGGCGGTAACGCCGTTGCTTTACTCTATGAAGACCTCTTCGGACTGGCGTGAGCGAATGTTCGCTGTCGGCAGCCTGGGTGAGATTCCTGAATTCAACGGAACCCTCGAGTACGATACGTTTGAGGGCCTGTGGGCTAAGGATGTCATCCACAAGCGCTACGCGAAAGGCTTGGAGATCTCTAACGATATCGTCGAGGACGATCGCTTTAACATTGCGATTCAGAAGCCTCAAGGTCTGGCGACTTCCGCTGCTTACACTCGTGAGAAGCAAGGCGCGGGCTTGTTTAATGATGCTTTTACCGCTACAACGACTGCAGACGGTTCCTATCTCTGTGTTGCGACCCACCCCTACAGCCCCACTAACACAACCACGCAGAGTAACTTGGCGACTGGTGTGTTGACTCACGATAATGTCGTGGCTGCGCGGTTGGCTATGCGTAGTTGGGTGGATGATCGCGGTAAGAAAATCCTGATCAATCCTGATACTTTGATCGTTCCTCCGGCCTTGGAAGAGGCTGCTTGGATGATTGCTGGTCCGAAGACTGAGTACATTCCGGGACAGTCCAACTATGACCTTAGTATCTTCGCAAACTGGAATCTGCGTGTTGTGGTTTGGCCGTTCTTGACTAGTTCAACCGCTTGGTTCTTGGCCGATAGTAACCTCATGCGCGATAATCTAGTCTGGTACGATCGTGTTCCGCTTTCTTTGACCCCTCGTCCCGAGCGCGATTTCGATACTCTGGCCTTGCGCTGGAGGCTGTATGGCCGTTGGTCATACGGTACTTACGGGTGGCGCTGGATTTACGGCTCCACTGGCGCAGGCTAAAAGGAGTTAGTCAATGAATCGCACAACTAAAATTTTGATCACGATCTCACTCGTGTTGTGCGTGCTGTCTCTAGGTGTGGCGCTGGCTGCTTATCAGCAGTCAGCGTCCTCCGACCTTGATGTTCAAAGGTCGCCCTGGACTGGTGCGCATTACAACGTGCGGGGTCCTCTTGAAAAGATTGTCGTCCCAACACAAATTGCTACGGCTACGCCGGGTGTTATCGTAGATAACGAGGGTCTGGGCGCAAGCATGGAGTTTCTTGATAGCGGCACCCCCGTGGCTCGAATGCCTGTGGGCGGCGCCTTGATGATCGATACGATCGATGAATTTACCTCTGCAGGCGGTGTTACGCTTGATAGTGTTTTGTTGAAAGACGGTTTTGTGCAGGGGCTGGCTAATGTTATTGCTAAGACTGGTACTGCTGTAACACTTTCTATTGCTGAAGTTAGCGGTGGCGTTATTTCTGATCTAGGTGACACAAGTGGCATTACGATCACTTTGCCGACGGCGGTTGCAGGTTACACGGTTACGATTATTAACTTTACCGGCGAAGATATGATTATTGACGAACACAGCGGTGACCAGATTTGGGGCATTGTGAACGCGGCGGGTGATTCAATTACTAATACTACTGCGTATGACTGGATTCACCTTGTGGCGCTTGATGCTACGGGGTGGGTTGAGATGTCCAGTGTTGGTACATGGGCTGACGGCGACTAATGCAATTAAAGTCGCTGGCTTTAGAAACCTCGACTCGCTGTAATGCACAGTGTGTTATGT
>Ga0307928_10003397_pt1 | contig 12134 bp, 14 predicted proteins | sample AceLakmetagen232_FD_201815 | JGI IMG/M metagenome (GOLD analysis project Ga0307928, IMG submission 201815) | Saline water microbial communities from Ace Lake, Antarctica - #232 | ecosystem: Environmental > Aquatic > Non-marine Saline and Alkaline > Saline | place: Antarctica: Ace Lake... | reverse complement strand
GCGAGTTTATAGATTCACACAATAAACTTTTAGACAGTGCATTAGAGGATATAACTGGATTAGGCATAGGTTTTGGCTTATACAAAAAGCCATTAAAAATGAGAGATGATTTATTTATTAACAAAGATAAAATAGCACCAGACATTAGCACGACAGAGGAATACGGGAAAAAGTTTTATGAAATTTTAGGCGAGGAATATAACTACTAATTTTATGAGCGACGAAATAACAAAAGACGAAAAAGAAACAAAGCCAGAGGTTTATAAAAACCCGAAGTCTTTAGAGGAGATACAGCGTAACATTTTTAGAAGCACGGGATTAAGAGAAAAGGATTTTGAGGGCTACGCAAAAGAGGGACAAGAGGAAATAGCCGAGTGGAAAATTAAAGGCGGAAAAGCACGATACCCAAAAACAAAGCAAGCCAAAATAGACCGAAAGAAAAACGAGCAAAGGGCTTTAAGTTTAATACCGACCCCACCGAAGTTAGGAGTAAGCCAAGCTAAAAATATAGACGCTTTAGGCTTTATGCTACAACGGACAAATTGGCTACGAGAGAAAGAAGGCAAAGAAAAGTTAGCCGAGCTGGAGTTTTCTTTAAAAGATTACGCAAAGATTAGAGGGTATAACGACGCACAGGTAGCACGAGGTGGGAAGTTTTTAACCGAACTTAAAAGGGATTTGTTTACGGGGGCTTATACAACATACCGATTAGACAAAGTAATTATAGACGGCAAAGAATACACAGCACACGGCTTGCCAAACATTTACATTTTATTAGAGCCAAAAAACCCAAAGGACAAGTGGAGAATAAAATACAACGAGCCATATAAAGACTATTATTTAAACGGCAGGCAGTATTACCCGATTTTATTAGAGGCGATTAAAGACAAAGGCACGGATAGCGAAAAGGGCTTTTTATACTTTTTCTTTAAGTTAGTTATGAGCTATACCAGCACCACCAACTTTAAAACACAGTTAAGGGTTAGCACACTATTAGAAAAAATTAAGATTAGAGACGCTATTAAAGAGAGACCGCAGGAAGCTTTTAAAGTTTTATGTGAGTGTATTTACTACACCGCCAGTCATTACAAAACCATAAAAGAGGTTAGGTTTTTTAATAGCGGGAAATGTGAAAAGGTTAAAGTGATTACCGATTTAGAAAAGTTTAAGGGCTGGGATTATGAGAGCTTTAAAAAAGAGGTTTTAGAGGAGTTAGGATTAGACGATATTAGAGAGGCTTTAATTAGCTTTAATATACCGCAAGAGCTAACAGAGGAGACAGGACAGACAGGACAGGACAGGACAGGACTATGATTTACAGACACCCGACAGACAAGATACAGACACCCGACAGACAAGATACTTTTCATTTTAGCCTTTATTTATATGGATAAACGCCGTTTTTCTTTAAAAGCCTATTAGTATTCTATTATTACTATAAAGAAAGAAAGTATTAAGTAGTAGTTAAAAATTAAGTTTAATTAAAAAAATTAAAGGAAAAAGAGAGAAAAGGTTAAAAAAAAGGGCAAAAATTAAAAAAATACTTAATAAATAGGACTTTAGCAGACGAAAAGCGGGGGATTTAACCCCGCCAAGCCGTATAACTTGCTTATGTTAATAGACGATATTAAAGATAGAATAAATATAATTGAGCTTGCCAAGAGCGAGGGCTTGTTATTAAAGAAGCAGAGCAATCGTATTTATAAAACGACTTGCTGTTTTCATAACGAGGAAAAAGCCAGCTTAACTTTTTACGCCGACACTAACACCTTTAATTGTTTTGCTTGCCAAGCACACGGAGACGCTATTAACTTTTACGCCAAGAGGCACAATTTAAGCAACAAAGAGGCGATTAGACAACTTGCGGGGCAGGCAGGGCTACAAACGAGCTTTAAGGGGCTAAAACGAGCCGAGAGAGCCAGCTTAATAGCAATAGGCGGGCAAGGGGGCTTAAAAAGTATGGGCGAGGCATTAAAGGGTAAAGAAAAACAGTTTAAACGAGATCCAGACGCTATTTACAGGGTTTTAAAAGACTTTTGCGGAGAGATAGATCAAGAGAGCCAGACATATTTAACCAGCGAAAGCAGGGGACTAACCAATAGAACCATAGAGAAGTTTGGTATTTTCAGTATCAAAGATTACAAAAAGACGAGAGAGTTTTTATTAAGTAAGTTTTCTTTAAAGGATTTAAAAGATCTTGTTTTATTTGATAGCAAAAATAGGTTTAGCTTTACTAAAAATAAAATAATAATACCAGTTATAGAGGACGGCAAAATTATAGCCTTGCGGGGCAGATATTTTGACAGAGGCATAAGCAACCCCGATTTAACTAACGCCAGATTTAGCTATCCGAAGTATAAAAGCACGGCTGGAGTAGCAGACAGACTTTTTAATAGCGATATTTTAAAGACGCTTAAAAAAGGCGACAGAGTTTATTTAGCAGAGGGCGAGTTTGACACTATGATTTTAGATCAGCACAGCAAAAACGCAGTAGGAGTTTTAGGAGTGAGCAATTACAACGAGAAAACCATTAAGAGGTTAAACGATTTTGATTTACAGATAGCTTTTGACAACGACGAGCAGGGCAAAAAAGAAGCGGAGAAAACAAGCAGGATTTTTAACAGGCAAACGGGACGATTAGCATATTTTGAGACAGCTATCAAAGACGCAGGAGTTAAGGACATTACCGAGTTATTTATTAAACGAGCCAAACAAAAATAATATAAGTATAAGGGAACAATAAGGAACAAAAATGAAATTATTTAAACCATTATTAGCTATTAGTCTTTTAATTATCTTAATCGCTATATCTTTAGTGGCTTATTTTTATTTTCAAAGAGAAGCTAAAGAAAAAGAAGCCGAGCAGATTAAAAACATTTTGGTAAAAATAAATGAGGGCATTAATTTAATGGATAGCAAGAAAAACGAAATGCCGAGAGAGTTATTAGAAACGCACAAGTATTTAATGAGCGGGGCATTGGGGGGAAAACTTTATAGAATTAACCCGAAATTAAAAGATTTAATAATGTATCACGGGGCGGAAACACAAACAGTTTATATTAACCCTACTAAAGAATTAAAAACAGAATTATGGATACCTGTTTTTTATCACGAAGTAGCACATAATTACTGGCATACCAAAAACCCAGTTAAAACTTTTGATGAGCTTGAGGCACAGCTTTTTAACTCCGAAAATTATGCTTATATAGTGAATAGTCAAGCGTGGGATTTAGTGATGAGATATTGTCCGATTAAAAAAGATGAGTTAAAAACCGAACTTGAGCAAAGACTATTTAAGTCATACAGCAATGAGACCGAGATTTATAACGAAATGATCAAGGGCAATCCAGAGGCTAAAGAATTATGGAATAAAATTATTGAAGCAGATATTACAGAGCAAAAGAAACAGCAAAAATTATTATTTGAGAAATAAATAATGAAAATATACAAAGTTAAAATTAAAGATGGCGGGAAAGAGCAGAGTATAAAAGCCAAGAGTGAATTAGAGGCGAGAGTTAAGTTTTGTGAGAAAAACAATTTATTATACAGAGTTTTTGCGAGCAATTTAGTAGTTATAAGCAAGACAGGACAGACAAAAGGATAAATTAACAATTAAAAGAGCCTAACCCTTTTTACAAAGGTATGGCACAAAAAACCGTGTAAGGCAGAAAGCTCCTCGTCAGAGCAACCTTACACGGTTATATTCCGAAAGGGGTATAGGTAGCTGAAAAGTTATCGCTGGCGGGGAGCTTTATGTTTTACGCCAGCATAAATACAAAAAGGTCAGAATTAAAAAACTATTAAATCTATGATGAAAACTTTTCAAAAAGCAATCTTAATTTTGGCAATAATTTCAATGCTTTTCTACTCAAGTAATGTATTGGCTTTTTACAACAGAACTGAAACAGAGAATTCTCTCCAAGGGATATGTTCCAAAAATGACCCGTGGAGTCCGAGCATAACAGGGAAGCAATCTATCGCTAATGCTATTTGCTTTTTACGGGAAGGAATAAATGAATTGAAAAACGAGATAGAGCAAATTAAAGCCGAAAACCAAGCACTACGAGAAGAAATAGGCAATCTTAAAAATGAAAATAAAACAGAGCAAATAGGAATTGAAAACCAGACACTCCAAAGAGAGATAGACAATCTCAAAGACGAGATTAGCACCATTCGGAAGATAGTGATAACTTTTCAGAAGCAGATTATAGAAATTCAGAAGATAGTAATTCGCTTCGCCCAGATATTTTTGAAGTAATATGGAAACTAATAAGGTAGCAGAGGAGACAGGACAGGGCAAAGCAGACCAGACGGGACAATTAAGGCTGTTAGGTTATTAACACTTGACAGCCTTTTTTTATAGCTACATAATAGAAGTAGTAAGTAAGATATGTTATTATAGCAAAGATTTAGCCAAGTATTTAAAAGAGGCTTTTAATAAAATAAATCAATTATGAAAGAAAAAATTAAAATACCCATTTTAATACTGGCAGTAACGGTAATTTTAGGTTTAGCTTTTTATTGGTATGAGTGGAGACCGACGCAAGTAAAAAAAGAGTGCTTTAAGAAAGCAAGCGATCTTAGCATAGAAACATTAGGCGAAAAAGCATCTATTGATAATTTTAATAAAGCATACGACTTTTTTTATAAAAATTGTTTAAGGAAAAAAGGGCTATGAAAAAACAAAAACAGATAACCATAACTAACGACGGACAGGCTTTAAGCATTAACGATCCACAGACACAAGCAGAGAGAGCTTTTGATTTATTAGATGTCAGCGAGACAACAAGGCAGGATTATAAATACCGCATAGGCTTATTTTTAGAATTTACCAACGAGAGAGGATTTAACCGCAACAGCTTTTTAGAGTTTAAGAGATATTTAGCCGAGCGGACAGATTTAGCCGTTAGCACAAAAAATAAGTATTTAGCGACGGCAAAGATATTTTTAAAAGAAGCTAACAGGCAAGGGGCATTACCCGCAGACATAACACAAAACATTAAAACTTTTAGCCAGAATAAGAAGCATAAACGGGACGGGTTAAACGACGAGGAGATTAAAAAGCTAACCGACAAAATACAGACATTACCAGAAACCCAGCAAAATACCCGCCTTAAAGCTATTTTGAGCCTTTTAGCATTACAAGGATTACGACAGATAGAGATTACCCGCCTTGATGTCAAAGATATTGATTTTATAAGCAAGATAGCTTTTATAAGGGGCAAAGGGCAGGACGACAAAGAGCCTATTAACCTGCACCCAGAAGCCGTTAAAGCATTACAGAATTATTTAAAGAGCAACGGGATAGCAGACGGGGCTTTATTTACCAGCCAGAGCAACAACAGTAAAAATCAAAGGTTAACAACCCGAGCTATTAGGGATATTGTAAAAGAAACTTTAAACGCTTTAGGAATTAACAAGACCACACACGGCTTTAGGCATTATTTTACAACAACACTTATTAAAACCTATAAAGGCGATTTACTGGAAGTGGCTCAATATACCCGACATAAGAGTTTAGAAATGTTACAAGTTTATAACGACAACATTAAAAAAGAGGCAGATCTACCCCGCTATTACAATGCTTTTAGTGGAATAAGCTTTTAATACTAAAATAAAAATATGTCAGAAAAAATTGATAAAACCGAATTTAATAATTTTCTTAATAAAGTAAAAAATAAATAAATATGAATGCATATAAAGATTTTCAAAACAGGTTCAAGGTGTTAGCAAGCAAACACCCAAATTTAGTCGTGAACACATTATCTAACATATTTACAATGAGATTGATTGGTAATAAAACTCACGGCGATTTGGCTGAGATAGGTATAGCCGAATTTATCAATCAATTTATGTATGATTTTAAGAGTATACACGTTGGAAAAGACCTTTTCCGAGCCAAAGAACACGAGGAAGATATTGTTATTATCAATGAAATAACTAAGTCAAAATTTCCAGTTAGTCTAAAGGCGTATGGAGATGGCCCATTACAACTTTCAACTGATAGCGACCGAAAGATGTTCCCCTATCTTCTAAAACAAGGAAAGGAAATTACAAATAAAAAAAAGATAAGCGAGATCTTTTCTTCCTCGGCTTTTTCAGAATTTAACAATATCAACGTTATGCCTCTTATTTATAATGAGAAAAATAAACAATGTAATATAATGATTTTTGACCACGAAAAAGCAATTAAACAAACTACCAGAATTTTACACATAGATAAAGGAGAAAAGTTTGTAGGAAAAAGCAAAAGCAAGGGCAAGGGCAGAAAGCATCCAATTTTTATGTTTTTAGATAAAGACAATAATTATATTTGTGAGGTTCGTTATGGCGGTGCATCAGCAAACGCATTGCAAAGAGGACTTTGGACGCAAACAAAAAAGGCTGTTAATTATTTTGATAGTATCACAAATGGCTGGATTGATTACTCACATAATCATACATTAGTAAGATTATTTAGCCTCGCATTAAATAGCACCGAAAAAAGCCATAAAGAAGTAAATGAAATTTTAGAGGAAGACATTGAGAAATTAAAAAAAACATAATATGTCAAAAGAGCTTAGTGTATCAAAAAATCTATTTAACGAAAGGGATTTTTCTCACATAAAAACTCAGGGTATAAAATACGCTGGTTCTAAGTTAAAAATAATCCCCTTTATCTTAGAAAATATAAAAGATTTAGAGGTCAAAACAATTTTAGATGGATTTAGCGGTTCAACCAGAGTAAGTCAAGCATTGGATCAAGCGGGTTACAATGTTGTTTCTAACGATATTGCTTGTTGGTCTGAGGTGTGTGCAAAATGTTTTTTATTACACAAAAAAGATAAAAAATACTATCAAAATATACTTGATGAGCTCAATGCTCTTGAAGGGTATAGCGGTTGGTTTACTAAACATTATGGCGGAGACGAAACAATGAAAGTAAAAATGCCTTTTCAAATAAAAAATACAAGGAAGTTAGATGCGATAAGGGACAAAATTGACGAATTAAAATTAAATGACATTGATAAATCTGTCGTTCTAACAAGTTTGCTGTTTGCGTTAGATGCAGTAGACAGCACGCTTGGACACTTCGTATCATATCTTTCTAAGTGGTCTAAGCGTTCCTACAATGATTTAATACTCAAAGTTCCTGAATTAAAAAAAACCAACGGAAAGCACAAGGTTCTTAGAAAAGATATTTTTGATGTCATAAAAAACAATAATTTTGACCTTGCATATTTTGACCCTCCCTATGGATCAAATAACGAAAAAATGCCCCCGAGCAGGGTTAGATATTCGTCCTATTATCATATTTGGACATCTGTTATTAAGAATGACAAGCCAGCTCTCTTCGGAAAGGTGAACCGAAGAGAAGATACAAGAGATTTGGTTTCAGCCTCCATATTTGAAGAGTTTAGAAAAAACGATAGCGGAAATTTCATTGCAATGGAGGCAATAAAAAAAATGATTCAAGACACCAAAGCAAGATATATTTTACTTTCTTACAGCTCTGGGGGAAGAGCGACTAAAGAAGAAATTAAAAAGATTTTTGAAACAACAGGAAAAATTCTTAAAATTATTGAAATAGATTACAAAAAAAATATTATGGCTACTATGCGTTGGACAAATGAGTGGACAAGCTCAAATAGTGGACATAAAGAATATCTATTTCTAATGGAAAAAGCCACAAACAATTATAATATTTTTCCAGAGCAAAAGGAGCAAAAGGTTTTGGTTAATAACATTACACCACCTTTAGTGGCGTAAAAAAATGAAAGCAGTAATACTCGCAAGAGTTTCAACCGAAAAACAGGTGGGAAAAACAGCCAAAAAGGGGTTGAACTTCCGATAACTATAATTACAGGAAGTAAGAAATTAAGGATTAAAAATTATGAAAATTAACACTAAAACACTATGGCAGATTTATTTTTAGTTTTATTTTTTGTTTCACTCATAGGCTTAATTACAGGATTAGCCAACCCGTCTATTTTTACCCGCATTACCAAAAAAGAAATAACGAGAAAAAAGATAGGGTTAGGTTTTGGAGTGGCAATGCTTGTTTTTGCTATTTTGACAGGGGCGACTGCTAAACCAAAGGACGAAGTAGCACAATTACAACCAGAAAAAACAGCAGAGACCAGAGAAGTGATAGAGCCAGAAACTACAAACCAAGTTAAAAAAGAACCAGACACGAAAACCCCAGAGCTGACACCTACACCTACACCAGCACCAGCACCAGAAACAAAGACCCAGAGAGACACAATGATAGAGATTTTTAAGGCAAACGCTTTAACAAAATGGGGAAGCGATTATGAAATGGTAAGTTATGAGATAGAACAACAGACCAAAGCATACGACTGGATTATTAAAAACGCAAGCTATGATGACATTTTAACGAGGGCAAAACAAAAATGGGCTAATGACTACACAATGGTAAAATACGAATATAACCAGCAGGCGGACTCTTACGAGTGGATTAACCAACAAACAGAATATCCTGCAATTATGACACGGGCAAAACAGAAATGGGGCAACGATTATACAATGGTAGAATACGAATATAAAAAACAAGTTAATGCTTACGAAAGCTTGTAGGCAACAAAGTAAATCATATTATGAGAAAACGCACCATAGACGAAATTAAAAAAAGAGAGTTTTTAAAAATGAGCGAGCTTGCCGAGTTATGCGGAGTTAGATATAGCACGATTAAGTATTACAGCGAGTTAGGATTATTGCCGTTTGAGCAGAAGGGCAAAAGATTAGCTAAGTATTACCCTGCCAAAGAAGCCAGCAAGAGACTTAAAGAAATTTTGCGGTTGAGAGCAAAGGGGCAAACAATACCCGATATTATTAACGGGCTTATTAAAAAATGATTACAGACAAAATAAACAAACTAATAATACCAGCTACGATTATAATAGCGAGCCTTATTTTAGGGGGCTTTTTCTATGCGAGCCAAGTAAATAAACAGCAGTCTATTGAGAGCCAGCAAGAGATTAAATTACAAGAGGACAGACAAAAAGAGGAAGCAAGAGCCGAGCAGGAGTATAAAGAGTATGTAGCTAAAAGAAAAATGGAGTGCTACGAACTTTTTACAAACGAGAAAAAACGAGTTAACAACGCAGAGAATTATGGCTATGTAGAAAACTATAATTTAGACGGCACGCCAGATCACAGAGACGATACTTGCGAGATTATTTACAAAGACACAAAAACAGGCGAGTATTTTAGAAAATACCGCTAAAAATAACTATGGACAATTTTAACATTACACTATTTGAGGCTTGCGAGCTTTTAAACAGAAGCAAAAAGTCTATAAGCAGATACATTAGACGGGGTTTATTACACCCCGAGAGGGTTAAAAGTCAGCAAGGGACGCTGGAGTATAGGTTTAGCAAAGCCGATTTAGAAGCCTTTAAGGCACAAGAAGTATTAAAAGCAGAGCAGACAGAGCAGATAAGACCAGACAGGACAGAGAGGACAGATCAGACAGGACACCTTGAGGGCAGTTTTATTAAGAATAAAGTAGAAAACGACCAGATCAGACAGGACACGACAGATCAGACAGGACACGACAAAGAGGTTTTAACGGCACTAAAAGCTAAAGAAGAAATTATAATCCTTTTAAAGAGTGAGCTTTATAAAAAAGACGAGGAATTAAAAACTAAAAATTGGCAAGTGGGGAGTTTATATAAAAAGATAGATAACTTTTTAGAAAGGCAACGAGAAAACAACATTATTTTAAAAAGCCTACAAGACAAGGTTTTTCTATTAGAGCAACCAAAGAAAGATCCAATTTACAGCGACGCAGAGGAGACAGGACACGACCCAGAGGAGACAGGACAGGGCAAAACAGACGGGATACCCGAAAACAGGGTAGAGACAGACGATTATAAACCACCTGTTAAACAGGAGAAAACAGGCTTTTGGAAAAAAGTATTTAACAGCAAACAAGATTAAAGATTATGAAATGCGAATTTATAAAACCAGACGGGACAAAATGCGAAGCACACGCTATGAAAGATAGCAAGTTTTGCTATTTTCACAATCCCAACATAAGCGACGAGGAGAAAAGGGAAGCACAAAGCAACGGGGGCAAGACCAAAGCATTAACGCTTAAAGAGCCGTTGCCAGAGTTAGTTTTAGCCAAGCCAGCCGACACAGTTTTACTTATAGCCGACACGATTAGCAGAGTAAGAGCGGGGACGCTTGATATACGCACGGCGAATTGTTTAGGTTTTTTAAGCGACAAGTTATTAAAGGCTTTTGAGACGAGCCGATTAAACGACAGAATAGAGATTATAGAGCGGGTAGTTTTAGAAAAAAGAGCAACCAAGTATTAACATTATGAGAAAAAATATTAGCAGTTTATTACAAAAAGGAAATTTAACGCCGAAAGAGCGATACCTCCTTATAATACAAAATGATATAGAAAAGGCGACGACAGGTAAAGAGCCTTTGACCCCCGCCGACATAGAAGGGTTACAAAGCTGGCAGGCAAAGACCAGCGAGGAAGCGAGAGAGTGGAATAAATATAACGATAGCTGGCACTTAAGCTCGCGAGCAGGGATAGAATCAGAATTTGTTTACGCAGAGACCAAAGCTGAGCATTTTAGAAAAAACATAATGGCTACGGAGTTAGCAATTTACCCGTTTTACCGAGAGCATTTAAACGCATTACAGGCACTTAAAAAAATTAAGGTAGTAGATATTAAAGAGGCGGTAGAGATTACCAACAAACAGCGAGAGCAAAAGTTAAAAGACGGATTAGATTTTGATGACGCTGTTTACCAACTTGCTTTTGAGAGCTTGAGCGACGAGTTAAGAAAAGACATTTTAACTTTAGACGAGGAAGCAGAATACGATAGTAGTTATTTAGACGACGAGGAGATCATAGCTAACTTAATTGATAAAAAGGGCGAGCTAACAAAAGAGAATAAAGGAAAATACGCCGAGCTTGTAGCAAACAGAAGCTGTAACGAGTCTGCGAAAGAATACCAGCTATGGGGCAGTTTTGCGGGTTTACAAATTATAGAAGTGGCGAAAAAGTGGGCGAAAGAAAAAGGCGTTAATCCGAGACAAAAAGATTACGAGTGGCTGGAGAAAATTAAAAGCAGGACAGAAAAACGAGGAACTAAAATGAAGGAGATTTACAACGAAATAGAAAGCCAAAGCGGAGAAAAGAAAAGCGACGAGGAGTGGCTTTTAGAGGATAAGTTAAAAGAGATTTTAGAGGATTACGCCAGAGACAACAAAACAACAATTAAAAAGATTTTAAAAGAAACTTTAATAAAGTGGCTTGAGGAAGGCTTGCTTATAGACGAACACACGCCGTTATTTAACAGCAACGAGAAAAATACTTATGGCAATGATACTAAATACCCGCATAACAAGATTTTTAAAGAGTGGCTTAAAAGTAAGACCAAAGCAGAACAAACGCTTAAAAAACTTATAGACAAAGGCAAACTAAAAGTGGAACTTATAGGAGTTAAGGAAAAGATTAATACAGCAAGCGAGTTAAGAAATATATCTTTTAGTAGCTATTTAGAAAAAGAAAATACACCTGATTATATGGTTTATATTAAGGGCGAGAGCCTTTATAACTTTAAAGGCGATTACAAGTTTGTTAAAGATTTTAAAGAGCGAGTAGATAAATACGAACCCAATTTAGGGATAGTTTATGCGAACGAGGATAACGATCCAGCAGATACTTATTTAGACAGAGAGCTTTTAATTGCCAAAAAAGACAAAGATGGCAAGCCAGCTATTGTCAGCATTTTTGGTATGTCTTTAAGAAAAATAGAGGGGATTTTGAGACCTCTTTATTTTAAAGAGGTAGAGACAGACGGCGAGAATTATTTAGAGTTTCAAAACGACAACATTAAAAAGGTTTTTAAAACAGCACGGCTGAGTTTAATTGTCGGCTACGGCAAGCTGTTAGCTTTTCAGGAGATACATAAAAAACTTTCAAAGATTTACGGGATAGATTTAACCTTCTTAATTACGCCAAGAGTAGAGCAGGTTAGCGAGTTTATAGATTCACACAATAAACTTTTAGACAGTGCATTAGAGGATATAACTGGATTAGGCATAGGTTTTGGCTTATACAAAAAGCCATTAAAAATGAGAGATGATTTATTTATTAACAAAGA
>Ga0307928_10003396_pt1 | contig 12136 bp, 9 predicted proteins | sample AceLakmetagen232_FD_201815 | JGI IMG/M metagenome (GOLD analysis project Ga0307928, IMG submission 201815) | Saline water microbial communities from Ace Lake, Antarctica - #232 | ecosystem: Environmental > Aquatic > Non-marine Saline and Alkaline > Saline | place: Antarctica: Ace Lake... | reverse complement strand
ATCAAAGGATGTATGAGCCTTGTTTCTTTGGGTGGTTTGATAAGTCAACATTTGATGGAGGTAGAAAACAAACGGAAGTATGGGAGATAAACAGACCCTTGAATAGCAAACTGCATCCAACAATGAAGCCAGTTGATTTATGTGCTAAAGCTATAACTAACAGCAGTAAGAATAGAGATATAGTATTAGACTTATTCTTAGGCTCTGGCTCAACCCTAGTAGCCTGTGAAAAAACCAACAGGATATGTTACGGAATGGAGCTAGACCCTAAATACATAGATGTGATAATAAAGAGGTGGGAAGAATTTACAGGTAAGACAGCAGAATTAACAGCAGAGTAACAGCAACTTATGAATACACCAGGCGATTTCAAAAAAGATGATACACGAATAAACAGGGAAGGCAGACCTGTCGGAGCTAAGGGTTTCACTACTAAGGTGAGAGATGCTTTGATGAAGATAGCCGAGGGCAAAGACTATACCTATGAAGAAGCCCTAGTGAAGCAGGTGCTAAAGAAAGCTATCGTAGACGGGGATAGTAAGATGATTGCTTTAATCTGGAACTATCTAGAGGGTAAACCAATGCAACCGATAGACCATACCACCAAAGGAGAAAGCTTTAACCCATTAAAAGGATTATCTGATGAAGAACTGGACAGAAGAATTAGAGAAGCTAAGCAACGAAAAGCTGGCGAGGCTGGGGAACGGGTTACTTAATCTATGGGATTGGCAAGTCGTTTGGAGAGCCAGAGATGCGAGGTTGGAGTTTGAGGATAAACCATGGTTGATACCTCTTTATCAGGACAACAGCAGAAAAATCGTTGTTAAAAAACCCGCTCAAATGGGATATACCGAGTGGGCTTTAGCCGATAGCGTTTCATATCCTGACCAGATTAAGTTCAACTCTCTCTACATAATGCCTACTGGGAGCGGATTGAATGATTTGGTGCAGGGGAGATTAGACCCGTCTGTTCAATCGTCTGAATATCTAGTGAGTAGAATCGGGGAGATTAACAAGGTCGGGCTAAAACAATTCGCCAATGGTATGTGGTATGGGCGAGGAGCGAATAGCCCTAAACAGGTTATCTCGGTTGATGCTGACGGGGTTTGGGTAGATGAGCGGGATCGGATAGAAGATGAGATGATTCCTTATTTAGACAAAAGACTACAGAACTCTAAATTCAAGATAGAGCGGTGGTTCGGAACTCCCACTATTCCAGATTGGGGTATTGATAAAATGTATTATGAGGGGAAGCAGTTTGTCTGGAATGTTATCTGTGATGGATGTGATACCGAACAGGCTTTGAATTGGGGGGATAATGTAGATATAAAAAACAAGCGAGTAGTATGTAAGAGCTGTAAAAAGCATATAGTCCCTTACAAGCTAAAAGGCAGGTATATAGCCGAGAACCCAGATGGCAAATTTAACTCTTATTATGTTTGCGGTCTTAATTCCGACCGAATAGATCTACCCAAGCTCATTGATGATATGGCAAGTGGTGATGAGTATAGAGTAACCCAAGCCTACAATCAGGGGCTTGGACTCCCTTATGAGCCAAAAGGTGCTACAATAACAGTGGAGGAACTCTATGCTTGTAGAGGAGAGCATCTGGCACCTTGCAAAGTAGAGGGCGGAACCTTTATGGGAATTGATGTCGGGCGAGTAATGCATGTTACAATTTTAGATAAGAATAAACGCATGATATTTATTGGTTCAGGTTCATGGGAAGATTTAAGGACTTGGATCAAAGAATATAAAGTGAGCATTTGCGTAATTGATGCTCTGCCAGAGATTAATTCAGTTGCCCAATTAGTTAGTGAATTTAGGGGGAAAGTCTACGCCTGTTACTATTCCAATCCTAAGCTAGATAAAGGCAAATATTACAAGTGGAGTATTGGTAGGGTAGATGTGAACAGAACTGCTAGTTTGGACAATATGGTTTCAACGATTCAACAGCAGGAATTAGTATTGCCGAAGAATTTAGATAACTATAAAGAATTTATTACTCACTTCAAAAACATGAAGCGGATAGTGATAGTTAAAGATGACAAAACGGGGGAAAAGGAAGCTAAATGGGTTCGTGCTGGAGATGACCATTACGCTCATTCATATAACTACGCCCTGTTAGCAAGCAAGAAATTAAGCACATTAGCAATATACTGAAGATTATGGCTACACAAGATAAGGGGAGCAAATCATTATGGGAGAGAATTGTCGGAGCATTTAAGGACAATGACGGAAACTATAGGAATCCGAACTCTATTACTGGCATCTTAGGAAGTATCGGTGCTACAATGAGCAACTTTAAGAGTAGCAAAAAGAATAAGGAACGGTATTTTGGGATAGTATTTAGTGCGGTTAGTGCGATAGCCGACTCGTTTTCTGCTACGGAGATTCATTTATATAGGAGAAAAGCAGATGGAGAAGTAGAAATAGTGGACAACCATAAAGCTTTAGATTTTCTCAGGAAGCCCAATACCTTTATGGCGAATAATGACCTGATGATTAATTGGGCTAGTAACATTAATATCTCAGGTAATGTTTTTTGGACTTTTATTAATGATGACGGAACGGATGTAATGATTCCTTTAGAGCCATCACGAATGAAACCAAAGACCAATAAACAGGGAACGCAGATAGTAGCTTATGAGTATCAGTCAGGAGCTGGGGAGATGATTAAAATTCCTGCCGAGCATGTTATCCACTTTAAAACATTTAACCCGAATAATCCTTTTGTTGGCATGGGGGCTATAGAAGCCGCCGCTTTTGAGATTGATTCTAATTTAGCCGCATCCGTCTGGAATCAGGTATTCTTTGAGAACTCAGCAAGACCAGATACGGTTTTGATTATGGACCCCGACACTACGCTTGACCCTGATTCAATCGCCAAGATTAAAAGTGATTGGAACACTAAGCATCAAGGGACTAATCGGGCTCACAAGATGTCAATTATTCATGGAGCGGTTAAGGATATCAAGAGTATTCAGCCGACCCAAAAGGATATGGACTTTGTGAATCTTAAACAGATGACCAGAGATGACATACTGGCTATATTCCGAGTGCCTAAAACAATCGTGGCGATAACTGATGATGTTAATAGGGCTAATGCAGAGGCTAGTGCCATGATATTTGCCGAGAGAACGATTAAGCCGCTTCTAAGACGATATGTTGAAACTTTAAATGTTTATTACCTACCAAGATTTGCTGGTAAAAGTGAGAATCTATTTTTTGACTTCGTAGATCCTACTCCAGAGAATCGGGAATTGATCCTAGATGAAGACACAAGACTCTTGGAGAAAGGAGCAATTACCATTAATGAGGTTAGGCAGAAGCGAGGGCTAGATAAAATAGAGGGTGGCGATACTCCATTAATTCCGATGGGCTTAACCCCGTTAGGGATAACGCCTAAAATAGACCCATTGAAAGATAAAATTAAGAAGACCCTAAAAGGATCTGACTTAACATTTGAAATAAGGGGGGCGATGCTTCAGAAGCGGATGGTTAAGCGAGTGGTCAAATGGGAAAAGTTGGTTGATTCTGTCAGTAAAGATAATTTTGATGATATGGAAGCCGAGATGCTTTCCAATCTTAAATCCGCCACTAAGTCCGTTGATGGCAAGAAGTTATTAAATGTAGCAAAGGCAACTTCATTATGGTTCAGGAGTTTAAGACCGATTGTAAATGATATTTATGATGATGAGGGAGCTTCAGCACTAACATTTTTGGGGACAGGATTAGTCTTTGATGTAACAACCGCTCCTATCCAAAGAGAAATTACAGAGGGTCTGAAGCGAATGAGCAAATCTGTAGTCAGGGAAACAGTAATGCTAATTGAGAAAGATTTAAATGCTGGACTAGCCGCAGGGGAGGGAATTGACGGATTACGGAAACGATTGATGAATTCCTTTAAGGGTATGAAGCGATACAGAGCAGAAAGAATCGCTAGGAGTGAAGTAATAACTGCTGCTAATAAAGCGACTGTAGAAGCATGGGTTCAATCAGGAGTAGTGGAAAAGAAGATTTGGTATACAGCCCTAGATGAAAGGGTATGTCCGACCTGTAATGCTATGCATGGACAAACTGCCAGTTTGAAGACTCTCTTTATTAAAAAGGGCGGTAGTATGATTGGGACGGATAATAAGAAATATACTTATGATTATCGGGATATTGGCGAACCTGCCCTTCACCCTAATTGTTTTTTACATCATTCAGTTAAAATTATTACAGATAAAGGTGAGAAAAATATAAATAAAATATCTGTTGGTGATAATGTTTTAACTCACATGGGGCGTTTCAGAAAAGTTACTAGAATATTAGATGACAATAAACGGTATTTTGGTGATGCTGTTAGTATCAGGTTTAAGGGGAAAATATATGGTGATAGCAATAGGCGGAATAGTGTTACAACAACACCAGAACATCCATTTTTAACTCAACGAGGGTGGGTAGAAGCTAAAGATGTTGATAGTAATGATTCTTTATATGTTGTAGCTAATAGATGTTTGAACTGTGGAATTAAAACACCATTCTGGACAACTTATTGTAGTCAAAGTTGTAAATTTGAACATCAACCAGAAATAGGAAGTAAGATAAGAAATGCTAAATTAGGTGATAAAAACTCTATGTTTGGAAAATCTGGTGAATTACATCATGGTTGGAAAGGTGGCAGAGTTGATTATCGTGGAGCTGATTGGAAAGTTGCACGATTAGAAGCATTAGAGCGAGATGGCTTTGTTTGTCAAAAGTGTGGAATTGATAATGATGAATGTAAAAAGAAATATAAAGGTGGATTACAGGTTCATCACATAAATCCGTATAGAGAATGTCAGCATAATGAGGTAGATAATTTGACCAGTCTTTGCCATAAATGCCATAAAGAAGTGGAAAACACTACTAATAAAAACATATTGAATAGTGGAGGATTTGAGTTTATAGCAGTCTCAGTATTAGAGGTTAAACATCTGGATAACTTTGAGGGTGAAAAGTTATATAATTTTGCAGTAGAAGAAGATGAAAGTTATATAGCTGATGGAACTGTATCACATAACTGTAGATGCACTTTAGTCCCCAAGCTATTTGGTAAGACAGTAACCGCTACAACCAAAATAGAGAGAAAGATTAAAAAAGAGATTGTCCCAGATAATACGAGTTTCCTAGAATTGAAACGGAAAGTAAATGAAGCTATAGAGGGAGAACTAACAGGAGAGGAGGTTGATAATGGATAATTTGTATATGAAAATAGCATATTGGCTACCCAAAAGATTGGTTGCTATGGTGGTGATAAGGGCTTGGAACGAATTATTAATGCAAGGTAAGAGCCCAACCATAGATGAGATAGTTGGATATTGGAAAAACTATGAAAGATAAAAAGAAATTAAAGAATTTGCGTAAAGCCCGTAGAGAGATTGTCCGCAAAGAATGGGAAAAGGAGGAGGGCAAAGTAGAGGTTATGCTTGACCTTATGGATAAGATTGAGGATTTGCCCGAAGAACTTAATCGGAAGATTTATGTGAAGACTACTGTAGATAGCCAAGAGGTAGTCAAGGAGCTTAAAAATGTTTCAGATACTATTCTACAAAACGCCCAAGATGTTATCGGAGGGCTTAAGATCCCCGAACCTGTAGATGAAGTATCGGTTAAAAACTTAGAAGACATAGCCTTCCCAGAATATCCAGCATTTCCTAAGGAGATGGTAGTCAGTAATCTGAAAGACCTGAAGTTAGAGACAGTTAAGCTCAATCCGATAATCAGAGTTATGGAGAGCCAGCATAATGCTTGGCTTACCAGATTTAACAATTTTGCCAAGGCTCTCTATGCAAAGGAGAAGCCTATTTTTGTAAAGGTCTTAGGTGCCGATAACCGAGTTATTGACACTTTTAGCACCGTGGCTATGGCTGGTGGCAGTGGATTCGGTGGTTTTCAATTACCAACCTACCAAGCAACAATTCAAAATGCTTTGGTTACAGGAGGTTATCCATCGGCTCAAACTTTAATCACTGCTACTGGCTATGCTATGAAAAAGACCGATTTCGGTGGTGGTGTAGCTGGGACAGAATGGTATGACGGGCAAAGCTCTACATCTTCCACGGGTTCAATCGGTAAATTAATGATGTATTGGGATTCTACAGGTGGGACGATGGTAGCGGTAACTGCGGCTAATCCTCTACCCGTAGATGCGACTGTTAATGTAACCATAGAAGCAACTGGTGGACAGAGTCTAATAACTTATGGCAAAACTTCTACTGGCGGGGTAGTCGCTCATCAAGTAAGCACAACTGGAGAACAAAAAGTATTCGCTAGTGATTTAGATATAAGACAACTTAGTTCGACAGGTAGTGCTACGGGAGACCACTTGGGGCTCATTTCTGCTTCGGGGACTATGATTGCGATTAGCCATTTGATTGCCAGAAGTTGGCTGTTAAGCTCCACTGGTTCTGCCACGGGAGACCATGTAGGAGTGATGACTTCTACGGGCTACATGATGAAAAAAGGAGACTTTGGCGGTGGCTCTACGGGACCATTCTATTTAGGCATTCAACCCATATCTGCTACTGGGACAATCGCTGTAACTCAATCAGGGATTTGGAGTGCTGGTAGAACTTGGTTACTCAATTCTACGGGTTCGGCGACTGGAGACCATGTTGGCTTAATATCTTCTACTGGTGGACTATTGAGCAAATCCGATTTCGGAGGTGGTTCAACGGGGCCATTTGAGGTAACTTCTCCTAATGCGACTGGTTTCCTAACTCAGTCAATGTTGGCTACTTCTACTGGTGGAATCTATGATGGGCGTGATAGAAGTTGGAGCCTAGCGACTGGAACAGATAGTGTAACTGCTATTATCTCTGGGACTGTTGCTGTTACTCAATCAGGAACTTGGAGTGTAGGCAGAACTTGGATATTAAATTCTACTGGTTCTTCTACAGGAGATTTAGTAGCTCTCGTATCTTCTACTGGTGGGATTCTAGCTAAAAGCGACTTCGGTGGTGCTCCTGCGACTGGACCATTCGATGTTTTATCTGACAACGCAACAGGCTTTAAGGTTCTGACCACTAGGGACTGGCTGTTATCTTCCACAGGTTCTGCGACTGGAGACCATATAGGTCTGATGTCTGCGACAGGCGGTCTATTTTCTAAAACAGATTTTGGGGCAGGTGCCACAGGGCCATTCGATGTTCTCTCGGATAATGCCACAGGATTTAAAGTTTTAACTACAAGAGATTGGTTACTCAGTTCTACTGGCTCGGCTACAGGCGATCACTTGGGGATTATGTCTTCAACAGGAGGATTGCTTAGTAAGTCAGATTTCGGTGGAGGATCTACTGGACCGTTTAATGTATTATCGGCTGACTCAACGGGCTTCCTATCACAGACTAAGCTGATGACCTCTACGGGAGGGATCTATGATGCCAGAACTAGAAGCTGGAGCTTATCATCTACTGGGGATAGTATTGATACCACTAGGAGCTGGTTGTTAAGCAGCACGGGATCTGCCACAGGGGATCATGTAGGGCTCATATCATCTACGGGAGGATTGTTCGCTAAGACTGACTTTGCTTCAGGAGCAACTGGTCCATTCGATGTATTAAGTGACAATGCTACTGGCTTCAAGGTTACGACTACTAGGGATTGGCTACTCTCATCTACAGGGTCTGCGACTGGGGATCACTTGGGCATAATGTCTTCTACTGGAGGACTATTACAAAAATCAGACTTTGGTGGTGGATCTACCGGTCCATTCGGAGCAGATTTAAGAGTTGGTTCTGCGGCAGTAACAGATGCTAATGCTGTCCCTATTGAAATGGGACTTAAAACAACCGCTAGGACTACACCTGCGGCTATCAATGCTTCATCTACTGGAGATAATACGATTGTAGCGGGGACTGCTAGCCAGACTATCAGGGTTCACAAATTATTCTTTACAGTAGCGGAAAAAACTAACGTAACTTTTAAGAACGGAACAGGCACTAACTTATCTGGGGCGATGATGTTTACTGCTGGAGGTTCCATTATGCTTAACTTTGATGCAGAACCTTACTTTATTACTACTACTGGAAATGCCTTTATTATCAATATGTCTGACGGAGTGCAAATGTCAGGAACAGCCTACTACTCTAAGTCTTAATTTATGCCTACTGGAGCATTAAAATCTTTTGGGGCTATGCCTCCTAATCACAGTTATAACCCTGCGGAGAGTTTAGCCAGCCCCTCCATGAGTGCTTTTGTGATTGATTTCATATGGGAGCCTCTAGTATCAGCAACGGAGACTTGGACTGGCAATACCACTTATCTAGTTTGCAGTATCTTAAATGGCATGCCTGACCCAGCTACGGGAGATTCCACCCTTACACTATTTTTTCATCTACCTTACGATTTTGGTGGTTGGGCAGATACCGCTTTTCAGATAGATTCTTCGGCAGGGGCTACTGGTTGGGGCAGTGGTGGTGGTGGATTAAAGGTAGAGATTTACGACACTTCAGAGAGCTTAGACGCCACTGTTACTAAAATTAACTGGGCGGTTGCCAACACATTTGAAACGGAGGAGTTATCTAGCACAGGGCTTGACGGGACTTGGCTAGCTGGAGATTGGTTTATGGTTAAAGTCGGAGGATATAAAGATGGTTCTACTACAGGAGGCGGTTTTGGTTTTTTAAAGTTAAGGGCGGGTAAGTTAAGGTTTAACTATATTTCAAGATGAAAAGTGGGATTGAAAACAGATTTGGTATTTATCAGACATTCGGAGCGACTCCTCCCTATCATGCTTTTAATCCGACTGAGAGTAAATCCGTAAGTGGTGCTGGTTCTGTTACTGATTGGACTTGGGCTCCAAACACTAATATTGCAGAAACTCATAGTGGTAATAGGACTTGGCTAATGGCGAATATCTTAAATGGAGATATGGCTACAGGGATAGAGCAGACTACAGTGGTTCTTTGGTTTGACCTCCCCAATGATTTCGGAAGCTGGGACAAGACAAGTGCCATCACGATAGATTCTGCGGCTGATATAACGGGTTGGGGTAATGGCAATGCTGGTTATGAAGTAAAAATATACGATACTGCAAATAGTTTAGACCATACCGAATTTAAAGTTAGTTGGACTACCACGGGAGTTTTTGAAACAGATACCCTTACTGGTGGAAGCACAGGAGATATAAATGGGACTTGGACTGCGGGGGCATCATTTAGGGTTGAATTATCAGCTAAAAAGGACGGGACTACTTCTACAGGTGGAGGACAACAATTCCAAGAATTGCGTGCTAGCAGAATTAGATTTAATTATAATGCGTTATGAATATCAACAATCCCTTAGGCACAATTAGGTCTTTCGGCATGACACCACCTGTCCATGGCTTTAATGATACAGAGGGTTTGACTACGCCTAGCTCTGCTACGGGGTATGTTGAGGACTGGAGATGGGGATTAGCTACAGGAACGGGGCAGACTTACACCACGGGCAGAAGTTGGCTGGAAGCTGGGATAATGGACGACAACAGAGATACAGATGTTGCTTGGACTGAAATAACCATATGGGTTACTGTCCCTGAAGATTTTAAATCATGGGACACGATTGCTGCCGCTAGCTTTGATACTTGGGCTTCTGTTGCTGGTTGGGGGCGGACCAATGGCACACTTTCATTTACTGTCTATGATACTGCTGGAAATTCAGACTATGTTTTAAATAAGAATAGCTGGAGCGGAGCCTCTACTTGGGAAACAGTCAATGCGACTGCGACAAATTTAAACGGGACTTACACTAAAGGTAAAGAGTTTAGGGTGATGTTTACTGCTTCTCGTTTAGGCACGACTTCCACTCCCCCAGATAGCAACACAATGGAGCAAGTGCGTGTCGGGAGACTGAAATTTAAGTATAATGCCGAATAATAACTAAACAGTGCTATAATGTAGCATGAGAGACGATTATGGAAAATAGAATATACACAAAAGCCAAGGTAGAGAAGTTAGGCAAGGGCAAAATGCGGATTGTCGCTTCTACAGAAGCCATCGATAGAGATGGCGAAGTTATCAAATTAAACGGGTGGGATTTAAAAGCATTTAAGCAGAATCCAGTTTTCTTGTGGGCTCATAACCATGGAGAACTACCATTGGGCAGATTCTCCAGTATTAAAAAGGATAATACAAATCAACGTCTAGTCGGAGAAATTGAATGGGCAAGTGCCGAAGCCAACCCCATGTCTCCAAGGGTTCAAGCTCAATTTGATGAGGGGATCATGACAACCTTTTCGGTTGGATTTATCCCCAAAAAGAGAGATATCGACAAACCGAATATTATTACTGAAGCAGAATTGCTGGAAGTATCGGCTGTCCCTGTCCCAGCTAATCCCGAAGCTCTGATGTTAATGTCCGCCAAGGGAATTTCCAAAGATGCTTTCACTTTTAATATCAAAGAGATGATTGATTATGTTAAGAGAAGCAAATATAACCCCAACGAATTAGCTGATTTCTTGAATGAGAAATGGAACAAAAAAGATGTTATCCCTCATACTAAGTTTGAATTAGCGGCTAAAGGAGCGGAGTGGAATGAGAAAAATGCAGAGGGTAGCGTATTAGCTTGGGCAACAGAACAGGCAGAGAATAATACTGCTTTTGTAGATTTTGCCAAGTATCGTAAAGGGTTCACAATCAAGTCAGGCGAAACAGAAAAGCCCGATTCATATAAGTTGCTACATCACGATTACCAGAATAAGCTCGTAACTGTCTGGAGAGGCGTGGTAAAGGCGATGGCAGAAGTATTGAGTAACGATTCTAAGATCCCTAACGAAGAAAGACGGGGTGCTTATAATCACTTAGCTAAACATTATCAGGAGTTCGGAGAGGAAGCTCCTAAGTTTGCTAACTACACAGATATAGAGCTTAAAGAAATATTCGGAGAAAAGGAAACACCCAAAATAACTAAAGAGGTCAAAGATAAGCTGGAAGATGTGATTACCGCATTACAAAGTTTGCTCAAAGGGAATGAGCAGGCGTTTGAGAACGGTGGAAACATCAAGGATTTGTCTGTTGATGATAGGGAGGACTTAAAAGCTAACCTAAAGATAGGGAAGCTTTTAGCGGAAACGGTTATGCGGAAGCTTAACCAGAAATAATATAATAACTATTTAAGTTGTAATGGACGAAAAATCATTAGAAGAGATTGGAAATGTGCTTGCGGAACGACTTGCCAGCGATGTAAAAGGTGCTGTCAAGGAGGAGGTTGGTGAGCAGATTGAAACTCTTAAAGAAGACATCACAAAAGATGTTGAGGAGAAGATTGCTGAGGTCAAGACCACAGCAGAAGCCACTGGTGCTGATGTAAAGGTTGGTGAAGACGCTAGCTTGAAAGGCGAATTGAGTGGTGCGGAAGTTATGTCTAAATTCATCCGTGGTGTTGGTTTGAATGATGCCGCTTTAGTAGAGGAAGCACAGAAAGGTTCTTCAAAAGCTATGGGCGAATTGACTGGTGCTAATGGTGGGTTCCTTGTCCCAGAAGAATTGATCGCTGAGATTTGGAGAATCCAAGGATTACAGGGCATTGTTAGGTCACAAGCTCGGATAGTCCCGATGGTAAGAGAACAGATGCATGTTAATAGAATCGGAACTAATGTTACCTCCTACTGGGCGGGACATACCGTCTCAATGACGGAAAGTTCTCCAACGATTGAGCGTGTTACTTTACAAGCCGAACTTCTTACTGGTTTAACAATGTTTGAGACAGAGTTACTCCAAGATGAAAGTGCTGGTCTGGTAAGCGAATTGACACAGCTTTTTGCTGAAGTTATGTCTACAGAGGAAGACAACCAAGCCTTTAACGGAACTGGTGCTCCTTTTGTAGGAATCTTCAATGATGCTGATGTAACAGTAGTCGGCATGACAACTGCGGATAATACTTTTGAGGAGTTAATCCCGAATGACTTGCGTAAACTGCTTTACAACATCAGTTCAAAAGCTTTGAAAGGTGCGGCATTTTACATGTCTCCTTATGCTTGGCACTTAATTCAGATTATGACCCAAGACAGTAAATACCTGACTACATTCTCTAACCCTGTATTTAGTAAGGGTGCTTGGACTCCAGAACAGATTACGGATTCTGCTGGAACGATTTGGGGTTATCCTGTATTCTTGTCAGATCAACTTCC
>Ga0307928_10003395_pt1 | contig 12141 bp, 25 predicted proteins | sample AceLakmetagen232_FD_201815 | JGI IMG/M metagenome (GOLD analysis project Ga0307928, IMG submission 201815) | Saline water microbial communities from Ace Lake, Antarctica - #232 | ecosystem: Environmental > Aquatic > Non-marine Saline and Alkaline > Saline | place: Antarctica: Ace Lake... | reverse complement strand
CTCCAGGAGCTGGAGCAAGGAATGCTTATTTTTCCAGAAATTATAATAGTAGTATAACAGATTCTCCATTAGTTGAGATGAAACAAGACAATTCAGCAGACGACCAACCAGCTTTAAAGATTCAGCAAGATGGAACAGGAGCAAATTTACAAATAACACAAAGTCAAGATGTTGAAGTTATTGATTTTGATGGTTGTTCTGATGGTGGAACAAGTCATACAACTGTTGCTGGAAGTATTAAAGTTGAAATGCCTAATGGTACAACAGGTTACATAAATGTTTATACATAATAAGATGAAAGTGTTTCAATGGTTAAAAAACATTAATAATGCTCCTGATTACCCTGAATATCAAAGATGCGATAACTTAAAACAATTAAAATGAGAATATTTAAAGAAATAATGAATATAATGTTATCAATAATATTGATAAGTGTTTGTATTCCAATATTTGTGTTAGCAAGTATAACTAATTTGTTTATTAAAAGTCAAGAAGAAGAAGCTAAAGATTCTTGGAAGTATTATAGGTATATGAAAAGTTAAAGGAAACTAAAATGGTAGATAAAAAAACAATAGGAATAAGTGCACTCATTACTTTATTGATAGTCACAGCTGGAGCAATAGGACCTGGTTTTTTTGAAGAATCAAAATACTATTGTGAAGCAAGACCAGAAGTTGGTGTTGTGAGTTGTGATTCATTTAGTAAATATGTTGCAATAGAAGGAAAATGTATAAGAAACGAAGATACGAATCTTATATGTCGAGAAGGATGGTTAAAAGTAATTAACGATTTAGAACTTCCTGAAGAAACTGAACCAAATTCAAATACAGATATTTGGGGACAACAATACGAATGCGGACAAGATGGATGCATAGAGATTTAAGGAGTTAAAATGGGAGTAATAGATACACAATACGGAACAAGCACAGACATTGTATTTGATGTATCGAAGTTTGATTACAGATACGACTCAGACACTTTCGCAACAGATGCAGAAGCAGATGTAAAAGAAATCCTTATGGCTCATGGAGATATTTATTATATAACTCGTGAAGACACAACTCAAGATAGTATGGGGAAAGTCACAGACGTAGATACTATTCAACTTAGAATTTATGGAATGTTTCAAGATATATCAATAAAGGATCGAAAGATTGCTGAGATGGGTTTGGCAGTTCCAGGAAATAGGAAATTTTATTTTATGCCAGAATATTCAATAACCAGTGGCGGAGTAATTTCAACTTACGAAATTAAAGAAGGAGACATAATAACTGACACAAAGTTATTCGCTGGATTAGGAAGCACTGGACAATACAGAATAGTTAAAATAATTAAACAATGGTATCTTCCAGAAAATGAAGTTTATAGAATAGCTATTGTACAAAGTATAAATTTGGATGGTTCATAATGCTAATGAGTTTTAATGTTCAAACTCCGAGAATGGAGAATGCTAAAAAACAAGTTCTTGATAAATCTAAGATGGTTCTTTTTAAATCTATGGTTAAAATGGAAGAACTTGCAAAAATGAGGGCACCAGTTGATACTGGAAATTTAAAGAATAGGATTCATCTTGAACCATCATTTTTTGGTGCTGATGTTTATGTTTTATCAGATGGAGTAATTTATGGGATAGATTTGGAATATGGAAATAGACCTCATAATGTTCCTTTGAAACCTTTAATTAATTGGGTAAAAAGGAAAGGGATAAGAAGTGATGAAGGACATCAAATTGCATTTGCTAAATATGTACAAGAGAAGATAAGATTGGAAGGAGTAAATGCTCAACCTTTTTTCAGGCCAGCTCTTCATGAAGTACAATTCAAATGGGTACCTTTAATAACTAAACAAGTTTTTGGTTAATGTTGCTCAACCCTAAAAAAATTTAAATAATTAATAATTAAAATATGATTGTTGAAGGCCAAGAGGCATTTACTTCAACTGATTATTAGCAGCCAAGAGGCAAAAATGGAATATTTATCTCCGAAAACGATAATTGTAGATTTCTTAAGAAAGAATGTTGCAGATCCAAGAGGGAGAATAACTGATGCAACTCCTGATACTTTCACTGCTAATGCTTCTCAAACAAGCTTTCAACTTATTCCATCTTCTGGAAAAACAATGTCTTATATTGATAGTGTTACTGTTGATGCAGTTACAAAGACTAAGTGGGAAGAATATTATATTGATTCAAAAGGTCAAAAAGTCATATTTTTTACTGCAATGACTGGTGGTGAAGCTGTTATCATAAATTATGGTGAAACAAGTTCTGATTGGATATTTCCTGATAAGCCAAATAAGAAACTTAATGCTTTGTCTTTTCCAAGAATGAATATTAAGATCATATCTAATCCTGGTTCAAGAAAAGGAAATTATGAAGCTCCTGTTGAAGGAGTTCCAAGAGTTCAAGTTGATATATGGTGTAAGGAGAAACAAGATAATCAAATTTTTATTATTGGTGATTATAAGTACACAGGGGCTGATCTTGGTGAATACCTTAGTTATCAGGTAACAGGAGCATTTGAGAGTAATGAGAAAGAATTATTTCCTGTGCTTTATGGTTATGAACCAGTTGGTATGCCTCCAGATTTACCTTTTGATTCTGAGTTGCAGTGTCATCATGATGTTGTAGAATTCATATTAAGAGGTTTGAATATGGGGAGAATAAATTAATTTTAATCGGTAAAAGAGAAACTTTAAAAGTAATGAAGCCTTGTAGATTAATAAGGTGAAATTATGATAAAAAGTTATATGTGTCAAGGATGTGGAAAAGTATTTGAAGCACAAAGTTGGAGAAAAAGAAAATATTGTTCAAAGAAATGTAAAGGGTTACATGATAAATCAGGTCAATTTAAGAAAGGTCATAAAGGGGATTATGAATCTGAACAATATAGAATATCAAAAATTAAGGAGAATCCAAGTCATGGTATGCTTGGGAAAAAACACAGTGAAAAAACAAAAAAACAAATGTCTGAAAGCAGTAAGAAGCCATATAATTATGTTGATGGTGGATATAAGGGAAAAATTAAGACAAATGAATGTGAACTTTGTGGGGAATCTAAGAAAAGGATTCTTATTCATCACAAGGATGAAATTAGAAGTAACAATGAGATTTCAAATTTACAAGCTGTCTGTTATAAGTGTCATTCAAAGATACATTTTTCGGATGGTATGCTTGGGAAAAACTATAAGGGGTGATTAAAATTTTTGATGAGTTTTTAATTGGAAAAAGAGAAAGAATGTCTTGGATTGTTGAGACAGGATGGGCTACTGGTGGAACCATGAGTTCTGGTGAAATTGTTGGTATTAATTGCACAATTGAACCTGATTGGGCTCGAGGTTGGCAAGAAAATTTAACTTCTGGTGCAGATAATAGAAATGTTCAAGGAAGAAAGATTGGGCCTAAGACTTTGCCTTATACTATGAGTTTTGCTCCTACTAATTGGGTTTGGCTTAAATATTTGATGGATGTTTCTGATGGTGATGATAGTGGGGTTAAGACTCACACTTTCACAATGAGGAATAGTATTTTATCTTATAAGCTTGAATGGGCTAAAAGGCACACAACACCTCATGTTTTAACTATTATTGGTAATGCTGTTAAGTCTGCAACAATAAGTTTTTCTAAAGCATCTGGTGGTGGAACTGATGGTTTATTAAGTGTTGCTCTTAGTTGTGTTGGTCAAGATATGACTGAAAATTCAACTGTGACTTCTCTTAGTAATATTACTGAGGATCCTTTTCAGTACAGAAATGTTAAATGGGTTCTTGGTGGAACTGAGATTAAAGAAGTTAATAATGGTGAGATAAATATTAATAATGGGATTGATGAGAATGATAGTAGATATTGTAATAATACTTATGATGATCTTCTTGGTGAGCCTATTCCAAAAATTTTTAGGATAACTGGAAGATTCAATGTTAATATTAAAGACAAGACAATGTTTGATTATTGGGATGCAGGAATTGTTGTTGCAGGAACTAACACTTTATTATTTGATAGAGATGGAACTGGTGATGATCAATCACTTATTACTTTCGGAGACTTTTATGTTCTTGGAAGTATTGCTTCAACTAATCTTGAGGGGGTTACTAATGTTGATGTTGTTTGGGCTTGTGATGCTTTTGCGAGTATTGTTTCAAGAGATAGTATTATAACTTATTAAATGAGGTAAAATTATGGGATACGAAAATGATTTTGTGGATGAGAAACCAGTTGAACTAAATATTGAAGGTAGAAAATTCAAGTATAAGCCTACAACTGGTGGGGATGAGAATGAATGGCTTAAGGATATTATGATAGTGGATCCTAAGGATAAAATCACTAAAATTAATTGGACTCTTTATAATAGGAAGAAGCTTAATAATATTTTTAGTGTTCCTTATGATAAAGTTATTATAGAGAAAATTATAGGGATTCCTAAAGAATGGGATGATCTTAATAGTGATGAAAAATATAAGTTTCTTGGGAAACTTAAACCAGGTGTTTTTGATAAAATCACTATTGCTATGAGAAAGATTGATGAAGCTGATACTAAAACAGTAAAAAACTGATTAGGCTGATTGAGTATAGCAATGATGATGGTTTTATCATCAGTGATAAAAGAGTTGTGTTATTATGGTGGAAGACTATCGCTTTTGAATGCGGAATCAGCCCTGCTGAATTTAGAAGATCAAGATTATCTGATATTAAAGAGATAATGGAGATTAAGAGTGCGGTTAGCATGAAGAATCAAAGAAATAAAAAGGTTCAGGATTTAATGAATAAGGTGAGGTTTTGATAATGGTAGTGACAGGAAAAACGAGTGGTGCTTCTTCAAGTATGAATATTAAAGGAACTCTTGATACTGGAGATATTGATAGAGGATTCACAAGAGTAGAAAAAGGATTTGAGAAAACTAAAGGTCAAGCTAAATCTTTTGGTTCAGATATGAGTAGAGTTTCTTCAACTGTTAAAGGACTTTCTAACAAGCTTCTTATAATGGGTGCTACAGCTGCAACTGCTTTGATTGGGATAGCAAGTAAAGCTCCTGCTGTTGCTCCTGCACTTGCTAAAATGGGTGTTGCTTTTGGAAAAATTCAAAGAAACCTTGGTGAAGCTCTTGCTCCTGCTTTTGAAAAAGTTTCTGGCTGGCTTGATAAGGTTGCTGCTTGGTCTGGTTCGCATCCTGATATATTTTCAGGAATCGTAATTTCATTAAGTGCTATTGCTGCATTAAAATTTGTTGGTGCAGGTGGTTTTTTAGCTGCTCTCGGAAAATTGGTTATTGCTCCTAAAACTTTAACTGCTCTTGGTTATATTGCTGCAATCGGTGCTGTTGCTTATGCAGGATATAAAGCAAGCGAGGTTGCTGTTGATGCTGCTCATAAATATGTTGGTATGGGAACAGATCCTGATGCACCAACTGATATGTTTGGTCAAACACTTGCAAATAGGCTTACCCAGAAAGTTTGGGCTGATATTACAGGAGTTCCTGCACCTTGGGAAGATCCTCTTAATCCTCTTAGTCCAGCTCATGATCAAGCAATAGCAGAAATAGGAGCAGCAGGTTATCAACCAACTCCTGGTGGTGAAGTGCAAGTTTGGGATAGAAGAAGTTGGTTTTTACAATTATGGGATAGTATATGGGGGTAAAAAATGGTTATGAAAATAGAGAATTTTGAAGGAGCTGCTGATACTTTTACCTGGCCTTATAATCCTCAATCTTTTGATGATTCAACAGATAGTAATCATCAAGTTACTAATATTGGTTTTCAAAGACATCATATTGTTGTTAGTGGTGGTGGAATAAACCCAAAAAATATTATTCTCACTGGGCATTTTAGTGGTGCGAGTAAGCTTACTAATTGGAGAGATTGTAGTAAACACTTTTTTGAAACAACTAAGATTAAAAAGCTTTATTTTGAGAGTGATAAATTTCATGTTGGAATAGGACAACAAATTAAGAGAACTCAAGTTGGTGGAAGAACTAACTTTATTGATTATGTTGCAAACTTTAATTCTTTTTTGCCTGTTTTATTTGGTGATACTCTTAGAACGAGTGGAACTAATGACGGTAACACAACAACTTTTATTGAGAAAATCACTGGGACAATAACTAATGGTGCTAATGATGTTGTTATTACTGATGCTTTAGGAAATGAGATAACAATAGATAATTCTCATTTAACAACAGGGAACACTTTTGAATATTTTCTTGTTAAAATGGTTAATTCTGGAAGCGGAATTTTTGTCAGTGAATACGCTTATGTTGAACTTAATGGTGTTCAAACAAAGAATGTTCAAACAACTGATGGTTTCGGAATCTTACAACTTGCTCCTGCAGCAAATGTTACAACTATTGTTACAACTAATCTTAGTACTGTTATTAAAAGTTTCAGAGATGGTTATGTAGATTGAAAGATGGCTAATTATATTATAGATGTGGAAAGTGGAAGTGATAGAGGTAGTGTCATTCCTGATGTTGGTTGGAGGTATGATGTTAATCTTAATCAAATTAATGAAGCTGAACTTAAATTTAGTGGAACAAGTGAATCAACGAGAAGCCTTTTAATAATTGGAAGCACAGTTTATATTTACAAAAATGGGACTCTTTCTTTTAAAGGATTAATTGATAATACTGATTATTTTGTTGGTGGAACTGTTGTGTTTCATGCAAGTGGTTGGGAAGTTTGGCTTGCAAAAGAGAATGGGGATTATTCAAGTAGTCCTTGGACAAGCACTGCAAGTGCAACTATTTTTAGTTCTATAATAGGTGAGAGTAATTATTTAGATGCTGGAACTATTGATGCTGGTTTTAGTGTTGATTTTAGGCTTACAAAATCTCAAAGTATTTGGAATAGTGTAAGTAATCTTGCTAATAAAACAACACAAGATGTTAGTATAGATTATACTGTTTCACCTGTTGAGATTAGTGTTCTTAATCATGTTGGAAGTTCTACGAGTGTTGCTGTTCTTAATGAAGGGAAAGAGGTAACTAATTTTAGAAGAAGTATTGGTTATCCTCGAGGGAATCATATTCTTGTTTTTGGAAAAGGAGATGGTGATAATCAAATAAAAGGAGAAGCAGAAGATGCTACAAGTATTGCTGCTTATGGAAGAATAAAAAAGATAATACTTGATCCTTCAGTTATTAGTACAGCAGAAGGAAATAAGCTTGCTGATGCAGAACTTGCACTTAATAAGGATCCGCCTAATATTTATGATTTTGATTTGACTAATCCTGAATATTCTGGTTTGTCTCTTGGGGATGTTATTACACTTAATGCTCTTGATCAAGATGTTGTTAATGAAGAAGTTCGTATTGTTGGTATTGAAGAAGGGGGAATTAAAGGAAAACAATATATTACTTTGCAAACTACTAATCCAAATCTTAAGACTTTGATGAAGACAAAAAATAAGGTTATTGCTCAAATTATTAAAGAACAAAATGATGCAAATACTTATATGCAAGGAAGTGGAAATGCTAATACTTGGGGGGCTGGAATTAATGCTAAAACAGATTATCCTTTAAAGATTGGTTTTTATCTTTCTGCAAGTTATATTCATGATGAAGCTGGGAATAAGAATGTAAAAGAATTCACTGTTAGTTATGATATTGATGAATATAAAACACAATATGGTGATGCAAGTTTTGATGGGGGTGATCCTCAAGTTCAAAATAGTAGTGCTAATACTGAACCTACTGTTGAAAATAGTTCTGGAAGTACAAGTCCAAGTGTTATTAATGATTCTGGTTCAACAAGTCCAAGTGTTATTAATGATTCTGGACGTACAAGTCCAAGTGTTTCAGGAAATAGTGGTTCAAATTGGATGGGTTCAAGTATTGGTTCTAATTCTCGTTCAAATGTTTCTTGTTCTTCAGGTTCATGGACAACAGTTGCAAGTGTGAATACTACAAATACTGATAAAACTTTATATGCAAATTTTTATGTTGCAGGAGATAGTGGTGGCCCTGAAGATATACAAATAAAACTTGAGAACACAGGGTTTTGGACTTATAATGATGCACAGTATGGAACTTATATGGATGGTTTCAGAAATGATAGTTTTCATGAAGTACATGCTATTGCTGCTGGTCGTAATGATTATAATGATTCAATAGTAGTTAGAGTAAAACCTTATGGTGCAATTGTTGTTGATGGTTATTTAAGTATTTATGAAGCAGATCATTCTCATGATGATGGAAGTTATGCGGCATCAAATCATTCTCATGATGATGGAACATATGCGGCAATAAATCATTCTCATGATGATGGAAGTTATGCGGCATCAAATCATTCTCATGATGATGGAAGTTATAATGCTGCAGATCATTCTCACAATGATGGAAGTTATGATGTTAATGCTGCAGATATTAATCATATTTCAATAGGTGATGGTGTTGGGGAAGCAGGAAGTATTAATTCGTTGAGCATAAATATTTATCTTGATTTTTGGAATACAGCAACAAGTAATTGGGATAATAAACATAGTATTCTTGCAACAGGAAAAATTATTGATACTGATGTTGATATTAGTGATTCTGGAACTTATCCTGATGCAGAGGGTTTTTGGAGAGTTAGGATTGAACCAATTACTGCAACACCTGATTTCGCACAAGGAATTATTAATATTAAAAACGCTATTGATAATTAGGGGGTATAAAATTGAGAATTAAACATAATAATTTAGATGATGCAACAAGTATGAGAATTAATAAAGAGGAATGGGAAAAAATAAAAGCTGATGGTGATCAAGTTTTTGATAATAGAAAAATTGGTTATTTTAGTATTGCTCAAGGAAAATTGATATTTGGGATTATTAGCCCTTATTTTAAGGATCTAAAAGGTCTTGATGAGCAAGATGAGGAATTCACAGAAGAGCAGAAAGTTGTGAATAAATCTGTTAAAGAAGAGATAGAAAAAAAATTGAAAGGTGAAAAATGAAAATAAAAATAGTTGATGTATATGAAGAGAAAGGACAATTAAGAGTTATTGTTGAACATGATTATGGTAAGGATAATATTGGTCTTTCTTTAGATGCAGAATATTTAGGATCTGATGGCCAGCCTAAATGGAAAAGTGAAGTTAAGAGTTTGATGGATAAGAAGTATGGTCATATTGGAAAAGATAAAAGTCTTCCTAAAAAGCATGTTTTTAAAGAAGAAGTTGGGAAAACTTTTGAGATAGGGGGTGAATAATATGGTAAATTTTGGAAGTATTTTTGTAGCAATTGGGATTCCTGTGATCAGGAGTGTTGGTGGTTGGGCTGTGAAAGCTACTGCTGATAAGAAGATAACTAAGTTTGAGTTTAAACAGCTTTTGAGAACTATTCTTAGAACTGGGGTTATTGGTTTACTTATCTTTTTAGGTGCTGGTAGTTTTGGGTTTGATATTTCGGTTGTTGGGAGTGCTGCTTCTGCTGTGATTTTTGATATGGTATTGTCTGCTTGGAAGGAGAATAAGAATATTACTCAGAGATAGGATTATTTAAGTCTTAAATAATTGACAACTTTTGTGATTTCCAAAGAGAACATTAATAGTTGTTATTTATTTAATAGTTATTTAATAGTTATGTTACATACACACACACACACACAATAGTTGGTTATTATTAGTTATTTATTTAATCCCCAACTAATTGGTTTAAAAAATTGAATATTCCATAGGAAATAGATGGGTAGGGGTAATGAAAACAAAACATTTATATAAGATAAAGCAAAAAGTAGATAATATGTCTGAATCTAAAGGCAGAAGCAAGGAGATGATACGATAATGAAACGACCAATTGAAAAGATTGAAGTTGCTAAAAGCAATGGAAACTTTTATTATACTGGATTTCTTAAGGAACTTGATGAACACTGGGTTGAAATAGAAACAACTCGTGGTGAGATTCTAAAATTTAGAATAGAACAGATTATGCAAAGAAGATCTGTTGATACGAAAGGAGTTGATACGAATGGAAAAAGAAACAAAAACATATAGATTTGAATCTGAAGTCATAAAACATGCTAATAGTAATCCTTTGATTTCAAGTTTTGCTGAATGGGCTTGTGATAGATATAAAAAAGAGTTTATGGACATTGAGAGTCTTTCTTTAAAGATGCAATCTTTCTTTGATATGGCTAATGAGTGTAAAGATCAGCTTAAAAAGCTTAAAAAGGCCCAAATTAGGGAGTCTGATTTGGGTGTATTAAAGATACATGAACTTAATTGGGTTAAGAATGAGGCCCCTAAAAGGGTTAAAAACGCTACTTTTGAGGGTGTTTATAAGTATTTTGTTAATCATTTTGATAGGAAGGATATAAATAGGCGGCAATTAAGGTTGTTTATTGAGAAATTTAGTTAAATAATAGAAAAGCTTATAAAGAAAGGAATTAATGTTCAGTACAAATAAGGACTTAAAGCATTATTTTAAGTTTTTGGGAGACGATACGAATATGAAAAGAAATGAAAAAATGGCTTTTAATGATATGGTCAGGTGGAATTCTAATACTTATGGGAAAGCTGTGAGAATTAATAAAAAGGTAGTTATTGGATTATTAATTTTTCTTTGTATTGTTACGCCGTTGACTAATTGGTTGATCCCTTTTATTTTGAAAGGGGTTAGATCTGGGATAAATATAAGATATGGAGTGTGAATTAAAATGTTTAAAGAACTTAATTGGAAAGAAAAAAAGATTATTGCTTTTCAGCAATGTAAGGATATGGGTGAAGTTGCTATTTTGATTGATAAGATTTATAATGATGGTTTTAGTGATGGAGTAGATCATGTTGAATTAAGGATTATTGATGAATTTGGAGATATTCCTGATAATCTTGATTTAAAAATGAGTTATAGTGATATTGTTGATTTAGAAGATCCTGTTTCTGGGGTTATAAATGGAGAAGGAATTATTGATCATCCTGTTACTGGAAAGGTTACTCCTGAAGAAGCTGAGGAATTGTTGCATGAAGCATTAATCAAGAGAGATACAAATGAATAAATTTAAACTATTTTTGCATAACTTTTTTAGTAATCATGTTTGGGAAAAGACTCACCCATCAAAATTTATTAAAAACAAAAATCCCTTTATAGATGAAGCAACACAAATGGCATTAGGAAAATGTAAAGTTTGTGGAAAAAGGGAGTTGAGAGAAGTACATGGTTCATCAACACATTATTGTTCTGATGAAATCACAAGAAGAGAATATTATAAAAAATATAATATCAGGGGATTACAATGAGAATTACTAATGTGAAAAGGGAATTTAAAACTACTGCACTTGCAGAATCCGAAAGTGTCCCAGGGGCATATTATCTTGTTAAGTTTGAGAAGGGAGTTTTTAGTTGTTCTTGTCCTGCAAATGTTAATAGAGGTAGTGAATGTAAGCATATTGTTGCTTTTAAAGAAGAGTTAGAGTTTCAAAAAAATCAAAGGGAGAGTGATCACAAATGAATAAAGAAAATTTAATTAATTTGAAACAATTATTATTAGATCAAATAAACTTGAATGAATTATTAAGTCATAAAAAAGCTTCGTTTGATTCAGAAAATGAACAATTACTTACAAGAATTAGAGAGACAAATGAAGGCATAGAACTTTGTAAAGGAATAGCAAGAGAGAATGCTGAAGCAGGATTCATTAAAGATGGCATTAAAAAGCGTCTTGGGGGAATAGGAATAAGGGTTTCAACTAAACTTGTTTATGATGAGAATAATGCTTTAATTTGGGCGAAAGATAATATGCCTGTTGCAATTAAGACTATTCTTGATAAAAAACTTTTTGATAAGTTTGCTAAAGATAATACTTTAAACTTTGTTGAAAAGAATGATATAATTATTGTGACTTTTCCTAAAGAAATAATAATTAATGAGGTGGGATAATGGTAAGTAATGAATGTATTGATGAGATGGAAGTTTATGGTGGGAGCTTTGTTAGAGCAATCGCGATAGCTTGGGTTCATGCAGATTTTATTAATAAGAAAAAGCTTGAAAAAGCTTTTGATTATTTTGAAGAGTATGGGCAAAGAGCTGATAATCGGAGAAAACAAAATGAGAGTGTTAATAGATTCTGATATTTTGGATGAAGAAATTGTAAGGATTCATAATGAGTATGCTTGTTTTCATAGAAGAAGATGGTTGAAAAAAAGTGATTAAAGAAATTAGGATTAATATTGAAA
>Ga0307928_10003394_pt1 | contig 12142 bp, 12 predicted proteins | sample AceLakmetagen232_FD_201815 | JGI IMG/M metagenome (GOLD analysis project Ga0307928, IMG submission 201815) | Saline water microbial communities from Ace Lake, Antarctica - #232 | ecosystem: Environmental > Aquatic > Non-marine Saline and Alkaline > Saline | place: Antarctica: Ace Lake... | reverse complement strand
AAAGTTATCATTGATAACTGTGAATATTGCTCCGACTAAAGTGTAGTCTGTATCTTCTGTTAAAGTAATATCTATTCCATCATCTCCCCATGTTGCTCCTGTGATTGTTCCATCGTTGCTATTTCCTGATGTGTCGTGGGCTGTAGTGGAGGAGGCTTCGTCTAATTTGAGATTCATCCAATAATTGTTTGGTTCATAAGAACTATAATTTTTAGCATTAATATAATTCTTAAATTGATTTAAAGTGAGGGTTGATTTAAATAAGTTAAATCTATTAAATTCTCCATTTGAAAAACTTTCATTATTCAAAATAAAATATCCATTTCCATCATCCCCACTACATATTTCATAATAATTTAAACATTCATTAATTAAGGTTGAATTCCATTCATTATAAGGAAATATAAATGTTGTTGGCATTATTGAAATATTATTATAAATTGCCCATCTAGATTGATTAAATTGGTAAATCCTTTGAGATAAATTAAGATTCAACATGTGAGAATGATTAACAGAATGACTTAAAATCTCATGCCCACTCAAAGACATATTTTTTACATCACTCCAATTCATTACTGGATATAACCCAGCATATAAATAAGCAGAATTATTAGTTGCATTAGAGGTTCTCTCCGTCACAATAGCCAAGCTAACATTAAAACCATATTCATTAAGAATAGAACTTCCATTTTGATAAATATCCTTATATCCATCATCAAAAATAAAAACAATTGGTTTATCAATAGAGATTTGGTTCAAACTTAAATTTTTCAGTTGAGTAATAGTTATTGGAGTATACCCCTTAGTATTGGTATAATTCATTGTTTCATTAAAAACTATTATATTTACTGAATCGTATCCCTCCCCTCCAATTCCATGCCCATAAGCAATGGGAACAAAAATAGAATTGTTTGGATAAAAAAGAGACTCTTCGTATAAATAATTTATTTCAGATTGATTCAAACTATAATTAAAAAAACGAGGTCCATCTACTGAACCATTGAGAAATTCTACTGTTGTCCTTTTGCCTATTCTTACTTCATCATCAAAATTATTAGAAATATTATTTATAACAATCCTTGTAACTATTGGAACACTATCTAAATAAGTAGTGGAAACCATATCGCTTCCATTATAACCGCTAACATATCCCACAAAAAACCATTTATTTTTATTTATGTATATTACTATATCTCTTTTTGTGCCACCAACTTTTAATGTTAATCTCCCATTTGAAGAAGTATATAACTGGGTTCTATTAATTGCTTGAGCTGTAGCTCCTCCAAAGATATTTTGGATACCTGTCTGTTCTGTTTTTATCCAAGTAAAAAAAGAATAATTTTGGTCTGGTTGCATTAAAGGAATAACATCATCACTAATATATACATAATCATTAACCCCATCAAATTCCAGCCACGAATTGTTTTTGGATGTTGCAGAAAAAGTTTCAACTGTTGCTCCACTAACTGAAACAGCTAAAGTACTTGCTGTACTATTGTCTGTTAGAATAGTCTGAGTTCCTGAACCAGTATTCTCTGATTGTAAATCATCTCCTGTAGCAATAATTCCAACTTGCGTTGCTAGAACCGTCATTAATATAACTGCCAGTAAGATTATTGTAAAATACTTGAAGGTATTTTCGTATTCCATTATTTCTCTTGCCCTGTCCTTTTTACTTTTACCACTTTACTTGTGTCCTTTCTCAAAGCTTATTACTAGTAATAAGATTTAAGGGTTTAAATATTATCGGTTCCCTCCAGTCATTGTGCTTGATTGAAAAAGTTTATTACTGCTGAGACTACATAGATTGTTGAGGGGATAAATGCAATTATTGCGAATAGAGCTCCAACATATCCTGCCGAAAAAGTTACTCCAAAAATTACCAACATAAAGATTAAAGTTTCGGGGCTCATCTTTGAGACCATACCAATTACTAAAAAGATGGCTGCAAACCCTAGTCCTGCAAGAGCAAGATTTCCGAATACGTTTTCAACAAACAAATAAAATAAATCCAAGCTTCCTTGGCTTGGTCCACTTGCTGCAGAAATAAAATTCATACTCACAAGTAGTAAAAATCCTAAAAGCATAAATTTTATATTTGTTTTCTTCATTTTAAGTTCCAGTGGATACATATTCTACGAGGGTAAAGAGATAATAAATTGCAAAAGGGAGTATTGCTAAAACTGTTACAATTCCCTTCGCTTCTCCCCAATAATCTTGTGAATAAATAAAAGTTGCTAAATGGATAATAGATACGAAAAATGTAAGCATAACTGCTGCAAGTGTTGCTCTCCAAACCCAATCTACTTTTCCTGTTACAATACCAATAGTAATCACTGTTGCTCCAACAGCTAGACTAGGAATAAGCCAAGTTAAAAATTTTGTGTCTTCATACAATTCAATATTAAACAGCATTTCAAGGAGAGAGGTTAAAGAATATCCTGTCTTAACAAAAAGATATAAAGAAATTTCTATAATTAAAACCATTATTATTGCATTTCTCATTTTACCCATCTTATGTTCTCCTCCATCTATTTAACATATATCCCGCCCCTAGACAAGAGGAAATATAAGCTACAAAATATTTATCAATAAATTCAAATTTAGATAGATTAGATAATTCTAAAAATCCTGTAAATGAAGCCATCCAAATTAAAATAGTAATTATTAATATTGTTCCCCCCGCAGAAACAGCATCCCATCCGGTAGAATAAGATAAAAATCCTAATAGAATCATTAATACTAAGAAGAAAAGAATAACTCTTGAAAACTCTTGTCTTCCAGATTCATCCCCAAACATATCTAAAGTTCTCATACGATTTAAAGAATTCCAAATAGTTCCTTGAGAAGAATTTCTAGTAATTAAATGCCAATAAGCATCTCCATCTACAATAATATATCCTCCACCAATATCTAAAGAATATTCACCCCACATTTTTCCATCAGAAGGAGTAGTATGGTCCACTGAAATATACCCCCCAGTTGAAGTACACCCAGTAGTTGAGTTCAACTCAACATCATTTTTATCTAAAAGTCTTAATCTACATCCAACTAAATTACTATTATTTACATGAGTTACATTAAAACCAAATGTATAAACAGTACTTGGATTTAATCTTCCCGAACCAGGAGTGATTACCCATTTTATTCCTTTTAAAGTGTAATTATAACTAGCTTCATTATCTCCTCCTCCAGCCAAAGTTATACTATAAGTAGATTGGGTTGGTCTAATTGTTGTGGTATAAGCAGTATAACCTGTCTTTGTAAAAGTTAATCTATGATCAAAATCTGGATTAAGCCAAAAGGTTACAGCTCCATCCCCCCCAGTAGATCCTTGTTCAACAGTTGTCCATGTTCCAGAATATTGTCTTTCAACAGTGGTAGAAACATTCTGAATTGCTGAGCCGGCAGCATCTTGGACTTGATATGTTGAATATGAACCATCAGCTGAACTCAATAAATAAAGAACTTTATTTGTAGTTGCATTTGTTAAAATTAAACTTGTATCAGAATATCTCCTTTGAGGAAATCCAGATGCAGAGAATTGCATATCAACAGAAGTATATAAATTTCTATCTGTTGGATTAACACAGAAAGCATAACTTGTATTAACTTGGGTTGGTCTTTCGTAACGGAAACTTTTTATAACATCTCCTCCTCCAAAATAATAACTCCAAGTTGAAGTATCTATTGAACCATTCATCGCACTTTCATCATCATCATTCTTGAAAGTAATGTTCATAAATGGAGTTAGGTACGTTGAATTATCGCATCTACTGAGATTTGTTGCTGTAACTTCCTGCGTATAGGTGGTTGAATTACTTTTTGTTGAACCATAAAGAAGTTCCCAGTAAAAACTTGTGTTTTGTGAGCCCGCCCTAATTTTTGGGATGTCTAATATCTTTAAGAAATTGGCCTCAGTATTATTTCCATACTTAGTTGCAGAGTATGAAGTATTATCATATATCAAATTTGCTGTGAGAGTTTCCTCCCCTAAAAAAGAAACATTAACTGTAAAAGTTTCTGAAGCAGTTTCATAAGATGAAGTATTATAAGTTTGAGATGTTGCAAAGAATTTATAATCCCAACTTGTTGAATTGCTTGCTTCACTTCCAAAGCTATCATTACACCAAATTATAATATTACGATAATTATAAGAAGTAGTATTTATTGTATGGTTTCCTTCAGCCCCATTTATTGTATAATTTGTTCCAGCATATTCAAGAAAACAAGAATCTAAATGCGATTCTACAAGTGTCCAATTAACATCAAGCAAATTATCTTTAACTTGGTATCCAATAGTTGCGGTTGGATAAATTATATTTATTAAAGGACCAGTAGTATCTATTGAAAAAGTTCTATTTTCCAGTGAAAATGCACAATCTCCATCTATATCACAAAATTCATAGTTCCATAAGTAAAAACCATCTGTTGTAAAAGAACAAGTTAAAGAAGAATTAACAGATGTCGCACTTAATCCTGTAGAAACATTACAAGGTTGCATAGTTCCACTTTTATTTGTCCATAAACTTGCATTAATTATATTAACTGTTTGAGTGGCTGTTGCATTAAATATATTTATTAAAGATGAGGTAAAATAATTATCATCAGGAGAAATAAGTGATATTTTCTGGAGTACAAATGTTAAACCTAGAATATCACTTATCCAACCAGGATTATCCACTTCTGTATCCCCTGTCCCCCTCCCCATAACCCAAGTTATATTTCCACTAATTTTTGGTAAACCTGCTCCACCATTTTTAAAAGAACTAGAATAACTTGCACCTAATTTATCAACCAAAACATAGTAAACTTCACCCGCTGTAAGTAGATTGTTAAATGAAGCATTTTTCCCTGCATCAAAAGAAGCATTAGCAATTACATTTAATGCAGAATCAGTAAGGTAAGCCATTGTTGAATCTGAAGAAACTGAAACAGAAATTTTATCTAGGAGAACACTTACCCCCCTAGTAATATTTATTTTTGCACCTCTTTTAAAAGTAAAAGTATTTGATGAATCAAAGGCAACTCCATGTGCTTCATACACTTTAGTTGCTCCTGCACCCCAAATAGCCCACTCTCTAATTTCTTTCCCTTGAGAAGTAATTATCCAATCAACTTTTTTATATACTTCTTTTTCACCTTTAAGTTTTATATTATATATTCCTGGTTGGACAATATCTCCAAAAGAATATTCTTCCCATAATGGTTCTTCTATGGTGTCATAAATAACCACATCTTTTAAAATCTCTCCCGTAGAATTAAATTCTCCAGTTCCAACTTTAATAACTTTCTCAATTTCAACTTCTTTTATTCCAGTTTGAATATAAAAGCTATAATTATTGATTGGTTCCTCAACACGAGAATCATCCTTATTTACTGTTTCAAAGATTATAGAATCAACTAAAACTCCTTCCTGATACATAACTATTTCTGTTGTTGCTTCACAATTAGAACTACAAAAATCCGTATTTTCTTTCAATTCTAATTCTACTAATTTTTGAAATCCAAACCAATTTTTAATAGTAACCTTACCATACTCACTAATATCTTTGTTAAATGATTTTGTATTATCAAATTCAAAAGCATTCACTAAAGGCACAGCTAAAAGAAATAGCATTCCCATTAAGAGTAGGTATTTCACACTTTTAATCATATTCAGATTTTCCTACATTTAGTACTGTGAGTAACCATAGTCTGGTTGAGCTGGTTCTACCAGCTTACCAGAAACTAATTTGGTAACTAGTCCAATTAAAACTGCAAGTATTAGATATGGAATTCCCAAGTCTAAGATAGTACATGCAAAATCATTTTGAGTCTCAGAAGTCATATAACTTCTATTAGTTGAACTACAAGTATCTCCTGCTGTTTGGTCTGAATCTACATAACCCTCACAATTAAGATTGTCACACTGCTTTGCTGAATCAATAACACTTGAAATTGCTGGCAAAACAGATATGAAAATTATTACAGCCATAACTAATAATAATATTCCCATTATCATTGCTTGGCCTCTATTGTTTTCCATCTTACTTAATTACTTTAGGATCTTTAATTACTCCGCTCTTTTTCTTGCCTGTAAGAACATCTTTCCCAGTTCTTAGACCTTCAAAAGGATCTATAACGGCTTTCTTCCAATAACCTTTAGTTTCTTTTATTTTATCCATTTAGTGAACCTCCTTTTCAATTCTATACTTCCTCTCAAAAAAATCCTTCTGGGAATTACTCCCAGAAGGCTCAACGATAGATTTGTCGAGAGGAATACCATTGAGTGTGAATATCATTTGAAAAAGTTTATCCTCTTTGATTTTCTTGCTTTAATTCCTTTCTTAGTAATTTCTGCGAATTCCCCGGGAGTTTTAATTCTTTGTCTTCTTCTTTGAATATAAGTATCCTTTAATTTAACTTGCTTACCTTTCACAACTTTATAACCTCTGAACATTTCACTGCTTGGAATAAATCCATCCCCCTTAACTTTAATCTTTCTCTCTGTAGGTCTTGCTCTGAATGTTGCAACAGCAGTTTCCCTTGCAATTCTTGCTCCTTTCTTAAGAGCCAATCCTTTTGATGTTGGTGCTCCACTTGTAACCCATCTTCCACCTTTTCTAACTTGAGTAACATATGCCTGAGCAAGTTTTGCTCTTGGTCTTCTTTGAGCTCTTGCTTTTGGTCTTTTAGGTATCCAAGGAATTGGGATTGGAACTCCTGTTTGCTTTATTTTTTCAGGAACTTTTTGAGTAACTGGTTGGAGTGGGTCTCTAAATCTTTGTTTTTGAATTTGGGGAGTTCTAAAAGTTAATCCAGTAATGTATCTTTCCCTTTGAACTTCTTTCTGTGCCTCCTTCTGTGCTTCTTTAGTTTTCTGAACAAAATCTTGAGCTATCTTTGGAACAACTGCTAAAACTTGTCTCTCTTGTTGAGCTGTTTTCTCTTGTTCAATTTCTTTCATATCTTGAGCAGTTTTAAAGAAAGGATTAACTCGGGGAGTTTGTTTAGTGGCTGTCTCTTCTCCCATCCAAAGAGTTTCTCTAACTTTTTCTGGTTGAATATCTGTCTTATCTAAAGAAGAAGTTAAACCTGCAACCTCTCCAACCCTCCCCATTACTGGAACAGGTTCAATTTCTAAAAATATTTTAGTAGTATCTTCAGGAATAAATTTAGGAGTAACTTTAGGAACTCCATAAGATAAACCTTCTTGAGCTAAAAATTCTTGAGCAAGATTTTTTGAAGCTTCTTTTCCATAAACCCTTTCTAAAGTTTTACTTAACTCCTTTAACTCTTGAGTTTGGATATTTTTTGGAAGCTCTTTAATTCTATTCATCTCGCTCCTAACAACATCCAATTTTTCAGTAAAAGTTCTTTCTCTAAAAACTTTTCCTTCTTTCTTAAATATATAATCATCTAAAGATTTAACTTCAACTTTAACTTTCCCCTTAACTTTTTTTACTTGCTTAGCCTTAACTTTTGTTTTAACTTTTGTTTTTAATGCTCCAGTCTGCATCCACGGACTAAAAGCAACCCAAATAGGAATTTCTGCTGATAATCCCAAAACCCAAGCAGGAGCAGGAGCTTCTATAACTCCAGCAAGTTGAGGATGTTTTTCTCTAAACTCTTCAGTAATAGGATATTCTCTCTGTCGATATTTAGTTAATTCTTTTGCAACCCAAGGAATAGGAGTTAAGATTGTTGGGTCATGGCTTAATGGGTCTTTGATATATTCCAGAGTAGGTGTAACCAAAGGAACACCCTCAGGATATTTTTCTCTTTGTTTTTCAGTATAAGATTCTATCTTCTGAACAAACTTAGGCTGTTCTCTATCTTCAAACTTTTGTATAATTTTCTTCTGCCATTTATATTCTCCCCCTGCAAATTTAGGAATTGATTTTAATCCAGCTGTAACTGGAGCTGTAATTGTTTCAACTTTCCCACCTTGATAAGGCATATCATATTTAGGTGGAAGAATATCTGGTCTCCATCCAGCCTTATATCTTTCCATCCCTGCTTTATATTCTTCTGGGGTTGCAATTCCATGAGGCTTTCCACTCGCTTCACTCCATCTTTGATAATCTGAAACTGGAACTTCAATTTGAGGAACTTCAATTTGAGGAACTTCAATTTCTGGAACTTTATAAGATGCTTGTTGTTCTGGAGACATTCTATCCCAAACTCCATACTCTTGATGAACTTGCTTTCCAAAACTATATGCTGAACCTCCCTTTACAGCTTTAAGATAAACTTCTCTTGCTTTTGCTGGGTCTAACCCAGCTCGTTTAAAAGCCTGTTCAGCATCTTGCATATATCGAGCAGATATAAATCCTGGTTTTCTTGTCATACTCTTTCTGATTGCTCGATTTAATCCTACATAAGCTTGTTGTTGTGCTCTCTGTTGCTGTTCAACCGCACTAACCTTTGCTGCAGCAGGAGTAATAACCTTAGCAACATATTCCTTAACTTTTTCTAAAGCTCCTTTCTTCTGTTGTTCAAACTCTGCTCTTTGAACTTGCCTCTTAGGAATTTGTGCTATTCCTCTTCGTTGTAATAATTCAGTCCGAGTTCTTTGAAGTTGTTGCTGTTGTATTTGTCTTTGCTGTTCTGCGGCTTGTTGCTGTGCTTGTTGAACTGAACGCTGTGCTTCTTCAATTGTTGCCATGCTGTTTCCATCTATTTAATAATTTAAGATAATTATCATAAGCAACTTGAGCTTTTTCTAATGGACTTATGTTCCTTTCTTCAATTCCAATATCTTGAAGGTTCTTTCCCTTGCTTAACAAATTTTGTTTCATTTTCTTTTCCTTATAGATAGTAATTTTAATTTAACTGTTTTAGGAATATTATCCAAAAACTTTTTAGGTAAAACTATACTCGGCTGTCCAGTTCTCTTATTATAAAAAACATTTCTTTCAATCTCCATCCAAATCTTATTTACCATTGTTTCTATTTACTAGTAATAAGATTTAAGGGTTTAAATATTATCGGTTCTATTCCCCCCAGCTCAAGCTAAGTTTAAAAGTAAAAAAATAAAAATAAAAATAAATTTTTACCAGGGAAACAAACTCTCTCTTTGCTTTTTGAATTCAACTACCGCCTTATTAATCTTTCCCCCATGTGTAGCTAAATCTCCAAATAAAAGGGCCAACTGATTATAATCTTCCAAACTTATGGAATTTTTATAAACAGGTGGTTGTCCTTTACTTGTTCTTATCTTCACATTTAGTATCTTTCCCATTTTACTTCACAAAGCTAAAAATTATTATTCCTGCAACTACCGCTCCTAAAATCCAAAGGATAATACTTTTTCCAGGTAAATTACTTGGCTTTTGAACCGCTCCAAGAACTGCCTTAATTAAAGGCACATCTGAACAAGTATCATCTCCACGTCTTGCTATCTCATTATAATCCTGATTTGAAACAGGCTTTCTGTCTATTTCTCGGACAATATAACAAAGCGTTTTTTTGTATCTCCAAACATCTTTAGGATTAAGAGTATGCACTTTATTATCTATAACCACTTGATCTCCTCCTACAATACGGCAAAGCTTAAAAGAAATTTGTTGTTTAATGTTTAAGTATTGTACCAAAACATATCCTTGCTTTTTATCAGCTTTCTTTCCAAATTTCATTAACATTCTTGCTAACTTTGGCGTCTTTTTCTTAGATGGAATCTTAGTCTCTAATTCCTGCATCTTCTTTTCCATTCTTTCTAATCTATTCATTTTTTAAAGTTAAATAAACCTTTTTTCTTTGATTTCTGAAGTCCAAAATTTGCAGACATATCAGCTCCCTTTTTCTTTGTTGAAAACTTTTTCTGACTAACAAATAGTTCAGGTAACCAACCATCTTTACTCGCTGAAGTAGATAGTGTAACCTCTGCTAAATTTTCAAAGTATTCCGCAAAACCCTTATGACCAAAAGTTCTTCCAATAATTGCTATCCTTTGACAATCTCTTATAGAGATGTCAAACATTCCCAATTCCTCTTTAGTTACATTTCCAACTTTACTTGATTGTTCTGTCCTAACTACTTTCCAAAAAAGACTATATAAATCATCTTTTTCTACAGCAGTAGGAGACGTATCAAAAGATACTTCATCTCTTTGATCTTGAGCATCTTCTGCTACAAAATCGTTCTCTATCTCTATGTCTGTTTCATCAAGGTATTCCTCATTAACCATCGTTTAAACCTCCTTTTCAATTGTATTAGTATCCCTCACTTTCTTTAATTAATTGTAAAGAGGTTAATATTCCAACATACATTCCAATCGCAACATAGAAAGTTGCTATTGAAACTGTAAACCAATTATAAACTCCCACAATTCCATTTGAATATCCATATAATCCTGTTAATAGAAAAATAATTGAACCCATATAAACCAAAAAATAATTCTCAATCTCTAGTGTAAATATTAAAAATCCAATTGCAAAGATCATAAATAAAACTACAAAAGGAATCATCCTTGATCCTCCCTCTTAAGCCACTCCAGAGGAGCAACTACAACTATATAAGTTCCTATCCCAACAATGATAACTCCAATTCCTCTAATTAAAAGAACATTTGAAATACTTGGATGTCCATTAATTATAAAGTATGCTCCAAAAACTACAAAAGTTAATCCAGCTACAAAGATGAAAAAGAAATCCTCACCTTTAATTCCAATGAATAAGAGTCCTAAAAACAAAAGTAATGCAGTGAAATATCCCCAACTTAGTTTTTCTTCATCAGTAAGTCCTGCAGTAAAAAAGAAATCTAAAAGACTCTCTCCTAAATTTCCAAGGGTATCATTACAATAAACCTCTAAGGCATATCTTGTACCAAGAGTAAGCCCATCTAAAGTTGTATAGTTTAATGGGAAAGTTGTATTGGTTGCTCCAGTATCAACAGACCACCAACAAGTATCAACACCAGAATCATCTGTAGGAGTAATGCTTAAATTAATTGGTTGATAAGTATAAGTTTCTTCATCATCTGGATTATTAATTGTTATTGCTGGCCCAGTACTATCTAAAGGAACCGCAGTTACATTAATCCAAAAAATATCACTTGCTTCATTTCCAGAGGAATCATTAACAGTAACATTAAGCCAATAAATCTCAATGGTATCTAAAGCAGTTATATTAAAAATTACTCCTGTGGTTATATTAATATCAAAGACAGCGGTATCATTTAACCAAAAAGAATCTATTCCAGCTTCATCTGTTGCATCTAAATCATAACTAAAAGAAGTGTTTACTATATGAGAACTATTTGCTAAATTATCAAATGTTGGAATTGTTGTGTCTACACTTAAGTTAATAGTATACTCAAAAGTCTCTGTAAAATTATAATTAATATCAGTTCCATTTCCCCAACTTAGCCAATAGTAATCAAAACTTCCATTCCCTAAAATAACTGAAACATTATAAACTCCTCCCCCTTCAGTTGAAGAAGAATAGTTAGTTCCATTTATTTCTAACCAAACTGAACCATTAGTTGGAATTACTGTTACATTAAAACTTGCAGTCCCTCCATCAACTAAAGTTGCGTTGTCGTCCCAATAATTTGAGAAGAGGGGATATTCTATATCAACCGTAGCATTAACAGTATATTCATAAGTCTCTGTAAAGTTGTAATTAGTATCAGTCCCATTTCCCCATGAAAGCCAATAATAATTATAACTATCATTTGTAATTCCGGGAATTGTAACATTGTAAGTTGTACCATCAGTTGAAGAAGAATAGTTGACACCATTAAATTCTAACCAAACAGTTGTATTAGTTGAGGTTATTGTAACATTAAATAATCCTGTTCCAGTTCCAACTTGAGTTGCATTGTTATCTGTTACCGAAGAGAAAATAGGATATTCAATATCTGGGATACTTTCATTAACAGTATATTCAAAAGTTTCTGTAAAGTTATAATTTGTATCTGTTCCATTTCCCCAAGCTAACCAATAGTAATCAAATGAACCATTACTTAAAATAATTGAGATATTATAAACTCCCCCTCCTTCAGTTGAAGAAGAATAATTTGTTCCATTAATTTCTAACCAAACTGTTGTATTAGTTGAGGTTATTGTAACATTAAATAATCCTGTTCCAGTTCCAACTTGAGTTGCATTGTTATCATCTATGTTTGAGAATAAAGGATATTCAGAATCTGAATCATA
>Ga0307928_10003393_pt1 | contig 12145 bp, 28 predicted proteins | sample AceLakmetagen232_FD_201815 | JGI IMG/M metagenome (GOLD analysis project Ga0307928, IMG submission 201815) | Saline water microbial communities from Ace Lake, Antarctica - #232 | ecosystem: Environmental > Aquatic > Non-marine Saline and Alkaline > Saline | place: Antarctica: Ace Lake... | reverse complement strand
CGAATATTCCTGTTGGAATAATACGGAAGGAATTTTATTCGTTTTGGAATATAGACCACTTAGCTCAAACGCAAGGTAGCTTTTTTTAAAAGTAGTAGCTACTACTACGAATGGAATCTGTTAGTAGGAGATTATTTCGTTATGTAGTTGGTTTAAAAGATTATCTTTGTTTAATATTATATAGTTTTTGCCATGGCAGGATTTTGTTTTGTCTGGTGGCACAGGGTGGGATAAGATAGGGTATGTTTTGGTTCGGAATGTTTTGGCTTGTTTTGGATTAATTTTTGTTATGAGGGGTGATAAAATATGGCTATAAAAGAATATAAAATAGAAATTGAAGGATTAAATCCAGTAATTTGGAATAGAATGAAAAGAGAATTAGAATTGGAAAAGAAGAAACTCAAAAAAGACCAATTAGATGAATGGGAAGAAAAGAACTGGCTAAGGAAGGCAGAGTATGATACTAAAGGAAATGTTATTCTCCCTAACGAATGGATAAAAGGAACACTAATAGACGCATGTAAAAAAACAAGGATTGTTCCCCATTATGCAAAGAGTAAAAGCCAAACATATACTAACTATGTGCAGGGAATGATGATTGAATTAAAAAAGCCAATGAGTAAAAAGAAAGACCTTGAATATTATGGAGCTTATGTGGGTTCGAGAGGCGGAATGGGTGGCGGAAAAATTTGGAAAGTAAGACCTTTATTGAAGAAATGGAAGGCAACTTTTACTATAAAAGACCCTATTGGACGAATGAAAAAAGACGAACTATATGCCCTACTAAATTATGCTGGATTAATGATAGGGGTTGGCGATAATAGGCGCAACAATTATGGTCGCTTTGTAATAAAATCAATCAAGGAGATGAATTAAAATGGATGATGTTGTTGAAGGAAAGAAATCAGAGATTGAGAAAATCGGATTAAATGCAATAAAGGAATATTTTGAAATAGACCTTGCTGTCTTGAATCCAGAGGTTTTGAAACACCTTCATAATAGAGCAAGAATTGGCATGCAATTTGAGCGTGAGATGAGTGTCAGCAAGCGTGCTATTGAAGGCAATTATCTGCGAGTTTTCAAGATGGTTGCAGAGGATAAGGAAGAATTAAAACAATTGATTAGAAAATCTCTGCCACAGTATTTAGATTAATGGGGTGCAATTCCCTATTAATTCATCTCTTTTAGGTTTTCACATGGGCTTAATACAAAATTTTAAAGATGGTTTGAAAGGAGAAAGGTCTGATGAGCCAACGGGATTAAAAATTTTAAATACTCTAAATTTTTCTGTGTGGAGTTTAATCGTAGCTGTCCTTCTGGTTATGATTCTGGTCACATCTAACATAGATGGTGTTATTTCTGATGAAAATAAAAAAAACATGGATGTTTATGAATCAAGAACAGCCGTTAAATCTTTTAATGATGTATGGCTTATGATTGAAATAGTTATAATTCACCCTATCTGGGAAGACATTTTTCTCATTTTTATCCCATTATCTTTTTTGTCCAAAGCCAGTCGCAGGACTAAAATCCTGCTACTTGGGATTGGGTTCGCCATCGTTCATCCCTTATTTTGGGGAATTTTTACGTTTTCATATATCGCCCCTCACATTTTCACTGGTTTGTTGCACTCACGCATAGCTGTGGATTACGGGTGGAAATACTCAATTTTATTCCATTCTGTTTTCAACGGACTGATTGTGGTTACGGAGTTGGTGTAAGCGATGAAAGATGATGAATTTTATTGCGGGCAAATCATGTTATTATTGAAGCTGATACGAATACCTTTGTCTATCAATGCAATTGCTAAAAAGACTGGTTTTTCTTGGGTGACAACTAAAAAATACCTGCTGAAACTGGAAGAAGAAGGGAAGATTAAGCAGACTGAGGTGGGAAAGTGGGTGCGTTTCGATGCCTAAAAAAATAACAAATAAAACACGCAGTAAAATAGTAAGTAGCCTATCTAAAGAGCCACAAACGCTGTCGCAAATCCAAAAAAATACGGGTAGTAATTATTATTCGATTTTGCGTGTCATTCAGGATGAAGTGGATACGAAGAGGGCTACCCCAATTGGAGATAACAGAGTGCGAAAAGCATCCTTTTTTGAAAGAATAAAGAATATGCTCCGCTCACGCTGAATTCGGCGACTGCGGAGCGGTTATTGTCAATTTTCTTATGGCTTTCTCATCGCTGTCGTTGTAGGCGTGGATGAATATTGTTTTGTAGCCAAATTTTTTGAAGTGTGCTCGTCTGATTCTTATGTATCTTGCCACTGAACCATTGTTTTTTATTTTCCAGTAATCTTCATAGACTTCAGCGAATGCTTTAACCCCGTTTGTGCAGACAAAATCAGGAACTTTGCCAAAGAAATCCCCTTCCCTGCCATCTCCAACATATTTCCAAGGAAGTTTATGCTTTTTGATTAGCTTTATTTTCTCTTTTTCGGCTTTGGTGGGGGTTGCATTTTTTCTGTTTCTTTTGATACACCCTAATGCTAATGCTTGTCTTCTTTTGGGGGTGAATGCCACCCTAATTTTTCTTCTGGTTTCTTTTGAGGGGTTGGTTTTTGCTATGCTCATTTTTCTTCTGGTTTCGGCAGAAAGGTGATTTCCAGTTCCAGTAAATCTTCGCTTATCTTGTCAAGCACATCGTCTTCTGAAAATTGTTCTTTTTCTGGGATTCCAGCTTGGTTTGCCATTTTTGTAATAAAGGAGAATACTGTTTCTTGTGTCATCTTCTTAGCCCCCATCCAAATTCTTCATGGACTTTGATAATCCAATCAGCCAAAGCCATGTCAGTAGCATTCATTTTCCATCACTCCTTATTATTTGCCTCTAAGTATTTTTCTTCCTTCTCTCCAAGCACAATAAAGGTCAAACAAAAGGTATATAGAAAAACCAATGATAATTCCAATTCCTTGTGCTACTCCACAATTCGCACATTCAATCATTTTTTCTCGGTCTCCTGTTTGCCTCTCGGATTTTCTTCTTTATTGTAAGATAGACTTCTTTTAGTCAAATAAACCACCAAATAGCCTACTCTTTCTTCTTCTTACTTTTTTACGACGAATCTTCCTCTTTTTACTTCCATACGTTTTTGTCATACCGAGTTTATGTTGTTCCATTTTCAGTCATTCCTTAGTGTTTGCCTCTTGTTTTTCTTTCAGTAATTTCTTCATTTTCTCTTCATTCAAATCAACATCAATTTCTCCAAAAAGAGATGCTCCCACAGTAATTCCTAAAAAATAGGAATTTACAGCAAGCTGAACAATCTTCTCTTTTTCTGTTGGAAACGGTTTTTCTCTGATTAGTAGTAGTTGCTTATATTCTTCGCAAGATTTCTTTATTTCGTTTGTTAAATCAACTGTTGTCATTTTCCATCATCTCCCTGTACTCTGTAGAGTGCTTTTGCTCCGCAGAGTACTCCGTAGAGTGCCTCTCGGCTTTTCTTCCTTATGCCATTCTTTGTTTAACCGTTCAATAGCGTCTTTATCTAAAATGCAAACAGGTTTTCCTAAACAACCTTGTTCAAAAACTATAATTATGTTCTGCCAATCCAATTTTCCTTTTGAAAAATAATAATAAGTCATTTTCCCACCCCTTGCATTTTTTCTTTGTCTTGCTGAACTGCCTCGCAAGCAGTTTTCTTTTCTTTGATATTTTCTTCATTGGCTTCGGGTGGTCAAAGAACTCGCCATCGCTTGTTGCAACAAAATGATTTAAACCTAAGTCTATACCAACTTCTCCCTCGCCGAGTTTTATCTTTTCAGATATTACATCAGCGCAGGCGACAGTAATGAAATATTTTCCACTTTTCGCTTTCTTGATTGTCAAGGTCTTTGGAGTTCCTGTTATTGGGCGATGATATTTCACATTCAGCCAGCCTATCTTTGGGAAATAAGTTTTCTTGCCAATCTTTTCAGGGTTTACTATTTGCGGGAGCGTGATGCTTTGATATGTTCCATATTTTTTGAATCTTGGAAATCCTTTTTTCTTTTCTCCCCGCTTTATTCTTGCAAAGAAGTTTCCGTATGCTTTGTTTATCCTGTCAGCAACATTCTGGCTGACTTGGGAGTGGATTTCTTCGTTTCCTTTCACTTGCCTGTATAACTCTTTTCTTGACAGACTGATACTATTGTTTTTGTAAGCGTCTTTCTTTAGTGAGAGCAATTTGTTGTATAACTGCCTGCATTGTTCTGTTTGCAGGTCTATGGCTATCGCTTGCTCTTTTGTTGGATAAACTCTGTATTTGTATGCTTTCATTTCTTTTCACTCCATTTTGGATATTTTGATGGAACTTCCCATCCTGAAATTCCTTTCAATACAATGTCTTTCGTTGGGACTTTGTAAGCCTGCCCATTGATAACAACTTTTTTGTATTTGCCAAACTTTCTTTCAAGGGTTTCTGCCATTAATATTTTGATGAATTTTTCTGCTTCTTCGGCTGACCTTGAGCCATCATCCATCACAAACATCGAGTAAAATTCTTTTGGGTTTTCCATTTCAATTTCTCTCAGAACTACGCTGATTTTTTTCAGGTGTTCTTCTGTGAATTTGCCATCAAGAATGAGTTGAATGTTTCCTTCTGCTCCGATTTTATTTAGCATTTCTTTTTTTATTTGTGAAGTGTCTTCTTTTGCTTTTTTAATTAATTCCATGCCTTCTACTACTTCTGATGCTTGTTCTCTTGTAATCCTAAACTCAATGTTGTCTTTATTCTCTTCAGCCATACACCTAAAGCAAATAACTTTTGCATCTCTCTCGTCTATTAATTTTTGTGAAGAAGGGGAAATAGAAACCTCTCTTCCGCACTTATGGCAGGGTATCTTTATGCTTGCCATGATTGGGGCTTCTCCGAGGTCTGAATCAAATCCTAAAATAATATTCTCTTGTTTTTTATCCTGTTGTTTAATCATATAATCCCCTCTCAAACATAACAAACAACCAAAACAAAGAAACAATACACAATATTACTTCAATAGAAACAATAATTATGTTTGATTCAGTTAAGTAAATTGTCTTATGTTCCCCTAAAAGAAGCAGTATTCTTAACATAATAATGCTTATTGAAATGGTTATACATATAGGGATAAGTTTTAATAATTTCATTTTCATTTTAAGACCACCATACAGGCAGTTGAAACCAAAGCCAGCTAACAGCTAAAGCAATAATGAATATGACTAAGAGGAATGCGAGTGCGTTCACCCAGTTTATTGGTTTTTGATAAGTTCTAAATATGTCTGGGTTTATCTCTTTACTTACCTTTCCGAGTGTTTTTGTGCCGACCCAAAGGCAAACAAGTTCTGTTCTAATTCGATTAATCAGATTCATTTCCCATCACTTCCGTTTGCCTCTCGGCTTTTCTTTAAATTCTTTATCTGAATCTTATAAGCATTAATATCGTGTAAAATAAATCCTCTTGTTTCTGGATTTTGATATATTATCAAATCTTTTTCGCATTCTTTTATTTTTTCTTTGAGTTTCTTTATTTCAGTCATTCACACTCGCCTCGCTTGTTTTCTTGCAGAAGAAAGCAAATCTCTTAACGCACATTTTCTTTCCTTTTAGCTTCTATATCACACCAAAAACTAATCTGGTCTTGCAAATGTTTAATGGTTTTCTGATTGTCTGCTCTTTCTTTTTTAATCAAAAAATCCTTAATCTTATTCGCTTTATCAAAATCTTTTTTGGAAACAACAGGCACAAGTTCAAAAGCAAGATTCCCAGATATTGTTTCATCTCCAATTCTTTCAACAAGAATGTGCTTCTTCCCCTTCTTTTCAAAAATAAAAATATCTTCTCCTCTAAATCCATAAACCTTCTCAGTCATTTTGTCTCAACCTCTTTTCTCGCAGAAGAAAGCAAATCTTCTTTATTTACATATAAAATAATCTCTCCTTCTCTTCCTGTTTCCAGTTCAACAACATCAAAATCCTGCATCTCCTTTCTTTTACAATACCTTTCCAGCCATTCAAGTGAAACAACAGGCACAAAATTATTTTCATCAATATTAATCTGTGTCCAAACTTCTTTTCCAACTCCTGTTAAAATAATATCAGCATCTTTTTCTTTGAATCCTAAAACCTTTTCACTCATTTACACTCGCCCTCGCTTTTTCTAATCTTTTTACTTTCATCTTACTTTTTCTATGAGTAAACTCTTGATATAACTCATAGTGTATGCTTGCCATTGTTTCACATTCTTTTTCTGTCAAACGCAAATCAATTCTGAACTTTCCTAACATTTTCAATCATCTCCTTTTAGTGTTTGCCTCTCGGCTTTTCTTTAAAACCTTTTTCACGATTCTTGAAATTGGTCTTTTAGAATCCTCATATCCACAATAAGCAGTCCAATCAAAATAAGCAATTCCATGTTTTATTGAATTAGATAAAAAACTGAGTTTCTTATCTTTCTCAACTAACTTGAGCCAATATTCTATATCATCTTTTTCAGTCATTCAATCCCCTCTGAAGGTTTTGGAAGGGGTAAATAACAACTTCCACCAAAACCACTTTCTGCACAATCTTGGCATTCGATACTGTGATTATTTTTATGAAGCCAGCGTTCTGTTGTTCCATAAAGATTAGTAAATTTTCTTTTTACAATTTCATGTCCGCAGTTTTTGCAGACGGTCATTGTTTCGCCCTCGCTTCCACTCGGCTTTCAATTTCTTCCTCTCGTGAACTACCATAACCTAACATGAGATTCCATCTCCTGTTGAGGCTATGGCTTCCTGTTTCATTGATGATGCTTGCTTCGGGCTTATGCCGTCAGTAGAGGCTTCATCTCCAACAGGCGTTAATTCAGGTCGTTCCAACCTTATCTTTCCTTTTGAAAGCATATTCAATGCAGAGTTTACATCCCTGTCTATTTCTAAACCGCAATTAGGGCATTTGTGTGTTCTTATCGCCAATGTTTTCCAGACTATTTTTCCACACTCACTGCATTGCTGTGATGTGTTCCTCGGATTTACTTTCACTACTTTTCCACCAGCACTTTCAGCCTTGAAAGAAAGTTTGTTTGTAAAATCACTCCAAGAAACATCAGTTATTGCTCCTGCGAGATGATGGTTTTTCACCATATTTCGCACATTCAAATCTTCTGCATATATTGTTCCGTATTTTTCAATAAGTATCCTGCACAGTTTCCAGCCGAAATCGTTTCGGGTGTTTGCTACTTTTTCATCTACTCTTGCCAGTTTAACTCTTGCCTTGTTTCTGTTTTCGCTTCGTTTCTTTGTTTTACTGAACTGCCTTGCGAGCAGTTTCCTTTTCTTTGATATTTGCTTTGCTGGCTTCGGATGGTCGAAGAACTCTCCATCACTTGTAGCAACAAAATGATTTAATCCCAAATCAATGCCAACTTCTCCCTTGCCGAGTTCTATCTTTTCAGATATTGCGCCTGCGCAGGCAATAGTGATGAAATATTTTCCACTTTTCGCTTTCTTGATTGTCAAGGTCTTTGGAGTTCCTGTTATTGGGCGATGATATTTCACATTCAACCAGCCTATCTTTGGGAAATAGGTTTTCTTACCTATCTTTTTTGGGTTTACTATCTGCGGGAGTGTAATACTCTGATATGTTCCATATTTTTTGAATCTTGGAAATCCTTTTTCTTTTTCTCCTCGTTTTATTCTTGCGAAGAAGTTTCCGTATGCTTTGTCTATTCTGTCGGTAACATTCTGACTGACTTGCGAATGAACTTCTTTGTTTCCTTTCACTTGTTTATGTAGGTCTTTTCTTGACAGGCTGATTTTGTCTTTTTTGTAAGCATCTTTTTTCAATGCAAGCAATTTGTTGTATAACTGCCTGCACGTTTCTATTTGCTGGTCTATGGCTATCGCTTGCTCTTTCGTTGGATATATCCTGTATTTGTATGCTTTCATTTTCCTTGACCTTCTACATCTTTTTTATTTGTTTATGCCAATTCATCTACAACCTAACAAAGTTCAGGTTGTAGGCTTCTTGGCAACTGGGCTAAACTATTTCCCATTTTTCTCCCCTCTTATTTTTTTCAGTTGTTCGTTTATGTCTGAATCCCTTGTATTGAATATCTTTAATTCAGCATAGTATCTCCCTAAATGAAAAAAAAGTTCTCTCACTTTTCCCCCCCTTTCTTATTAAAATATGTTTTTTGATATTCTCTGAATTTTTTCTTGGTCAGAACAGGGTCTTTCTTCTTATTCAATAGTTCCTTGAATTTTTTTTCTGTTTGGTCTTCTTTTAGGTTTTCTCTTTCAAGGTCTATTAAGTCTTTTACAGGTATTCTTTTTCCTTCTTTTATTTTTTCATCAAAGTCTTTCTGTGTTATTTTATAGTTCCAATAGGTCTTGGTTAGTGTTTTGTTTTTGATTATTTTTCCTTCTTCTTCCAGTATTAGCAGGTATCTTGTTGTTGTTTTACGGGTGTGTTCGACTTTCTTGGCTATTTCCCCTGTGAATAAAGGTTGATTGCTTTCCTTCAAGACCTTTAATATTTCTTCTTTTTCTTCCATGTTTCTTGTCCCTCTTTGAGTGTTTACCCCTACCCCTCAAGGGTTGAGTTTACTAATTTTTGAATCTTTTTAATTTTTCTTAAAGCAGTAGGGTCTATTTTGCTGTGTTTTCTTTCTAAATCTGCTTCAATCAATTCTCTAATTCTTGTTGATGGTGTTTGATTGTTTCTTCTTGCTTTTTCTTTGAATTTTTTGATTCTTTTTTGATTCATTTTTGTTGATATTGATTTGTCGTTCACCATTTAGCTCCCCCCTTAAATGAACATATCTTTGTCCACTGTTTCTGGTGCAATTTTTACCATTGCTTGAATTCTTTCTTTTAACCATTTTGTGTTGGAGAGACTTGTTTCTCGGATTCCTGTTTTCTTTGAAATCTTTCTGTTATTTAGTCCTTTTTCTTTGAGTTTGTGTGCCTGTCTGATTTGCTCATCATCGTATCTTTTGTTTTTTCTTTTGTATTTTCTTTTGCTGGTTTTTTTTTCTTTTTTTGATTGTTCTTTTTGTTTTTGTCTTGATGCGCAGTTTTTTACTTCTGTTTCATGTGTGATTGTTCTCACGAAATTCATTTCTGTTGGAGAAAGATTCTCCAAGAAATCTACTATTTTTCTTGCTTTTATTATGTCCATCATTGTTTATCACCCTTGTTTTTTTTAAATGAAATTTATATTGCCTTCTTTGCATACTTCTTGAATTTTTGATAAGAGTTCCTCTGGCTTGTTGAAGAATACTTGAGTTCGTTTAATTCCTCTGCTTTCGTTTTTTTCCAAAACTACTTTGCCTTTTCCTGCCCAGACTGTATTGAATTTTGAGCCGTCAGGTAAATAGTTTGTCCATAAATCCAGTCGTATGCTTATCATTTTGTTTTTTCCTTTTTCTTTGAGTTCGTTTCCCATTTTTCGTGAACTACCATAACCTAACATGAGATTCCATCTCCTGTTGAGGCTATGGCTTCCTGTTTCATTGACAATGCTTGCTTCGGGCTTATGCCGTCAGTAGGGGCTTCATCTCCAACAGGCGTTAATTCAGGTCGTTCCAACCTTATCTTTCCTTTTGAAAGTATATTCAATGCAGAGTTTACATCCCTGTCTATTTTTAGACCGCAATTAGGGCATTTGTGTGTTCTCATTGCCAGTGTTTTCCTGACTATTTCTCCACACTCACTGCATTCTTGGCTTGTGTTTCTCGGATTCACTTTCATCACTTTCCCACCAGCACTTTCAGCCTTGAAAGAAAGTTTGTTTGTGAAATCACTCCAAGAAACATCAGTTATTGCTCCTGCGAGTCGATGGTTTTTCACCATATTTCGCACATTCAAATCTTCTGCATATATTGTTCCATATTTTTCAATAAGTGTCCTGCACAGTTTCCATCCAAAATCGTTCCTGATGTTTGCTACTTTTTCATCCACTCTTGCCAGCTTTGTTATTGCCTTGTTTCTGTTTTCGCTTCCTTTTTTTGTTTTGCTGAACTCTCTTGCCAGCAGTTTTCTTTTCTTTGATATTTCCTTTGCTGGCTTCGGATGGTCAAAGAACTCGCCATCGCTTGTTGCAACAAAATGATTCAAGCCCAAATCTATGCCGACTTCTCCTTTGCCAAGTTTTATCTTTTCAGGTATTGCATCAGCGCAGGCGACAGTAATGAAATATTTTCCGCTTTTGGCTTTCTTGATTGTCAAGGTCTTTGGAGTTCCTGTTATGGGGCGATGATATTTTACATTCAGCCAGCCTATTTTTGGGAAATAAGTTTTCTTGCCAATCTTTTTAGGGTTGGTTATTTGCGGGAGTGTAATGCTTCCGTATGTCCCGTATTTTTTGAATCTTGGAAATCCTTTTTCTTTTTCTCCCCGCTTTATTCTTGCGAAGAAGTTTCCGTATGCTTTGTTTATCCTGTCAGCAACATTCTGACTGACTTGCGAATGAACTTCTTCGTTTCCTTTCACTTGCCTGTATAAGTCTTTTCTTGACAGGCTGATTTTGTCTTTTTTGTAAGCATCTTTTTTCAATGCAAGAAGTTTGTTGTATAGTTGTCTGCACGTTTCTATTTGCTGGTCTATGGCTATCGCTTGCTCTTTCATTGGATATATTCTGTATTTGTATGCTTTCATTTTCCTTGACCTTCTACATCTTTTTTATTTGTTTAAGCCAATTCATCTACAACCTAACAAAGTTCAGGTTGTAGACTTCTTGGCAACTGGGTTAATTCTTCGCTTGTGTGTTTTGTTTCATTCATTGTTTATCCCCCTTTAACTTGTCACTCTGAATTCGGCTGAAGAGTGAAAAACTCTGTTTTTCATTTCTTTTTCAAATTCCTTTTCTCCGAGTTCATTAAATACTGCTTCTATCAGCGTGTTGTGGAATTCTTTGAAGTCTTCAGGAATCAAACTGACCATTGTTAGGTTAGGCAACATTATGTCAAAACAGAATAATTTGCCTTTCTCATCATATTGTTTTTGAACCCAACTTATCTTGCCTTCGGCAATCATTTCTGTTCTGGATTTGTCTTTTTTTTTCATTTTTTTATCCTCGCTCCTGTTTTTTCTAAAGGTTATGTGGGCGGGAAAATTATGCTCCCTCTTGGTAGAAATGAGTTTATTTCCCCCGCCTTTCACACCTTTAGTTGAAATATCCTGCATCGGATAAAATCAGCATTGTTGCTGTCATTATTGCTATTCCAATCCAAAATATCCATTTGCTCATGTTTTTACTCCTTGATTTTGATTACGCATTCGTCTGTTTGCACAAAGTATGCGAACAGGAAATACAGTAGGTTTCCGATTCCGAATGTGAACCAGACTGTTATGAAGAAAATGAGAATATGCCATAGGGCTTTTCCCAAACTTCGTTTTACAAGTTTTGCTTGTCTGTCGGTCTTGCTTGCTACTTTGTATCCTTCTGTTTCTTTGTCTTCGATTGCGTTCTCGAATTCATCTTTTTCTACTCTTTTCACGACTTTCATGTGTTTACCCCCTTGTGGTTTTTATTATTCTTCAAAATATTCTTCCATCCATTCATCGTATTTTGGCGAATATTCGCATGCTATTTTTGCTGTGTAGAGTTGGTTTGCTGAAAAATCTCTTTCGTTCAAGCAATAGCTTGGGTCGTCTGAACAGACGTATGCCCAGTAGCAGTTGTAGAACATATCATACATTTCGATTAAATTTTCTTCTTTTTCGCCTATTGTTTCTTCACAGTAGTCTTTTGTGTCTGTGAGTTCTGCTGTTCTCAATTCAAGTTCGTCTGTTCTTTGGTCGAGTTTTATTTGTAGATTGCTCGATGTGTCTTCCTCTGCGGTTAGTTGGTCTTTCAGCATTATTGCTTCATCGTTGTTGTCAGAAGCAGTGCATCCTGCCAACGCCACTACAAGGATTAGTCCTATTATTAGTATTGTTTTATTCATGGTTTATTTCCCCCTTCGGTGTGTATATTTCAAAGTCTTCTAATTCTGCCTTTCTTTTGATAGCATCAATTAATTCTGATTTTGATTGCTGTTTTGGAAAGAATTCTATTTCAAGTTGAATCATCAATTTCATTATTCCATCACTCCTAAGTTTTTGAAGAATTCAGGTTCTTCCAGTGCAATAATGATTAAATCTCCTGCCATTTTGGTCAGTAACGAATGGTAGAGTTTTTGTGTGTGCATCCTGCCTTGATA
>Ga0307928_10003392_pt1 | contig 12146 bp, 8 predicted proteins | sample AceLakmetagen232_FD_201815 | JGI IMG/M metagenome (GOLD analysis project Ga0307928, IMG submission 201815) | Saline water microbial communities from Ace Lake, Antarctica - #232 | ecosystem: Environmental > Aquatic > Non-marine Saline and Alkaline > Saline | place: Antarctica: Ace Lake... | reverse complement strand
TCTTTTGCACATGAAATAGATGCACCAATTACAAAAATATATGAAAGAGGTATTGCAATATATGGTGCTGCTACTGATGGAGGTGTTGGAACACTAATTGCTTCAATAGATGCTAAAACAACATCCGATAGACAACTAGCAGATGCAGTAATGATTGAGTGGCATAGACCATACACAGAGTACACAATGATTTCGACTGATACTGCTTATAGTTATTACTATATTAAATTTACAGATGGTACTACAACTTCTGATTCTAGTGATTATGTTGGTGCAAGTGGATTATCTTCTTCAAGCGTTGAGTATTTTATAAAACAGGCAGTAGAATTAACAAACGCAAAATTATCACCTAGTGGGATTTCAAGAGAACAATGTATAAAGTGGGCAAATGATGCTCAAAGTGCAATAACTCAATTTGTTTATCAAGACCCACAAACAAAAGGTTTAATCCAAAAGGATTGGTCATTTGAAATTGAAGATGATAGTGGAAGTGTATTAATGGTAACAAATCAGAATAAATATAGTCTTGAAGATATTAATACTAAATATCCTGATAGGGGTATTGTTTCAATACAACTCGGAACATTAGGTGAACTTAAAAAAATAGACTGGGAGGAATATAAGATACAGATGCAAAACTCTCCTTATACAGAGGTGGCAACACAAGCAGAAATAGGAGATACATCATTGGTAGTAGATAGTTTAGTAGAATTTAGTGACCCTGATGGGGCAACTTCAACATTATATGTTAATGGTCAAACAATAACGTATACAGGCGTGACAGGTACTACAACGTTCACAGGGATACCTGCAACAGGTACTGGGTCAATAACAGCTCAAATAGTTGTAGATTCAGGAATATGGCAAAATAATGCACCTGCATTACCAAGTGAATATTGTTTTCATAATAATTATCTTTATTTAGATAAACCAGTAAGTAGTGGATATAATAATTATCCATTAAATATAACATTCTTTAAAGAGTTAACAAATTTGACAGAAGCATCTGATGTTACTGAAGTTACATTCACTAATGCTTTTCAATATTATATTGGGTCAATGATAGAAAGAAGAAGACAAAATACAGAAAAGGCAGTAGAGCTAATGACAACATTTGAGAAGACAGTATTAAATAATGCTATTCATCAAAAAGTTCCAAGTACAAAAAGTCTTAGTTACTATAGGTTCGCAGATCCTCAAAGTTATTATTTATAAAATATCAGTATGATTATACAGTATCTAAATCAATTAGGGGGGATGAACACAAATCTATCTCCGTTTGTACAACCGGCAAATTCACCTATGGTATTAAATGGTGTGGATATTTCTTATAAAATAGGTGCAATCTTAAAAGATCCAGGCTATAAGAATATAGGTTCTGCATTACAATCAGGAAAAAGCATAGGTGGTTTATTTAATTTTAGACAAAGTTCTACGGTTCAAAAAATGTTAGCCACATGTGATGATTCTAGTTCTGATGATACACAATTGTTTTATTCGACAGGTGGGTCATGGACAGAAATTACTGCTGCAGAAACAGCTTGGGCTAATAAAGCAAGTATAACCGTTGATATGGAATCATTTCTTGGATATTGTTTTATGGTTGGATATGGAGCTACTGATGGATTTATAAACTCTTCATCTTTAACAGGTACAACATTTTCAACAGTTACAAACGTAACCGATATGCCAGATGCAAAATATATTAAACGTTATAGAGATCGCCTTTACATTGCTAATTGTGATATATCTGGTACAAAATATCCTTATAGGGTTTACTTTAGTAGTGTTCCTGAAGCTGGTGCTTTAACTTGGACACCATCATCTGACTTTATAGACATAGATTATTCAGAGGAAATTACAGGTATTGGTACAGCTTGGGATAAATTATTAATATTTACAGAGTTTAGTACATATTTTTATGACCAAACAAAAAAGAAAAAGACTTGGGATGTTGGTGGATATCATAGAACAATAAACAATCATGGTGCATATATTTATTTTGTTGATAATAATGGTGCATGGAGAAGTTCAGGTGGTCAACCTGAAAATATATCAGGACCATTGATTGATTTCTTTAGGGCCGGTAATCCATCAGAGATGTTTGCAGAGATAGTTGATGAAGAATGGTGGATATACTTCGGTGATTCAGTAAGTGTTAATGGTGTTACATATTCTAATGTTGCAGGTAAATTTAATATACCAACACAAACATGGGTTATAAGAGAGTTCGCAGATACAATAACAACGTTCGCTAAATATACATCTGGTGCTACATCACATTTATGGTTAGGGGATAGTTCTTCAGATATACATGAAAAAGGAAAATATACAGATGCTACATTGCTTACAAGCGATGATGGTTCAAACATATTATCGGAGTTTGAATTAGCACCGTTTCATGTTGGAGATTTATCGTTTGAAAATAATATAGCAAACATAACAGTATTTGCTGAAAGAGCAATGGGGGTTAAATTAAAGGCGAGAGTTATAGATAGAAACACTCGTGCATTAACACCATTTTTATCAATAGGTGAGCTTACACAATATGTTAATTATTTTGAAATAAACGTAGAACAAGGAATATTAATACAAGTAGCAGGTAAAGAATTTGGTCAGTTAGATTATTGGAGTATATACGGTTTAGAGTTAGAGGCTGAAGAAATATCTAAAACACTTAAATAATGGGATTAATTAATAATCTGGGTTTAAACAGATTCAATCGAAGGGAAAAATCAGATCTTAATCGTGAAGACAATCCTGATACAACTGTTGATATACCATTGGCTGATGTTAATCAGAACATTGTAGACAATAGTATTGATAAGTCAAAGATTACTTTTGACCTTGCTTATGATGCTATTATATCTTTAGATGGAACAGGGGATTATATATCTTTAGAACAAGCTCTTGATGATGGTAAGAAAGATATCTATATTAAAGCTGGAACTTATCCAATGACAAGAGATATCACCATTTCAAATGATGATGTGTCTATTACCGGAGAGAGTAAATATCTTACAGAAATATCTGGAAATTTCCAGATTTATATAACTGGTGATGGTTTTAATTTAAACAATATATATAAAAGTGGTTCACCAGAGGATGGTTATATGTTCAGAACAATAAATGCAAATTACATGGTTATGAATAATAATCGGTTTATTTATATAGCAGAAAATAGTGCGTTTATGCTTATGTCAGGAGGTGAACATGCTACAATAAGTAATAATATAATACATTTTGATAATACACTTGTATCAAATTATTTTTATTTATTATGTTTATATGCTTCATTTTTAAGTTTTGTTGATAATGATATTAAAAGTGAAAATAATTTATTTTTAATCTTTAGATATAATGATAATGATTTTGTTACTGGAAACAGGTTTGAATCAACGGTAGCAAATTCATTGACTATGATATATTTTCTTAAAACAGATATATCTATTGTTAAAAATAATTTCTTTATAGCACCTTCAATAGCAACAAATGCTACTGCCATTACATTCTATAAAGTAACTAATGCAACAGCGACACAAAATGACCTTAATTATTGTTCTATTTCTGTTGCAAATATAGTTGCTAGTAATGTTATTGTTAGTAATAATAAAATATTTAACTCACCATCAAACGGTATCTCGGTAGATACAATAGGTTCTACTATAAGTGAAAATTATATAGAAGGAAGTGGAATTTCTGGGATTTATGTTAATAACGCTTCAAATAAAATAATTAACAATACAATTATTGATTCCACTGAAAATGGGATTAAAGTTACGAGTGGTGTTAATCAATTGGTAACTGGAAATAAATCAACTGGAAACACACTTGATGGAATTAACTTTAAGACACCTGCACTAACAAATATAATGTGTAATAACAATGTATGTACAGGTAATTCAAATTACGGTATCAATTGGGAGGTAGACCCTATTAGCTCTACTTGTCAGGGAAATATTTTGAATGGTAATACAACAGGACAACTAAATGGTTCTGCTGGTTCTAACTCTCAATTCGCTAATAATGTAACGGCTTAAAAATTTAATTTAATATAATATGGCAACAGCACCTACAAATCCAACGATTGGGCAAACTTATATCGCTGATGATGGTCGTCTAAAAACTTGGACAGGGACTTATTGGAGTACAGGTCCAGCCCCTACTCCTACCCCTGAACCAACTCCTACACCTACACCAACTCCTACCCCAACACCTACTACTAATTCAAGTGGTATTCAAAGTTGGTATCTTGATGCATGGATTGGTGCATGGGAAGGAGGGTTTGTAACACAACCTAATTTAAAAATTACTTATAATGATGGTAGGGTCGAGAACTTTAGTTCAGCAGACCCATTCGCTTATGTAACAAAAATGCAAGCTTTGAAGGCTTTAGGTACAACTAATACTGACACGTTCATACAGCAATTTCAAACTTGGGGTGATAGAATTGTTACTTATAATGAAAACAATGACTATAATGCAGCAGTAGCTAATGGATATGTTGGTTCAAGAATCGCTTGGAATAATGAGGGTCAACCAACAGGTAGTACTGCAACTACAGACCCAATTACAGACCCAACTACAACTCCAACTACAGGACCAAGTGTTGGAGATACTACGGAGATGGGTTCTTATACATATGAGTGGGATGGTACTTCTTGGCATAATATTGGATTAACAACTGAACAAAATGATAATACAAATACTACTGGTGATAATACTGGCGATACTACTGGTGATAATACAGGTAGTACCACTACTCCTGTTGACGGTACTAATGATGGCACTAATAATGACAATACTGGTACGACACCTACGACGGGAGAAAGAGATTACGAGGCAGAATACCAAGCGTGGAAATTAAGAAATCCTGGTAACTCAATGACATTCTGGACATGGAAAAATGCTAACCCAGACCCATATGTAGAACCAACAGCAGATACTCCAACAGCAGATACTCCTAGTGGTGATGTAACTGGTGCAAAACCAGAGAATCCTAGCGTGGGAGAAACATGGACAGATGATCAGGGTAGAGTTCATACCTACATAGAATCAACTACTAGTCCTGGAACTTTCTATTGGACAATTGGTAACGCTAGTGATACTGGTAATACTGGTGTTGCTGATAATACAGGTACGTCTGGAGTAGACCTTTCAGGTGGAGATGAGTTAGCTACATTACAACAAGATAATCTAAACAATGCACTTGCATCTATTGATGCGGCAGTAGCAGATGGTCTTATAACACAAGACGTTGGAAATATATTTAAAAGAGTTGTAAGGAACTGGGATTTGGATAAGGAGATAAATATGGAAAGTGTTTTAGAAGAGTTTAACACAATTAAACAAGACACCATTGACCCATATTATCATGAGCAGATAACTCAAATGGAGAATGACTTAAGGACAAGTATTGGTTTCTTAAATTCAAACAGAGAACAAGAGGTAGAAACAGAAAGAGCAAACGCAGGAGAAAATATAAGACAGGCAAAAGAAGGATTAGAAACTGCAGGTATGACTTTTACAGGTAAGGGTGTTACACAATTAGGTGGTAATAGTGCTTACGCTCAACCAGGTGATGCTAATACTCCTGTTAATACACATGGTTGGAATAAATGGCAACTGGCTGGATGGTTAGCACAACAACAAGGGTTAAGTGAAACTGAAACAGATGCACTTGCTAATGATAATACAATTGAACAACTTCAAGTACTTGTAGGTCAGGTAACAGGTGATGATAGTCAAGGCTCTATGTTAAGTCAACCATTAACAGAGCAACAGTACATAGATAGAAACGGAACATCTCCTACAACTTCTTATCAAGACTATGTAGATAACTGGATGGAAAATGAGGATAGGTCAACAATATCAGATCCATATACAATGTCTGGTATGCCTACTCAAATTCCTTTTGGTGGACTTTTCCATGAAGGACAGGTTAACCAAGAGAATAGACTTCTTGCTACTGGTACAAATTCAAGATACCTAGCAAACTTAAATCAAATAGTTAGAGAAGGAGAATATGGATTAGGTAGTGCAGGATTAGCAGGATTAAATATACAAGGTGCAATTGGTCAAGGAGATGTAGAGCAAGGTTCAGTTGCTGGTCAACAACAATCAGCTTATGCAGCTATTCTTGCACAATTAGCGGGACAACAAAATCAAAACATATCATATCAACAGCCAACTAATTTCTTTTAAAAATGAATAAAACTATAACACAACAATATAATGAAGCTCGTTCAAAAGAGCCAGGACTTTCGTTCCCGGAGTTTCAATCTCGTTCTGTATTACCAGGTGGAAATTCGACTGTAAACGAACCAGTTACAGCATCACCAACAGCTAATATTGTACAGCGTGATTTTGATAAAGAACAAGCTACACTAAAAAAATTAGGTGTAAATCAATCTATGCTAGGCACTATTGATCCATCTACTTTATTGGAGGCAACATATTCTAAGGAGGAGCTTGCTGGTATGAAATCTTATCAAGATTTAAAAAACCTCAATCAAGCTAAATCAGACTTAGTTGCCACACCAAAACCAACCAACTCTATAATGGGTGTTCTTGATGAAGCACTTAGAACGAAGACTGATGTTGGTAATCAACCACTAGGTAAATCTGATTTATTTGCGAAAGCCGGATTAAAGACTACAGGAGTAAGTGGATATGCTACTTTAAATGCATCACTAGAACAACATGGTCAAGAGATGCAAGATAGATATGGTAGCTTTGTAAATCAAATGTCTAAAACGGCAGGTACTTTAAATGATAGTTTTAATGAAGTTGCAGATAGATATAAAATATTAAACGATGCGTATCAAGAAGAGAGTACTAGGATGCAAAGAATAACAGAGATTATGTTGCAACATGAAAATGCAATGGAGATACTACAATCACAATCTGATTTAAAACAATCTTCAGATGATTTGTTTGGAGATTCAGAAAATATCAAAACGTCAGATGGTAATTGGTCAGATAACTGTATTCTATATACAAGGTCTAAAGTACCTAGTTTACCATTTGGATTATTTACAATAGAAGATAAACAAAAAGCAGTTAATCAATTTGGATTTACAAATGTAGATGAAGTTAAAATAGGGGATGCAGTATTAACTAACGAGGGAACATGGGGTCATGGTGCAGTGATAATGGATATACTAGATGACGGTACTTTAATACTAGATGAGTCTAATTATCAAACAGGTCAAATAACAGAGGGTAGAAGACTTGACCCTAACAAATCTTCTGTACTAGGGTTTGTACATAATACAGGAAGTAATGTAGGTTTTATTACAGGTGGTTCTAATGGAGAGGATATGCCGGAACGTGATGGTGTTAGAGGAGAGGGTGTGCAAGATGGTGTTGTAAAACCTAGTGAAACTTCAGATGAGAATACAGTAACTGGTTCAAAATTTAATAAGAATATTGAATCACTGATCGATGGTATGATAGAGGGTCAAATAACAGAAACAACATTTAGAGATGCAATAAAAGATTATTCATCTTCTGATAAAATTAAAATACTTGCAGAGGTATCTAGAAGAAAAACTAATACAGGACTTACTCCACGTGATGAAAGAGAACTGATTGCAGCAACAGCAGCGATTGGTAAAATGGTATATGGTACAAGAATTTCTGAAACTGAAACACCACGTATTGAAAGATTGAATAAATTATATATTGAGGAATATGGAGAACTGAATAGATGGGAGGTTATTAAAGAGGTGTTAGGATTTAGTCCAAAGAAAAATCAAGAACTAGGAGATGACCTTTTAAGTATAGTTAAACAATATGTGGAAGATGGTTTATCAGAATTTGATACAATAGGATTGAGTTCACTTCTAGATGATGACAATACACAAGGAGCTATTAATAAAGTGGAGAAGTTTGTAATGAGTAAGGCACAAAAACTAGAAGAAGATAATTACATAGGAGAAAGTAATGTTGTAGCATCAGCCAAAAGAGTAGAGGTTGTAGAAGGTTTAATAAATGAGTTATCATTATTAGAATACAATCCAATTGGTACATTCACTGGTACGTTTGAAGGTTGGCTAGGTAGATTCAAAACAGATAAAGCACAAAAGATTGCTACAAAAACATTAGGTCTTGTAAAGGAATTTGCTAATAAGTTTATGGGTGCAAATATGACAGAGAATGAATTAAGTTTCTATGGACCACTTATGCCAAATCTAAGTGATACTATGGATAACTTCTCTACAAAACTAAGTAATCTAAAAGAAGACCCACTACTAAGATTAAATTCTATTCGTGATACATATTCTTTACCAGAGTTAACAAACGAAACACTTTTAGATAAAAAGAAAAGGGTAGATTTATATACAGGTGGTAATGCAACAGAAAGTGATTCATCTGTATTAGTATTTAATGCGGCTGATGGACAAATATATTCATTGTCTAAAGAGGATGCTGATATTGCACTAAAAGAAAACAAAGAAAATTATATAGTTAACCAATAATAATATGTCAGTATTTGACAATAAAGCTCCAGTAGAAAAATCGGTATTTAATAACTATCAACCACTTAAAACTGCTGAAGATCAACAGACGTTAAGTAATGGTAAAGATGTTGTACTTGGATTAGAAAAAACAGACTTAGGATTTTTATCTCCAAATGTACCTGCAAGACTTAAAGCCGGAGGTGATGCTGTACTTAATTCATTTACATCTAGTATTGATAGAGGTGCAACTGGTCTTAACAAAATAGTAGGTGGTATAACAGGTGATGGTTACTATGACACTAAAGATAAAACTTGGGAAAAAACAAGTGAAGGTGTAGGTGGTAGAATAAAGGATGCGGCAAAGGGAACACTTGAATTAGCTACTGGTGGAATAGAGGCATTTATATCTTTAGCATATTCTCCTGTTATTGCCGGTATTGGTGCTACAATGCCAGAACTAAAACAGTCAGCAAAGGGTTATAAACTACTATGGGATAATTATGTTACGGATGAAGATAAGGAAGATATATCTGGTTATATTAAATTTGTTAATGATAAATGGGAGGATTTAGATGAAGACGGTAGAGGGTTTATAAAGGATGGTGCAAGATTAATAATTGATTCTGTAATTGCTAAGGGTATTGCAACTAAAAAACCTGTTGGTGACAAAACACCTATGACATCACAGCAAGCAATGAATGAACCAATACCTATTAAAAATATTATTAAAGAAAGTAAGGAGGCACTTATTCAAACTGCAAATGATATAAAACCATTACCTTTTGTTGCTGGTAATAAGATTAAAGATGTTGCTAAATCTCTAGTCGATAAGGGTGTGAATAAATTTATTCCAGTAGATAAAGTAAAGGCAGCAAAACTTTTGAACACTGAAATGAAGTTTGGTAGAAAACAATTACAGGATTTTCAAAAATATACAGGTGCAAAAAAAAGTGGAATAGCTTTACCTGGACAAGGAGAAACACCTGGTAAATGGATAGTTGATAGGGGACTACAGAAAGGTAGCATGTCACAATCAATAAATGAAAGGGTAACACAAAATACAGTTAGCTATTTAAGCAAACAAATAGAGGCAAAGAAAACCGCTTTGAATATGATGTCAGCAAACCCTGTCGCTATGGGTATTAAAAACAAGAGTGTAGATAAGGTACTTGGAGAACTTGTAACCTTTTATAAAAAAACAGGTAATGAAAAATATAGAACTGCCGTTAGATTATTAAACGAATCAAAGAAAAATGGTTTATCTTTAAAAACAATAGACAACTGGGTAAAATATAATTTTGAGAAAGATATTAAAATTCCTTACATGTCTTCTGTTAGTGCTGATACCGTAAAGAATGCTACATTAAAGAATCTTGATAAAGGTATTAGAGAGTTAACCTATGACATAGCAAAAAAGTCAGGGTACAAAGAACTAATTAAAAGTAACAATGAGATTCAAGCAGCTAATCAAATATTAAATGTTGTAGGTCCTAAAGTTTCTTTAGAGTTATCAAGGGCATCTAAGCAAGGATTGGATACAGTGGATTATGTTATGTTGTTATCTGGAGGTGGTAGTCCTGCATCAATGGCAATGGTAGCAGGTAAAAAAACATTTCTAGATAAAGTAATAAATACTTGGAAAAATAAATCACTTGATTTAAGATCTGGTTCACCTATAAAGCAAGTAGTAAAGGGTTCACCTGATAGAATGATTGCAAAGGCAAAGTCAGAGATAGATGCTATTAAAAAAACTGGTGATTTAAAATTAACTTCAGATGTTAAGTCAGCAGGTGTTGCTCTTAAAAAGGATGTTGTTAAGTCAGTTAAAAATGTATTAAATTCTAAGGCTGAACAAACAACAATAGATGATGCAATAAGAGCAGTTGAAAAAGATATGAATAGACAGCTATCATTTGATGAACTGATTCCGGTACGTGAAGAATTTGCTAAACATCTATATGGTGCTAAGCCAATTAAAGAAGTTGTAGAAACAGCTTTCAATAGGACACTTGCTAATGGTGGTGTTACAATAAATTATAAAGGAGAGATTCCAAAGACTGGATATTCAGTATCCCCACTTAAAGCAATAGAGCAAATAGAATTACCTAAGAACTTTACACGTCAAACATTATACGATTTCTATAAAAAGTATTTGAAATTAGCAACAAACCAAAATGGTTTAAGGATGGGAACATGGAAAGAGAAAGGCAAATACTACATGGATGTATCTATTATAGAACAAAGCATTGACAAAGCTAAGAAAATAGCTCAAGGTAATAGCCAAATTGCAATCTATGATATTGCAAATAATAAAACAATTTATATTAAACCACCTATAAAATGAAAGAAGATATAAAAATGTACGTAATTGATGGTACAGAACCAGAGGGAGAAATTGATAGCATCATTGATGATATATTCACAAACCTAACAGAGAGTGATGATGAAATAAATTCTTCTTTAGAGGAAGATATAATGGCGGGAGCAGAACAGGAAGATGTTGCAATGGAACAAATAGAAGAAGTGATGTCAGGTGGTGGAGGAGATATGGCTATGGAAGAAGAGATAATGTCAGGTGGAGGAGAAGTTGCACAAGATGCCACACCTAATATTCAAGCACAAGGCGATACAGCCCCACCTAACGAAGAAGTAATGAGTGGAGGTGGTAAGACAGCCTAATATTATTTAACAGCTTTAAAATGGCAATTAAACGATACAATCAACACAAGCTAAAAGGTTATATAGGAAAATCTAAAGTTCTATTATCCCGATATGGTTGTCTGATATGTTCAATATGTTCGTTAAGTTCAAGATTTTGGAAACATTCTATCATACCACAAGAAGCAACAAAGACTTGGAGCTTTACATCTCAAGGATTACTTGAGTGGGGTTCGGACTTTGATGGTATGAAATTTGAGAATAGAATACATAGACCACCAACAAATGAAGAACTACGATATTGGTGTAGAACAAAAGACAGAGGAATGGTACTAGAATTAAACAATGGTTCTCATTGGGTATTCGTATGGTACTATCCCTTTAGTATAGGAGTAGAGGGTACACTTGTACTAGACTCACTTGGTGCTAAGTATTATCTACTAGGTTTATCTAAATATAAATGTACAGGTTTTGCTACATTCAGTAAGTCTATTTAACAATAAACTCTACCCAGTCATTGATATCTTTTTCAACATCAGGTGTTAATTTATTAATTCCATGTTGTATGAAAGCACAGGTAACACCATGTCTAACTTTACCTTCTGCAATTTTATCCCAATCTACATCCTTTGATTGTGAAACTGGTGGGTTACTGTATTGTTTGTGAACTGGTGCAGGTTCTGTAGTAAAATTAGTTGTATCAGTAACTTCTTTAGGTGAAAGTATAGTGGCATAAGGATAAGCCTTACCAGTATCTTTAAGTTCGATAAAGAATAGTTCTCCTGGTTTCATGTAAGAAAGCATATCAGATCTTTGGTCGCTATCTTTTAAAGACCAAGACATTTGTTCGTCACTATTAGTAAGCTTGAAAACATATATAACATTCCCATAGTTGTCATTTCCATCTTGCTTTACATATTCACAAGAGAATTTATCTCCCGCTTTGTATTGTGATATTTTAAACTTATTCATAATATTTTAGTTAAATTTTTTATAATTAGGTAGTTGTTTGTGTAGCCTGTT
>Ga0307928_10003391_pt1 | contig 12148 bp, 10 predicted proteins | sample AceLakmetagen232_FD_201815 | JGI IMG/M metagenome (GOLD analysis project Ga0307928, IMG submission 201815) | Saline water microbial communities from Ace Lake, Antarctica - #232 | ecosystem: Environmental > Aquatic > Non-marine Saline and Alkaline > Saline | place: Antarctica: Ace Lake... | reverse complement strand
AAAAACTTGTCTGCTATTTTGTCAGCGGTTGCCTCGTTGCCAACATTCCAATCAAAATATTTCATTGCTCGTTTTCCGTATTGTTTTATTGACGCGTCATCTTCATAAAGTTTGTAGATCTGATTAACTCCAGTTTCACCATTCCAAAATAACATTGTATTCCTTATCTTTTCTAAACTTCTTGATACCGTTACGCTTGAAAAATGTTTTCCGAATATAAATGTATGGTCTGGCGTGTCTGCTTTTTTCTTGAAATAAACCCTCCCGATCTCATTAACATACCAATACCACCCTACTGGCGACATATTCTTAATTTTATTAATCGCCTCCTTGTAAGTTGTCATCTCAAACATATATTGTCCTACCGTTCCTGTTAATTCTATTGACTTATCTGTATAGCTTAGTTTCGGGTTGTCGGTTTCAGATATATATTTATCCATTAAGTTCCTAAACATTGTGCTAAAATCTGTATCCGTTCCATAATCAAAGGTAGTTGTTTTGGTTGCGCTGTCGCGCCAAATATCTAATTCAAGTTTTGTATAATGTCCAAGAACAGAAATGCTAATTGTTTCTTTTTTTCCGTTTATGTATGGTTCTATTAAAGATATGTACCCTTTATAAATAGTTCTATACCCTCCCGCATCGCTTATAGTATCTTTATCCGATATTAAAATCTCAATGTCGTTCCCGAGCAACAGATCCTCTCCAGCGTAATCAAACTTTTCTCCTAAGATTATTATGCACTCTCCAAACCCTCCGTTTATTTCTTTTTCAAAACTTTTGAAAGACGCTTTTTTCCAAGTTGTAATAAACTCGCCAGTAGGTCTATAAACTTTAATAAGTATTTGCTTTTTCATAAATAAGTTTTGTAATATTCAACGGTCATTTTCACGCTACCCGATGACGGTTCGCCACCAAATCTTATTTTAAACGCAAGGTCTTTTGTCGGCTCGTCTGTCCAAGTAGCCTCAGCGTCATCACTATAAGCAGAATTACCTTTTGTGTATGTGGCATTTGTGCTTCCCAAATATCCTATTGAGTAATAATTTGATGCGTCAACTCCCGTTGCGTTAAATACAATCCAATATTTCGTGTTTGCTTCAAGGGTATATAAACTTGAAGCGTATTCTGTTATCCAAGCTGATGTCAGCCCGACATCAGCAGGCGCTATGTTTATGGTCGCGCCCGTAACTACTGATCCAGACGGTTCGCCTCCGTTGTCAGTTTGAATCTCTGCAACTAAATCTCCCGTTGGCGTTCCAGTTTTATTTACAATTACACTTATACCTTTAAATGTTTCATCTCTATTTGGCACTTCAAAACCTTGAGCTTTATATTTTGATGTGTCACTAATATTCGTACTTAGAGCAATATCGGCTGGATCAAAGTCCACTTCTTGACAGATAATTCCACCTGAAGTTAGTTCAAAATTATTTGTTCCGATTTTAAAATTAGGAAATATTCCATAAAAATCAATTTCTTTTTCTCCTACAATGGGTTGATCCCATATAACTTCTTTTTCATCACATAGTATTTTTAGCGTATCCGTTCCCCAAACTTCATTTAAATTAATTGTTATTTTTTCTCCATTATCCAAATTTTCAAGTTGTAGTCCTTTCGCTCCACCAGGGTACGATGAACCCTCTAATGTTATTTGTGGTTTCGCGCCCTTGCTTCCAAGCATAATAAAGCTATCAGTCGCTGGCGACGCTACTGATATTACTTTTTCATCTAATGCCTTTGTTGTTGTGGTGTCTTTACCCTCACCGCTTGCTACTAAAAATTCAGCTGTCCAAGGCACAAAAAGAAGGTTATAAAAATCTCGGTTAAAACCGTGTCTTAAGCAAGTTGCTACATATCGCCTCGTTTCACTATTCCAAGATATATCAAGGTTCTTTTCTAATCTGCTAAAAAGTTCTTTAAAGCTATCAATTTTACTTTCAAGATCCGCTTCGGAAGTTCCGACAAGTATTCCTTGTAATAGAATCATCTTCTTGCCGTACTTTTCGCTTACTAAAATATTGCCATCTTCTCTAATTAAATTAAACAAATCCAAAATCCTTTCAGGCGCTGATTCGTGCTTGATAAACCTCGGTATGTAAGTTGTATTTAATATTTCTGTGCTATCAAATTTTATGCTGGCCATAAATTTATTGTCCTGAAAATTGTTTAAGTTCCGCAGCCCGATTTATTGCAACCATAATCTGTTGCATAAGCGCTTCTCTATCTGATACCTCACCCTCAAAATTAAAGTTAAAAATGTTATCTACAACTCCAGTTTCCCAGCCTCTAACTCCAGCTTGCTCGGTGGCAGCTTTATCAAAAAATCCAGGGGCAGTAATTTTTCCTGTCTGGACTACTCCAGCTTGTTCAAGTTCCATTAGTTGCCTATCCATTTCCCGTTTTTTCTCTATTCCTTGATTGCGTATTTCCGCAAGTTCTTTTTGGTGTTTTTCTTTTAATACCGCAAGTTCATCTTTTGCAATTTCATCTTGAACGCTTATACCCTCTTTTCCTATTCTACTTAATATTGCTAACTCCTGTTTTTTTTCTTTTTCAAGGTCTGTGATCCTGTCACGCCAACCTCTTTGTTTTGATTTTCTTTCATCTGCTATGCTTTCGTCTATGGTGTCAATCTTATCTTTTGTATTGCGCGCCATTTGGCTTAGATTTTCATTGTAGCTTTCCTCAGCTTCACCTAATTGCTCTTTTACATCCTTGCTCAAGTCATCAAGTTCTTTTCTTAGATCCCTAACGGCTTCTGTTTGTTTTTCAAACTGATTGACGATTGATTTTGCCATTGTTTCAAAAGCATTTGCGGTTTTCTCAGCAGTTTCTTCACTCGCATCGCCTAATTCCTCGGTTATCGGTTTTCCAGCCTTCATAAGCGCTAATGCCTCCTCGTATGCTTTCGTTCCATTGGTTAAATTTACGCGAGATTTTTCACTTTTTCTTGCCAATATATCAAGCCAAGTTGATCTATCTCTTGACGCTTGATTGATTTCTCTAATAATTTTCAAATGTTTTTCCTCAAATTCCTTTCCCGCTTTATCTTTATATAGCCATAGTTGGAATTTTTCCCATCCTATTTTTAAGCTATCCCACACATCAAGAATAGTATCTCCTACCTCTAAATATCCCAGCGTTAACTTGCTTAATATGTTGTAAAATCCAACCGCAGCATCTCCGCTTTCACTAAATCCTTCAATCATTACGGTAAATGCTTCTGTTAAGGGACCTGTTGCCATTAGAACCGCCATTCCCATTTCTTCTTTTAAATCACCCCAAGCATTCTTAAATTGCGTGACTTGTCCAGCGTAAGTATCGCCCATTGCTTTTGCTATTCCTTGGTAATTCTTATCTAACGCATTTAAAATTAACATTAACTTTTCGTTTCCCGTTGCCAAATCTATTGTCTTTTTTTCGCTGTCTGTCATTACAACACCATATCTTGTCAATGCGCCCGCGCCTAATGTAATTGCTCTACCTAAAGCTAAAGCTATTGCTTTAAGGTCTTGAGTTTCGCCAGTCGCGGATTCCGTTCCAGCAGCCATATCTAATAATCTTATCGTTGACTCTTTGATCTGATCGGAAGTCATTTGAAAAGTTCCGAGTACACCCATAGCTCCTATTATCTGTTCATCACCGTATGTTGTTACTTTTTGCAACGCTCCAGCGTAATCTGTTAATTCTTTTATTTGTTCTTTGGTTGCGCCGACAGATTGTTTTAGTGAAGCAGCTAATCTCATTTCCATTAATTCTTGAATCTCCGCAGCTTTTGTCGCACTCCCTAAAAGCTGTGTAATTTTTCTAAAAGCAAGTAAACCCACCATAGCGCCAGCGAGTTTTTTTAATGATCCTGAAAGCGAGCCAGCTTGTCTATCAAATCCTTTTGCGCTCTTAGTAACAGCTTTAAATGCCTTGCTTGCTTTATCCTCAGCTATAATTTTTACACCAACTTTTTGTTCCATTTTAATGTTTTATTTACTATGCCCTTAATGAGCATTATGTTTTCAATAAATGATGACGGCTGGTTCATTAGTTCTTGATAAGTCCAACCAAATTCTTTGCAGAGCAAATATTCTACATATTCGGGAGGGCATTTTTTTGAAACGCCCTGTAAAAAAAATACCAAAGATTTACTTAACTCTTTTTTTTTAAGTTAAACTTCCTTGATATTTTTGTTACTTCCGCGCTTATTGTCAAGATAACTTTCGGCGACAATTTTTCAACAACTTCTTTTGTTATCTTTAATACCTTTTCGTTGTCATCTGTTAAGTTCCAGCTAAAGATAAGTTTCTGTACCAAAAACTTACCTTTTTCTAAGTCGTCTTTTATGTCAACATATTCCAACCACTCAAACCAGCTAAGCTCGGTTTTTAATTCTATAACTAAATCCGTCTTAGGTATTTTTACCTTGATTGTTTTAATCAGTTCTGATAATTTCATTTTGTTTATTCGTAATCAGTTCCTATTACTCGGTTGACAAGTTCTACCGTCATTGCTTTTGCGTCACTCGTATCGTACAGAATTTCAAAGGTTTGATTGTCAAAGATATATGCTCCAACTTCAAGCGGTTCTTCATTCGTTATAAGTTTTACCTTATAGAATCTCCAAGTCAATGTTTCAACTCCAATTCCAATCGCCTTGCCAGTAGCAATAATAGTTATAGCTTGCTTAACCCTGTTGAGCCAATCAAGATGTTGTACTTCGCTTTCCATTAATCTTGAAATTGTTATTTCGCCCTCTTTAGTCTGCGGTAATAGTTGAATCGGATCCATTGATCCCGAAGCTGGCGCGCTTAATAAGTTCGCAAGTTTATTCCAAACCAAGCTGTATGTCGGGATTGCTGTTGCTTTTGCACCTGCGCTGATTGTAGCAGCGGTTTCGTCTGCGCCTACACCTACAAGTGTATTCCCTAAGAAAAGAGGTTCAATAAGGTTTGCGTAAGAAGGAGTTTGCTTTTTTAGTCTTACTGGATCGCCAATGCTTGCTGTTACGGTTGCTGATGTAAATGTTACGGTTACGCCGTCAGGATCAACAGTTAAAACGGTTAAGTCCTCACCTCCAACTGTAACTACATCTCCTACGCATAAACCCGTATTTGGATTTAAGTCATATTCTTGGTTAAGTTTTAGCGATACCATTCCCGCGCCCGTTAGCGCTTCTGATAATGCGCCTACTGAAAACTGTCCCATAGCTTTTATGCTCAAGGTAGCTTGCATTTTTCCGTCAACAAATTCAAATCTCAAGTTTTCGCCTTTTACTCCAAAATATCTTTGTGCATATATGCCCTTGCCAACTTCTATTGTATAGGTTTTAGGATCGCCAACTGTGAACGGGTGAGTATATCCGTTTGTAGCGTCGCCAGTAGTTACTCCTTTTTTAAGAACCATATTTATCAAGTGTCCAACATTATTTGCGTCAGAAAAAATAACTATGTCACCCTCGTGACTTCTTTCACCTCTTAATATGTCATCTGATTTAAACGGGTTGCCTTTCATTCTGCGATCCGCCACGTGGTTAGGGTTAGTCTTTATGCTTTCGCTTATAAGAGGAATAAACTTGTCGGGCTTTACTGCTGTACCCTCTATGGCTTCAACCTTTAATCCTAAGTATGAATTGTCTGATAAATTTACACTCATTGTTTTTTACTTTCATTAATTAATTTATTCTCACCTGAAACTTCTTTGTTTTCAGGTTTAATCTCGGGTTTCCGATCCCTTGCCTCCCCGACCTTTTCAAAATTAGCGTTGTTAAATCCGTCAGGCTGTTCTATTGTTTCGCCCGCTTTAACTAAGCCAATTTCAGGAAGCGTTAAATCGTTTTCCGAATTGTTCTTGTATCTGCATTTCTTGTTCATTGTTTTACTTAGATAACACAATTTATAAATTATTATGGGTAGTTTTTACTAATTATGGGTAGTTATTCACCAAGTCCACGACCGATAATATAAACTTGGCAAAAATAAAGGGTTCTGCTTGTATCGTATAGTCAAACATTACTGGCACGACTCTTGCTCTCATACATTGGCTTACCGAGCTAACCGTTAACTGTGGATCTTGATCAAACATTTCTATAACAGCGTCAACAATTTTTCTCATTAATATCGCAGCGGTTTCGGGATCTTTACCTGATCGGCTTATCTCTTGTTTTAGGTTTATTTCAAATTGCCATTCGCGTTCATTCCTTGCAGTATCAATTCCCTCTCCATCGCCCGATGAGTCCAAAACATAAGCGCAAGGGTATCCAGTTGGCTTGGCTTCTGATGAAGTATAAACATCGTTAAAAACAACTTCGCCACCAATCTGTAATGTCGTTAATTTATCTAATATTACTTTGTTTAGATCCGTATAACTTTTCATCGTATTGTTAGTTTTTTAATTGCTTTTGCTATTTCTCTTTCAAAAAATATCTTAATTTTTCCTAAAGACGCATTGATACCTCTTTCCATATATTTCCAATCACCAACTGGATGTCGCGCGTGCCTAACTTCAACCCAAAAGGCATACTTAACATTCGTTCCCATAGTAGCTATCTTTGCTCTTATTTTTCTATATCCCTGAAAAGCTGGATTACCGATTGATCTTCTTAAATGTCCTGTTTTTACTGGAGTTCTTTTTCTTGCTTCTTGTTGTATTTGGAACAATGATTTCTTAAATGCGCTGGTTATTGACTCTTGTATTCTTACTGGCGCTTTCGGATATTTTTTGATTATGTCGTTAAGCCCTGTAATCTCTATTTTAATATTTGACATTATCTTGGTAAAGCTAATGAAATTTCCATATGGTGAGATTGCGCAACCTTATTGAAAATACTTATTCCTCTTACCGTGTAGGTTGTGCTACCACTCATTATTCTATCGCCCTCTTTAATATCAACACTTCCACACCACATTGTAAATAAATTATATGTACTGCCGTCTTCAAACATAACTGGCTCTGATCCCTCAGCTTCTATTCTGCAATTTAAAGAGGCAATATGCGTTTGATATGTTTCTTTGTCGGTCGCGCCTACTTGCGCTAATCTTTTTACCTCTACTTGAGTTGTATAATAGTCAACAATGCTCATACTACTATTCTTCTATAATTATAAATTATTTCTTTTGCCTGAACAAAATCCTGCCAGCCGTTGCTGTCTTTGTAAGTTACATTATAGCTTCCTATGGCTTCGCTTTTTACTTCGTTCTGCATATCTGCTGAGAAGTTAATAATTCCAGCTACCAAGACCGTTGTCGCAAATGAAATATCTGACGGGCAAGTTTCAGAATATCCCCACTTGGCTGTTATCTCTATATTCTGTTCACCGCTTGTAAAAGAATATCCCGAATCGTCTGCAAGTTTAATTCTGCTTCTCGGCATTTTGTTTATCGGGTAAAGGTAATAATAATCACTTGTAATAATGATTTCCGTTCCGTCTGATGATGTAACTTTAACCTCTGTTATTTCTATGCACTCAGGTACAAACAGTTCTATCTCACCATTTCCGTCAAACTTCTTAACGCTTGCGGTTTCGTCAGCAATAAAAACTCTTTGCGTTTCAGTTTCAATAAACTTTTCCATTTGAGCAATCCAATGGTCAATCTGTGGCACAAAATAATCTTTTACTCCGTGCAATAAATAATTCTGTATTTGCCCTCTATTTGTATATCCTTTTGGTGTAAGCATATTTTTATTTTAGCATTGTTAAAAATTAAGTCCAAGTTCTTGGGAACGGGATATAAGGATAAGTCATTACAACAAATTGCAGGCTTTTCGTTATCTTGTTACTTGGCTGGTTAATAATGCAATACTTCAATGATTTGGTAATATCAATACTCGTTAAAACTTCATAATGAAGCGTTTTCTCTATTGCCGATGGAACGGTCAATATCTGATACTCAAGCGATTTGGTAATTTCTGTCGGGGTTGTGAGTACAGTATATTTCAAGGTCTTAGTAATCGCTTGTTCTGAAGTTACCTCGTAGTGTAAAGTTTTCTCAATCTTAGTTTCGGTTAGTATCTGATACTCTAAAGATTTTGTTATGGCGCTTGGAGTTGTTTCAACAACATATTTTAGGGTTTTGGTTACTGCTTGCTCTGAAACTACATCATATCTTAGTTCTTTTTGTACCCCAGTTGCCGTCAGGATGTCGTAGGTCAAACTTTTAGTTATCTTGGCGGGAGTTGTTACGGTTGTGTATTTTAATGTCTTCTCAATGGCAACAGGAACTGTATAAATTGTGTAGGTCAATGACTTTCCAATTGTTGTCGGGCTTTCAATCGTATATTTTAATGATTTGTTTATTGCCGTTGCTGTTATCACTACATAATATAATGATTTTTCTATCTTGATTGTCTTTAGCGCGTAATACTTCAATGACTTTCCAATCGCTGTCGGAGTTTTAATTGTATATTTCAGAGATTTATTTATCGCTGTTATCGTTATTACTACATAACGCAAGGATTTCTCTACTTTAGTTATTGTCAGTGCGTAATATTTCAGCGCTTTCGTTATCGCTGTTGGGATCGTTAATGTTGCATACTTTAAGCTCTTTTCAATCTTTGCTGGAGTGTAGATAACGGTATATTTCAATGATTTTTGAACGGCTGTCGGCAACAACACCTCATAATCTAAACTCTTTTCAATTTTTGTTTGAGTTAAGACATCATAAATTAATTGCTTCTGTATCGCTGTCGCGCCTAAGTAAATGCTATAATCTAAACTCTTTTGTATTTTTACTGGACTTTCGGTTGTGTATTTTAAGGACTTGTTGATTGAAACTGCGGGAACAACTGCATATCTTAAACTCTTGGTCTTTGCGCTCGGTACTGTTAATACGGTATATTTCAAATCTTTTGTTATGGCGCTCGCAACAGTAATAACGGTATATTTCAAACTCTTTTCAATTCTAACAATAGAACCCATTATCGTATATTTTAATACTTTTTGGATTGTTGTAACTGGAAGCGCGGCATATCGCAAACTCTTGGTAATTTTATGATCCGTCAAAATGTGATAAGCGAGAGATTTCTGTATGCCCGTTACGCCCAAATAAATACTATAACTTAATTGTTTTTGTGTCGCGCTTGGCGTGCTAACAGTTGTATATTTCAATACCTTTTCAATCTTGGTTTCGGTTTTTACTTCATAGTTCAAGCTCTTTTCTGTTTTCGTTTTTGTCAAAATTGCATAGCTTAGTCCTTTTTCAATCTTGGTTGATCCTAAGAATATGTTGTATTTAAGCTGTTTAGTTTTAGCCGAAGGGATTGTAATAATTGTGTACTTTAAGGTTTTGTTTACCGCTATCGCTGGGATCACTTTATAAACCAATGTCTTTTCTATTTTAACTGGCGCTAAAACTTTATATATTAATGACTTCTCAAGTTTAGTTGATCCCAAGAAGATATCATATTTGAGTTCTTTGTTCTGCGCGGTCGGGGTTGTAATTACGGTATATTTTAGTGACTTGGTAATTTTGATTGACGGGGTTTCAATAGAATATTTTAATTGTCTGGTTATTGTTATGGCTTCTAATACGCTATAAACAAGTGTTTTTTGTATGTCGGTTGATCCGAGATAAATGCTATATCCTAATGACTTGGTCTTTGCGTTCGGGGTTGTTTCCACCGTATATTTTAAGGATTTCGTAATTGCTATTACTGGGATAGCACAATATCGTAAAGATTTTTCTACCTTTATTGTCGGCTTGGCTTTATAGACGAGCCCTTTTTCAATTTTTGTTTCTGTTAAAACTGCATATTGCAAGGATTTCTCTATTTTCGTTGATCCTAAATATACGCTGTATTGTAGTGATTTTTGAATATTCGTATCTGATAATACTGTGTACTTCAAACTTTTCTGTATTGAAGAAGTTATTAAAATTCCATAAGCTAAACTTTTCTCTAATTTAGCTGGCGTTGTCGCGATTGTGTATTTTAGAGATTTAGTTTTCGCGCTTGGAGTGGCAATAACTACATACTTGAGAGTTTTCTGTACTGCTATAACTGGTAATGCCTTGTATGTCAAACTTTTCTCTATCTTGACGCTTGCTTTAACTTCATAATTTAAAGATTTCTCAATCTTTGTTGCGCCCAAGAAAATGCTATAAGCCAATGACTTTGTTTTCTTTGTTGGCGTTGTTTCCACGCAATATTTAAGCGTTTTCTGTATAGCGATTGCGGGTAGCGCCTTATATGTTAAACTTTTTTCTATTTTAATTGCCTTTTCTGTCGTGTATTTTAACGATTTCGTTTCAGCGCTCGGCGTAGTGAGAATTGTATATTTTAATGTTTTTGTAATAGCGCTCGGTGTAATTTCAATTACATATTTTAAGGATTTTGTTGGCTTTACGCTGGCTATTACCGTATATTTAAGAGATTTCTCTATCTTTGTCGCGCCCAAAAAGATATTGTATTTCAATGATTTAGTTTTCTTGGTCGGCGTAGTCGCAACGCAATACTTTAGCGTCTTATTTATCGCTGTCATCTGATAAGAAGTATATTTTAAAGATTTGGTAATTGCCGAGGGAGTGCTTACCGTGCAATACTTCAAGGATTTCTCTATTTTATAATCCGTTTTCGTGGTTAATTGAACAGTAACTCCGTAGCCCGTTCCCTTTGAGTTAATAGCATACGCCCTAACACGATAATTAGTTCCTTTTGTCAATCCTGTTAATCCTTTTGTGTAAGCGCCCGTTCCATAAGTTCCCGTATCGTATGCGGTGTCGTCAGCGGTAGTCGGATCGCCACTTGTACCCTCCTTATAACAAAATCCTCTTGTAGAACAATCTGCGCCTCCTGTAGCTGTGATATTTCCATTGCCTGTTGCTGTGGTTTTCTCTACTGCCGATACTGCTTGAGTGGTTACGGTCGGGGCTACTACTGGTGCTTCGTATGTGCAATAAATACTCCAGTATCTACCTCCCCCGCCACCGTCAGTAGGATCTGTCGGGTTGTCATAACTATTAGAAGTATCAGTTAGTTCTGTTCCATCGTTATCGTAAGAACAAAATCCATCGGCACCCTGCAGGATCATACATAAATAATAATCAGTTGCAGATCCTAATGTAGGTTTTGTTGAAAAACTACCTGTGTAATAGGCTTCGCCTGACGCAAGAGCTATTCCGTCAGTTATTCCATTTGAAAGAATTTTCTTGTCTGAATACTTAACTATAAGTCCTTTTATATTTGTCGGGGAGGTACGCTTTCCATATATACTCATACTAACACCCCTGAAACTTCCACTTGCAGAAGTGTATTTACTTCCCCTAAGAACACTAGCTTCCATACCTCCAAACCATTCCCCGTGAGTAGCAGGATCGTGTCCAAAAGTAGGATCAACTATTACTGGATAAACTGCTTTATCTAAAAACTCTTGTGGCATTACAATCTGCATAATCCCACTTGTCTTTTCTTTACTTAATTCAATTCTAAAATCTTCCGCTCTAACTTTCCAGCCGTTAGCGTCTATCAAATATGGATAAAATATATGCCCAAATTTTCCTGTTCCGTAATTTTTTCCTCCTGCCAAATGATAATCGTCTTTTTTGCTTTCGTGATAAACGGCAAAAGAGCCAGGGATATTTTCTTTTCCGTAATGTTTTATTATTCCCCTTTCATCTCTAATTTCAGTTTCGGTTGCTGTCCATCCCTTTGCTATTTCTTCATCTGTTATCTGATCTTTCAGTGATCGTTGGCGAGCAAATCTTAATCCCTTACTCTCAATGGAAAATTTAATTTTATTATCCTTTGGTTTTTCATATAAAATCGTTTCAAACTCAAAATTATCTTTATCCTTTTCGTAAAAGTGATATTCTTTTTTATTTTTAATCAGCTTTATCTTGTCCTCGTCTTTCGTATGCGCAAAATTGCCAACCTCATCATCAATCGCTCTGATACTAAAATTGACCTCATTATCCCACTTCATTAGCTTAACTTGTGGCTTAAAGTCGGGTTGCTTGCTATCGCCTATCTCAATCTTAAACTTCTCAAACTTATCGCTATTTGTAGTTAGGCCATAAGCGGTATTGTTTAATTGTTTTATTCTTTTTGCCATTTATCTACTTAGCTCAAATTTACTTAAATCTATGTTATTCACATTAGATATTATCAATCTGCCGTCAGGCAAAATGAAATGGTAACAGGTTTTTGATGTTTTTCGGATCTTG
>Ga0307928_10003390_pt1 | contig 12149 bp, 17 predicted proteins | sample AceLakmetagen232_FD_201815 | JGI IMG/M metagenome (GOLD analysis project Ga0307928, IMG submission 201815) | Saline water microbial communities from Ace Lake, Antarctica - #232 | ecosystem: Environmental > Aquatic > Non-marine Saline and Alkaline > Saline | place: Antarctica: Ace Lake... | reverse complement strand
TTATCATACCTGCTATCTTTTAAAGCACCTATGCTTCCAGCACCTATTATCACTACATTAAATATATTCTCCATTCAACTCTCCTTATTTGGATCTTTTCTTTTTATATGACTGTTTATTTTTAACAATTCTGGATGTTTTGTAAGTAAGTCTCTTATCTCTTGCCAGCCAAATATTTCTTCACTGTCTTTGAAGTAATAACAAATATTCCTTAACAATTCAAGATCTTCTTTAGTGTCTAATGTTACTGACCAACCTTTATCATAAAAATTCTCTTCACAGAACTCTTTATAATAAACTTCAAGTACTCTGTGAAGTTGTTTTTCAATCTCTGCTTTATAAACAAGTATATTATATCCACAATGAGGAACAATTATATCCTGTGAATTTTTATTTATATTAACACTTGCTTTTGCAATTTTATAAGCAAGTATTAATATCTCTTTGCTATAAATTTGAACATCAAACCCATCTGGAAGTGTTCTTTCTCCAACAAAAGGAAAAACATTAGAAATATAATCTAATTTCTCATCATAAAAAATATCTAACATTTCTTGTATTTGTAAAGGATCTATAAAAGGACAATCAGATGTCACTTCAACAATGACATCTGCATTTTCTTCTATTGCAACAGCTAACACTCTTTCTATTACATTTCCTTCTGCCATACCTTTAATAATTTTAGATTCTGCATAATCTTTAATGAAAGTACTTTTACACCCATCCCAAATTTGACCGTACCTATTGTTAACAAAATCAGTGTCTTCTTCTGTATTAGGAAAAGCAAAAATTTGTCTATCTATTCTTTGTACTTTATTGAGACGCATGGCAATATGATCTTGTGTGTTGAAATTACTTCCTTTCCATTTTAGATGCTTTGCATTTTTTCTTGGTAACCTCGTACTTCCCATTCGAGTGGGTATAATTGCCACAACTTTTCTTCCATCACTTAACATATGTTACTCCTCTATTCTTTTGGACTCACATTTTACAGGGACAACTTTTTTAATATGAGTATCATATTCAAGCATTTGAGTTATTCTACCGCCTTCATAGTGTGTGACAAAAACTTTATTCGCGATGCAATGAACACCACCTTCGTCGAATCTATTATTTCCAAATGTACTAATATAATATGTACCTGTTAACTTTGTCTTTACTTTCTTTTCTTGAATATCATCTACATGATAGTATGAACTATATGGATCACTACAAGCAAAAGCAGACAACAACATAAAACTAATAATTATACCAAATAATATTCCTCTCATTATACTAAATAACATGGCTCACCTCTTTCCTTTTTATTATTTTAAAAACTTTATCACTGCTTTCAATCAATTCGTCTTCATGTGTCACAATTATAAATTGTATTCCAAGTTTATCACTTATCATCTTAACCATTTCACCAGCTTTTGCTTGCTGTGTCTTGTCTAAGAATCTAAATGGTTCATCCAATACTATAGTATTATCACTTTTTGGATTTTTTAAATTCCATAAGGCTATCCTTGCTGCAAAGCTAGCAACATCAACAACACCACAACCAGTATCTCCAATAGGAGCAAAGCTGTGCCCATTTTTAATAAATCTAATATTTGCTTCTGTCTGATTTCTTTTAATATCAAAATCAATAACAAATTCATAAGGATCATCAAATACAGCACAAAGAGCAAGACTAACAATTTCAGAAATACGATATTCTAATTCTTGTTGTGTTTTTTTGCCTACTCTTAAAAGCAATATTCTTGCTTCTTCTATATGTATTATATTATCATCCAATTTTTTTATCTTGTTTTTATCATCAGTAATTGATTGTAAAAATTGATTGTGTTTAGATTTAGTAGAAGCAATTTCTTCTCTTATGATGTTTATTTCATTTATCATACTATTGCATATTTTCCTTTGAATTCTTTAACATCATTTTCCAAATCTTCTTGCAATACTTCTAGCTTATTAGACAGGTCTTCTATTCTCTCTCTTGCTTTGTCAATATCCTTAATTTTAAAATCTACAGTTAGTTCTTTTAATATAGCATCTACTTTACCATTTTCTCTTTCAGCAAGTAATTTCTTTTCTGAAAGAGATTCATTTAATCCCATTATTTGTTTTGTTAAGCTATCATTTGACATCAAAAGACCCCCATACATATTCTTTAGTTTTTTCACTTATTTTATTAACCATTAACTCTTCCTTCATATTATTTTTATAACTTAATGTCATCTCAACATCATCTCTCATTTTAGAAACATAGGATTGCATTCTCTCATCCTCTTCTTTTTCTTTGTCTATGTGGTCTCTGCTAACCACTTCTTTTTTTATTGGGAGAAAATGCTGTTCTACAGTATTACTACTTTCTTCATAAAGAAATATGCATGGTTTGTGATCAATCTGTGCTGCAGTTGTTCTCATAAGACTGCCAGGATTCACTAATATTCTGTTTTCATACTCTTCAACAAAAGTTTCATGATTATCTCCTGATATGATAATATCATATTTTGAATTAGCACGTAATACTGCAGCAGCTTTTTTACTTATGCATTTGTCATTTACTTTTAAAGGATTGTCTCGATGAATCATCTTATGTATCATTCCTATATTTCTTGTATTACCAGTCCCAACAGTAGCAATTGTTTCTAAAATAGTTTTATAGACGACTACATTATCTATTGCATTTTCTAGTATGGCAAGTGAAGAATCACTATACTCATTTATGTTATGATCTGGAAGATCATGATTTCCAGGAATAATAATAATATCATTTGTTGCTTGCTTAAATACATCAATCCAGAAATTATCATCTCTTTTTGACAACCGTCTTGGTTTATTAAAAACATCACCTGCAACAAAAATAGGACATTTATACTTGTCTTGAATAGATAGAATATACATTATTTTATTATACATTGCTTTTAAGAAATCATCTGTTCTGCATACTGGTGTGTCATTTCTTATGTGCCAATCAGCTGTAAATATAGCATCAACTTTTTTCATTTCTAATTCTTTCAAGTGTTTTCCTTTTTTTATCTGCATTTACTCTATATCGTTTTCTCATCCAAGCATTTCGGCATGTTTTACAATACAAATGTTTGTTAAGGTGCTGTTGAAGATCTTGATGAAAATCATCTTCTAATGATTGCTTTTTACCTTCATGAATACAATCTTCATTTCTACAAACTCTTTTCTTATCAAATTTTTCAAGACTAACTATTCTATTGTGTTTTTGACTCATTACACATCTCCTTGCCACATAAAGGACAACTTTCAGGCATAATTTCTATAAGTTCTTTTTCTTCAAATTTAATAGCAGCCATATTTCTCGCTAATTTTTTCTTTGTCTCTGAAAGACTTTCTACAATAGATTCTAATCTTCTCAACATTTCTTTTTCCTCTAAAAGTTTCAATGATCTTTTATTCAACTCTTCCAACTCTTCTTGTGCGTCTATAATATTAAAATCAGCTATTGTTTTTAAACTGGCACAAGTTTCATCATACTTCTCTATTAAATTATATAATTTTATGTGTTCTTTTTCTGCTTTACATAAATGCCCATCATCTGTTATTAAAAGAATCATTGCTGCTTCTGCCTCTTTTATATCAAAATTCGCAATCTCTTTTAATCTTTCTTGTGCTTGATCATATTTATATATTAGGTCACCTGTATCAGACAACAGATTTCTAGTCCGAGTTTCCATTCCTTGTTTCAATTCTATATCAGCAAATTCTTTTTCAGCTTCTACAACCCATTGTACTTTTTCAATCCCTTCTTCTTGCTCTTCTAATTGCTCTTTTATTAAATCTCTTCTGCTTGTTTCATTTTTTAAAGTCTTATCTATATTCTTTTTAGTAGTGTCAATGTCTTCAAGGTTTACTATTTTATTAAAATATCGAGCAACCTCTCCAGCACTTTGACTTAATAAGAAGGGTTGATCTAATTGATTTTGAATATTCAGCTCATCAAAATTTAATACTTCTTTAACTGCTTCTGGAACATCTTGTCCAAATCCAGTATACATTTCAATTTTTCCTTCTTTCTCACCTTTTTCTGTTTTAAATATAGAATATTCATTTTTACTTTTTGTCTTAATTCTACTTATGTGAGTATTTCCTTTATAAATAGTGACTCTACAACTATCACTCCACTTGCTTATAAAAGAATCACCAGGAGGCTTATTGTCCGTCACTAATTTAATTGCTCGTATTACCGCAGATTTTCCAGAGTCTGTCTTACCTATTATAGTATTTACTCCAGAACAAAAATCAAGTACTGTTTCTTTATGCGATTGATAATCATATATTTCTAAACTATTTATCATCGTTTTTCCTTGAAGAAAGTTTCTTTTGCATATCAATAATTCTTCTCTCTTTTAATTTTCTTTGTCTTTGTTTCTCTGCAAGATGATTGTCAGATATATGACCATCAGGTATTTTATTAAATGCTTTCTTGTCTTTTTCTTCTATTTTTTGAATCAATCTTTTTTTAGTAAATTTATCCATTACTTTTCCTATACTTATTATTTATTCTTAAGATAATTTCTTTTTGTTTGTCTGTATATTCACCCGACCAATTATAACAAACACTAATAAATTCAAGTTCCCAATCAGAGAATCTGCTGCTTATCTCAGAAAGTTTTTCAACAATTTGTTTATGTTTTATTTTAACACCATTTCTTTTACCGAGCATAAGATTCTCCTTTTTAAACTCCCCTAGTCTTGGCACATACTAGGGGAGTTTATATAAAATTTAGCACTATATAAAATTTAATTTTCCCTTCCTAAGAAGGAGCGGTCTTTCCCTGCCGTCATTTGTCCAAGGATGGAATCGCACCACCGACTCATTGACTTGCTTAAGGTCTTACAATGTATCCACAGAGTTAAGCCTTTTCTGTGGATAACTGGAGCCAATAATCTAACAAGAAGTTTGGAAACTGTCTTGCTTACACTTGGACTAATTTAAAAGATCATTTATGAACAATATTTTCTTAATGCATAATCTGCTAATAATAAACTCTCTGCTTTTCCATCCATCATACGTCCCCTTTCTGTATAAAATTTAACAGAAGGGAATAATTTTGCAGCCAATTCAACACTTGCTTTTTTATCTTTTTTAAATAATGAATATTCTCTTTTCCACTTAGAAGGTGGAATTTCTTGATATGCAATATCAGTTAAGTCTAATACAGCAAGCATTTTTCCATAATTAGTAAAAGAAGTTCGTAAGCCTTTTATGTTTTGTTTTGGCATTGCTATAGGACTTTCAAGTACAACAAAAAAAGGAGTAATGTCACCAACTTTTGCACTAAATAAAGATCTATTAGTATTTATCAACATCAATTCTTCGAATGATTTAAAGAAATCTTTAGCAGACAAATCAATACTATGGTGCACCAATTCTTTTGATAACAGTACTTTTCTATTCTCGTCTATAAATGAAATAGCACCTTTACCTCCTGGATCAATCCCTCCGAATATCATCAATTTTAGTCTCCCATCTTGATTTTTTACGTTTTGTTGCAATTGAATCTTCTATTTCGTTCCACATAGCAACTACTCTCTTCTTCAATTCTTCTTCAAGATCATTTTCATCAATATATTTAATTAAAGCAGATGGTGAATATTCTTTTCCATCCCATTTTACTTTTAAAGTTCTGTTTTTACCTTTTTCAGTTTTCAAATCATATAAATATTTTATATTACTACTGATATTATCAATTCCATAATCAAATAAAAGTTCAAGATAGCAACTTCTAAATGGCTTTGAAATCTTAGCTTTTTTAGTTTCTGCCTTTATACATATTCCAATTGGTCTGCTTTTCTTTTTTAACTTCTCAATTTCTGTTAACCATAGACAAATATTTGCATAAAAATCCATCGCTTTTCCACCAATTCTTGTATAACGTGGTCCTGGCATTATGCTTATTCTTTCTCTTACTTGAGATATTATTATCAACAAACAATTCTTATTTTTTATCTCTAATTTTCTAAGTCTAAAAAACTCAGAAAGAAACTTGGCTTTATTCATTCCATATGTACCAGTATCTAATGTTTTACCAACAGCAGCGGCTTTTTGCCTTTCTATATCTCTTTTTTTTTCAGCTTCTGAACTTAATGCATCTAATGAATCAAGCACATACATAAACATTTCATCTTTTTTAAGATCTTTCAATTTATTGTTTAAGTTATTAGAGAAATCTTCTACTGTTTCAGAGGCATATTCATCTTCTGGAAGCACATTAAAGCCATACATGCTTTCTGTATCAAAAGAAAAACCTGCTTCTGCATCATCATAAAACCATTTTAATTTATCTCCAAGCAATGCTCTTGCTGTTGCTATTAGTTCACATGCAAGATATGATTTGCCACTGCTTTTATCCCCTACAATATTAACCATCGTCCCTATTGAATAACCACCTTGAACAACTAAATCTAAAAGATCACATCCAGTAGGAATTAAAAATTTACCTTTTCTTGTTGAAAGTTTTTTTGTGTTCTTACTCTTTATTTCTTCAATTGTTTTATCAATATCTTTTTTGCTGTTTATAATAACTGTAGCTTTTCCTGTTATTTTAGCCATTAGCAAGTTCCCTCAATTTTACAGCATCTTCTTTACTTATAACCCATCTTGAAAAAAATAATCTTCCAAGTCCTTTCCTTTTTAGAATCTGAACAACGCCCGCAGGCGTCATTCCAAATTCTTCAACAAAGTCTTTTGGTTCATAATACTCAATTCCGTTTATAATTCTCATTCAAAACCTCTAGTCTTCATCTTTGTCTAAATTTTCCTCAGATTTTTTAGCACACTCTTTCCAAAGCTTATCCTCACAATCGTCACATGCATCTAACTTGTCACAGTCTCTTCCAAAAACTCCTTTTTTATCAGGACAGACTGGACCAGATTTTTTCTCTTTTTTGTCACGTTTTCTTTCTCTCTTTGGTTCGTCTTCTTCTGCTGCTTTCTCATCATCTGGAGTGGGTGCTTCTTTTGGAGAATCTTCACTTGTGTCTTCTAAAATTTCATCATCTTCATCATCCTCAATGCCTTCAACTAAAGCAGCAAGTTCAAAATAATCAGGAATAACAAGAAACTCATCAAGACTATATGCTTCATCAATTACATCTTCTGTATATGGTTTGTCACGATCTACAAAAGAAAAATTTACTGGTTTTATGTATTTAAATTTTTCATTATGTTCACCACGAAACTTGATACTTTTGCCTTCATCAATATCAGCATATAAAATTACTTCCTCATCATCAAGAAATGCTTCTTGAACAATTTCTTTTTCTGTATGAGGGTGTGCACCATCCCATATTTTTATAGCTGAGTCTTTGTCTTTAAGGTCTACGACATTATAAATAGCTCGTCTCTTAGGATACAAAGCCTTAACAACGTCTTCATCGAAATCACCAGAATCTTTTAAAGAAGTTATTTTGTCACAAGCAGCACAAGGTTTTCCATATGTGTTTTCCATACAAAGAACTTTGTCTCTTTTCACTCCTAAATTTCGGTGCACCCAAATGTCAAGAATGTAGTCAATATCTCCCTTTTTAAGAGTAGGGTGTTTGCTCCCTGTTACATAAGGAACGATATCAATAAGATTTCTGCCATCTTCTGTTTTCTTTACTTTGTAGAATTTCAAGTCTTCTTCAGAACTAACGTTTAAATAATTTTCGCCACTGATGCCATAGTCATCACGTGTTTCATGACTCTTTTTAGTTCTGTTTTTTATTGCATCTTTATCATATTTTCTTTTTTTCTCTTTACTCATAATCATGCTCTCCCTTCTTTTAATTTCTTTCGTTGAATATCTTTGTTTTTTTCTATCAATATATCATCCATACTTTTACTGTTATCAGCTTTTTTCAACTCTTTTGGTGATGAAAAATAACTTGCAAGCCAAAGCTGGACAAGATTTTCTAATGCTTTTTTCTTGTGGTCTAAAGCTTTTACTGCTGAAGAAAGAGTACTATACTTTCTTTCTAAAACACCCAATGCTTTTAATTCTAATTGATAAGATCCATGCATAGTTATATTTGAATCAATTACTTTTTCAGTGAATTTAATCCCTTTTTCAAAAAACTTATCCCTAAAATAAATATCCAACTCAGCTTTTGTGTAATCGATTTTTTCTTTTTGGTCTCTTCTATCTGCATCTGTTTCAGCAAGCATAGTAGAATATTTTCTGTAAAGATTTGGCTGCTTCATCCATTCTTTATCAAGTTGATCTTCATCAATCATACAATCATTTTCATAATTTGTTAAACCACTCATTTTTTTCTCCTGTATATTGTCTATATATAATATAGCTCCAAAGTTAAAAATTTTATGCTTTTTTGCTTTTAAAAGCTTATTTTTTCCATTTCTGCCCAATTTCCATTTATTTTACTTACTTCCACATCAACCTCAAGTGGAACAATAATCCATGAAAATTCTTTTTTAATATCCTGTGTCATTATTTTTATAATGACAGGCAACAATTCTTCTTTTTCATTTGGGTCCATATCAAAAACAATAGAATCATGTATTTGATTTACTATTTTTGTCTTGTACTTATTTGTTGTTAAAAATTTGTTAACAGTAGTTAAGGACCACAATAAACAATGAAAAGCACTGCCTTGAATAGCATAGTTTAAAGCATCATTTTTTTTCATTTCTCTTTTTAATGTAAAACCTGTTAATGTTTCAATCACCCCTATTTTTTGGTATTTTTCCCATGTGTCTTTTTTCCATTGATTATATATTTTAAATTTTTTGTTCCAAAAATCATGTTCTATTTTTTTTATGTGAAAATAAAAACCAGTACAACCAATTATTTTATTTTCATTGCTCCTAATAATTTTCCCTAATTTATTTATTCCGTTTTTTGCTAAATGCACTTTGATTTTATTATCAATTGCATTCCATATGTTTTCAGCACATTCTTTCCACCAACTACCATAAAACTGAGGAAATACAAAATTATTTTTAATGATATATCTTGTTTCTTTTGTTATTTGTTCTTTATCCATTATATATATTTTCATCGCTTGATCTCTGTGCATATCAGTAGCAGCATCTTTGATATATTTAATCATTGCTGGATCTTTATGATAACAGGCAGAAACACAAACTTCTATTCCAGAATAGTCAATTTCCATGAGTATATTACCAGGAGTTGAAACAATACCAGTACGCACTATGTTTTTAGCAACTTCATCATGGACTGGTATATTTTGTAAGTTAGGTGAGGAGCAACTTGATCTGTAAGTAGCAGCCATATTAAGATTAAAAGAACAATGTATTTTATTGTTTACACTTTCTTTTAATATACCATTTATATAAGTATCCCTTATTTTTTTTAATTTTCTCCATTTCAATATATATTTTATAAAAGGAAGATCAATAACTTCTAATACTTCAACATCTATAGAAGGATTGTTATTAGCTGTTTTTTTAACAGAAACTAAATTTAAAATGTCAAATAACAACACAGTTAAATTTTCATTAGATGTATGCTTAAATTCTTTTTCACCTTTCCATTTTTTTACTTCTTCGCTATTTTTTATTTTTTCTGTTAATGAATCCATTTTTTCTGTTAAAATGTATTTTTGTTTATAATAATATTTTTCATTTATTTCAATGCCGTTTTGTTCAATTTTAGATAATTCAATTAGTCCTTTATGAAATAAAGTATAAGCTTTCAAATCCCTTTCACACATAAACAATTCTTGTTTATTCCACAACTTCCATGTTAATAAAGCATCTTTAGCGCAATAAATCATTAATTTTTTTTGGTCACATTCTTTAATAGCATTAAAAGCATTACCAGATTTTTCTTTAGATTTAATATATTTATTTGTTTCTTCTCCATATCCTTTAATGCCATAATTAAAATAAGATTGAATTTTTAATCCTGTTGTTCCACCTCTGTTATCAAGAATATGAGCTACAATCATAGTATCCCAGTACCAATTATTTGTTTTTGCTTTTAAAATAGTTTTAAACCAAGTATTTTCAAATTTTATATTGTGTGCAATTTTTTTTATTTCATTATTTCTCAGCACTTTTTTTAATTCAAAAATAAATTTTCTGTCTTTAAAACAAGGAAACACTTTTACTTCATCATAATTAGTTGCAATAGCAATGCATATTATTTCATGTTCATTTGCATGTGGTTTTATTCCTGTTGTTTCAATATCAATTGATATAATACTTTCAGGTAAAATATTTCCTATCTGTTCTAAGAACAACACAGCTTCAAATGGATTGTCTATTATAGTAATATGTTGATCTAAATTTGAGTTGTCTTTAAATGGTGTATCAAATTTAATTGCTTTTTTTAATTGCACTTTAAATTGTTTATGTGTAATTTTATCATCTATATTTCTCAATAAATATGAAGGATGATACATGGGAAATATCCAACATTTTAAATCTTGATCAGGAATTTCTTGTCCAATATATTTAGATATACTAGTTTCATTAGTAAGTGCTTCGAGTGCTGTTGATCCAAAAACTATTATTTTTTCAGGTTTCTTACTTTCAATTACTTCTAATAATTTAATTCTACAGCATTTTATTTCTTTTTTAGTTGGTTTACGATTATCAGGTGGTCTACAAATAACTGCATTTGTTTTCCAAAAATCATTATTTAAATTATACCCTAATGTTCTTAATGTTTTTCTCAAGAACTTACCAGCAATACCAACTAATTGTAAGCCTAATTCATCCTCTGTTTTACCAGGTGCTTCAGCTATAATAAGTATTTTTTTATTTCCATTGCCTGTAACTTTCATTTTAGGTGTGTTGCATTTTAAATATAAACCACACTTTTCACAGTCATATATAGTTTCTTTTTTCTTTTTAATTTCATCCATTATTATCGTTCCTTTTTAAATCATTAGTAGATAATATTTTCTTAACTGTTTTTGTCTCTTTCATATTATGAAGCCAACTCTAACCACATCATTCTTTCTTTTACTACTTCCCATCCAGGAAAGCCATTAAAATTTCTGTCATCAATATAAACATGAGCAAATATTTTAGGAAATGGTTTGAATGTTGATTTGTCAGAATTTTCATTTATTTTAGAATAGTGAATACCATTTTTATTTAAAAAATTAACCATGTCTTTATATTGCTCAGGAGTATCTGCCACGCTGCGACATGTCCATATTATGACATCATGCCCTTTATCATATATCCAATTTATTACTTCTTTTGCCATAGGTAGTAAATTACCTATCATTGGAAACTGGTGTTCTACTATTGTGCCATCAAAATCAATTGCTATTATCATTTACTGCTCCTTCTGTTATAAAAGATGGTTGTGCCCCAATGCATAACACAACCATCTTTCTTCAATTTGTATTTTATCTAACTCATTTTGTTTAACTAGTTGGTGGAATCACCTCCTTCGCTCCTATTGCTGCGATTTAGTTATATATAACTTCACATTAGACTTTCAATATAATTCATATAAAATGAGTTTGACATTTCGATTTCCGTCGCTTCACTCAAAAGCTCGGTTTGCAGTATGACCGTCCATAAATTTAGTTTTTTACCAAAAAGGATATGCCTTCCTTTTACTGAGTCTTAAGGCCCATAACGGACAACCCAACATTTAAACATATGCCCTGTCAAACGAACTGTCATCACGTTAGCACCAAAACAAGGACTTTAGGGTGTCTACACAAGATGGTACTCATTGGGAGTTGTCTTAGTTTACCCAGTCCCTTCCATCAATCCAGTACTTTTCAATCCAGTACATGAGTCTAAGTACCTTCTCTGCATCTACTTATAATATAGCTCTAACAGTTGTTTCTTTTTGATTTTTTTTCATTTATATAATTTTTTACTATGATAAAAATATATTTTAAAAAATCAAGAATAAGTAAAAGCACAAAATATAATACAAATAAAGATATAGTAAGCTAAATTTTTTTTGTTTTTTCAAAATTGCTATAAAAATTGTAGCTCCTATTATTGCAAGTTCTAATTTCTCCATATCAATCTCCTTTATTTTTCCTTAATTATTTCTTTAGCTTGCCAACAAGCTAATCTATTCTCCATTCTAATGCTTTTGTATTTATTATTTTTATCATGATATAATATATTTAAATAAACATGGCGTGCTCCTATGCTTGTACCAAACCATGTAGTAAGACTTAAA